>ERZ827512.2369-NODE-2369-length-15370-cov-2.421417_pt1 | contig 15370 bp, 20 predicted proteins | sample MGYA00519916_ERZ827512 | MGnify/ENA primary metagenome ERZ827512 (study PRJEB31778, sample SAMEA3449335) | human gut metagenome | biome: human gut; feature: human-associated habitat; material: faeces | place: United Kingdom | collected 2010/2012 ... | reverse complement strand
CCTCAAGTGCATATTCCACTTCCCCTGCAGTACTCGCAGCAATGGTTGTAAGCAGTCCATGTCTGGAAATGATTGGTTCCTTTCCGGTATGCATCAAAAGAAAACAACCGGTTCCATAGGTATTTTTTACATCCCCTTTTTCAAAACAGCACTGTCCGAACAATGCCGCCTGCTGGTCTCCTGCCACACCCATCACAGGAATTTTACCGCCAAAAATCTGCTCCTGTGTCTCTCCGAAGAGACCACTCGATGGCCGCACTTCCGGCAGCATTTCTTTTGGAATACGAAACAGCTCTAATATCTCTTCCTCCCAGCAGCATCTGTGTATGTCAAACAACATGGTTCTTGCCGCATTCGTATAATCCGTGACATGCACCGCTCCTTTGGTCAGATTCCAGATCAGCCATGTATCCACCGTACCAAACAAAAGTTCCCCTTTTTCTGCCGCCTCACGCGCGCCTTTCACATGATCAAGAATCCATGCGATCTTGCTTGCGGAAAAATAAGCATCCGGCACCAGACCTGTCCTCTTCTGCAGCATCGGTCCATATCCTTTTTCTTTCAGTTCGTCAATCTGTTCTGCCGTGCGCCGGCACTGCCAGACGATCGCATTGTATACGGGTTCCCCGGTCTTTTTATCCCAGACGATTGTGGTTTCGCGCTGGTTTGTGATGCCAATGGCACGGATATTTTTGGATGATGCCCCGATATTCGCCATTGCCTCTATGGCAACCGACATCTGGGAGGACCAGATTTCCCTCGGATTCTGCTCTACCCAGCCCGGCTGCGGAAAATACTGGTGAAATTCCCGCTGCGCCATGCTGCAGATCTCGCCCTGTGCGTTAAAAAGGATACAGCGATTGCTTGTCGTCCCGGCATCCAGCGCCATGATATAGTTCATATCCACGTTCCTTTCTTACACCACATCCCCTGGGCTTCCTGGTCGTGCCTGTGTGGTTGTATTATAACGCACCGGCCGCGCGATTGCAACGCATCCGGCCCCACGCTGCAAAATCTTCAAATTTCGTATTGACAACTTGCTGTTGTTGATTTATACTGATTTCACACGCAAACGCAGCCATTTCACAACCAAAAGGAGGCGAAGCGAATGGATCGTTCCCCCTAGCGCCGTTTTCCCTGCACAGGGCAGCGTTCTGTTTTTTCCTGTTCCTGCTTGCACTTGATCTTTTTTACAGATGGGAGGTTTTCTATGATCGAACAACAAATTACGCTCTGCTCCAACGGCCGCGCCGTCCTTTCGGGCTATTCCGGCGGGCTTCTGCTTGGCTACGCGCACAACACCGGCGTCTATCGGTTGCGGGTCGTCTGCTCCGGCGAGTGGGACGGCACCACCGTTGTGGCGTTCTGGCATCTGCCCGGTCCGGCCGGGCCGCTGACCACCCTTGTGGCCGACGGGGCCGTCGAAGTGCCTGCCCTCGTCACCGCGCAGGGCGGCAGCGGGACCGTCACCTTTGAAGGCTCCGACGGCACCCGCACCGTGACCAGCGCCAGCGTCCCCTACAGGGTGCTGAGCAACTCCGGCACCACAGACCCAACCCTGCCCGAACCGGGCACCCCGGCCTGGCAGCAGTTTTTGCAGCAGGTCAAGCGGGAGCTTCGCAACGCCGCATCCGGCCTGTCCGACGAGGAGCGCGGGCTCATCCTTGCGCTGTTCCGCCACGCCGTCTATGACAACGGCGAGATGCTGCCCCACTACAACGCCTTGGCCGCACTCTGGAGCGGCAGCAGCCTGCCCGATGTCCCGCCCACGCCCAGCCAGCCAGATCCCCCCAGCCAGCCGGACACCCCCATCAGCGGCCTGCCGACGCCGCGTTATAAACTGGAAGCTCAGAAAACCTTTGTACCGGCCAATAAGGAATGTATCGACACCGGGATCAAGCCATTCGCAACCATTGACACTGGCATGAATCTGACGGTGTACGCCACCTTTACAGTAGCGGACAGTACAGCCGGTGCGGTGACAACGTTGCTTGATTGCTTCACCGATTCCACCGATGATCGAAGGGGCATTATAGTTGCCACATGGACCAATGGAACGGTAGGCGTGAACGTGTTCACTTATGCCAGTCACTTTGTCAAGATTGAATCCGGGAAGAAAATGAAGTTTCTGCTCCAGATCAAGGGGACGCAGTTCCGGTTCCTGTCTTACGGTTCCATGACCGAATGGAAGAATATCCCGAACTATGCTGCGAACAAGACGGTGGAGCATCCGCTGCTCCTCGGTGCGGGCTGGGGAGACGGCACGACAAAGGACCGGTTCTTCAATGGCACGGTTTATGATTTCCGGGTATTTGACACGGCGCTGACCGATGCACAGATCACGACACTGATGGAGGCAAACTGATATGGTATACGACCTGAATGGCACTTCTCTGAGCGCAGGCGGCAGCGGAATGCTGAACGTGCTGGACTACGGCTTCAAGGGTGACGGAACCACCGACAACCTGGCCGCATTCAACGATCTGGTGGCCGCGCGCCCCGGCGAAACGCTGTATTTCCCGAAGGGCGTGTATGCGTTTTCCGGCAAGCTGGTGATCGACTTCTGCTATATGGTGCTCGACAACGCTGAGCTGAAGTGCACGGCGGCCACCAAAGTGAACCGCTTTATCGAGATCCGTGGCAAAATGACACCCATTGGACACCCTCGTCAGGACATGTTCATCCGGGGCAACGGCAAGATCAACGCAAACTTCAAGGCGGACGACTGCATCGCTGTGGCACGGCAGAAATGCACCCTGATCGACCACATCTCCATCCAAAACTTCCAGCGGTACGGCATCTGCGGCAAATTCGAGGATGCGTCCATGGAGACGGAAGGTCTGGTGGCAAGCAACCTCTCGTATGAGCTGATGGTGCGCAACTGCCTGATCGAGACAGCGCTGACATACCAGAACGCGGTGGGCATCTATGACACCGGTGACTCCATGTACACTGATATCGTCATCCTGAACGTGAAGACGGCGCTCTCGTGCAACGGCAGTAGCATCTTCCACAACATCCACGCCTGGTGCTACGATTTCGACCACAGCGACCACGATACCCAAAAGGCCCTGATGGAGAACACCGTTTTTGCGTACATTCGCGTGAACGGCCCCCGCTTCTCGGACTGCTACTGCGACACCTACCAGAGAGGATTCAAATTCTACGACGGGCGGACCCTTGCCTATATCACGAACTTCAGATGGTATATTGCTGCCGAGACCTGGCCCACCGACCTGCCAGCCTATGTCTTCCCGGCCAACCCGACCGGGCAGGCGATGTACAAGGTCTTTGGCGCGGACATCAACGGTTCGGGCGTGACCAAGTTCAGCGATGTGGACCTGAGCACACAGACGAACTGCCGCTGGTACGGCATCGTGCACAACCTGAAAGACGCACCGAGCACGCTGCAGTGATTTTTCAAGCTGGATGGGCAAAACGGCCACCTTGACCGGCAAGCTCAGCCTTACCCAAAATGCCACCATCACAGAGGGAGCGTCTGTGCTCACCGGAGACAAGCAAGTTACCGAATTGAAGCAATTCACAGGTACTATAACAGTCAAAAAAGTTCCGCTTCATAACGACTTGAAAGAAAAGTGAACATCTAAATGTTTAAGATGGAGGTGGATAGAAATGATTTCCCCGTATAAGAACACGTTCAGAGTATCGCAAGCGTATAGGCATCTAAGGTCGGATGGTACATATCACCAAGGCTATGACCTCGTGGGCATCGGAGACAAGTACATTTACTCCCCTGTATACGGCACGGTTATTCGCGCTGGATGGGAGTGCGCAATGCTCCCCAGAAAGGGCTTTGGCCAGCGCGTTGTGCTTCGGGTAGGATGCACGGACTACTATATGTATTTCGGGCATCTGTCGCAAATCAACGTGGTCGCAGGCCAAAAGCTGAAGCCGGGGTACCTGATCGGTGTTGAGGGAAGCACGGGCCACAGCACTGGAAGCCACCTGCACTGGGAAATCCGCATCAACGACATCAAGACGGGCTATGTGTCGGTGTATCAATATGCAGGGATTCCCAACATGCCCGGTTCGACGGCATATACGTCCAACTGGGCGGCTGAAATCTTCGGCCCCGGAAATCTGAAGAAGCCGACCAGCGGCTATCCGCAACGGCTGTATAATGCCGCACTCCAAGGGGCGCTGGGCATCAACAAAGACGGAATCTTCGGCGCAAGAACTGAAAAAGCTGTCAAAGAATTCCACGCGGCGCACAATCTGACTGCGGACGGCATCGTTGGAACGCAGACAAAGGCGGCGCTTTCCAAGCTGTTATGAGAAAGGGGATACGGTATGAATACTGCTACTATCATTACGGTTGCCATTATGGCCGTGGCGCTGGTCGTTGTTGCGGCCTGCATGATTCGTTTGGGGTACAAAGCGCTGCTGGCCGAATGGGCGATTGAGGCCATCACCAAGGCTGAAAAAGAGTTCGTCGGCACCAAGCTGGGAGAAGCACGTCTGGCAGTCGTCGTATCGTGGCTTCGTGAAAAGGTGCCGGCCCTGGTCACGGACAGCTTGATTCAGAAAGTGGTGCAGGTGACCTTTAATGCAGCCAAGGCAGGGTTGGAGGTGCTGAAGGATGCTTAAACGGTGTGTGGAATGGCTCTTAGACCGTCTCCCCGTTACGAGATGGATCGAATTGCTGACACTCACCGACGACTGAAAGGAGGATACAGGTGCTTGCAGGAACAGCCGAAGTGTTTACTGTCACCGTTCCGGCGTGGCTTTTGGCGGCGCTGGCGTTCTTGGGGACTGTTTTGGGCGGCGCGATTTCCTTTGCCGTGAATCAGATTCTTATCAAGGGCGCGGCAGACCGTGCGGCAAAGAAGCGCGAAAGGGAAGATGAACAGCGTCGTGAACGGTATATTTTGCAGATGGACAGCCGCAAGGCTACATTCGACCTGCTATCCTGCATTTGTGCCGGCATTGAGCGGATGGAAACGGAAACTGGGCAGATTTACTGGAACGGAGAGCTGAAACGTAGCCTTTCCCATTTGGAGGGCGTGGATGAACGGTACAGAGAATCAGACCAGCGGCAGCTTGCTGAACTGAATACTCGGAACAAATGACAACACCCCCGTCACCTGTCAGATGAAAAGTCGAAACAGGTGACGGGGGTGTTTTTTGCTTTTATGCAATAAAGAATCACAAAATTCGTGATAATCTAACATTTTCCTGACTTTTCCAGTGGAAAAAGCTATCTTTTATTGTAAGGAGCGAGCGAGAATATGATTAGAATTTTACTGTCCAAGAGGCTAGGCGAGCTGAAATGGACGCAAGCAGATCTGGCACGCGCCACGGGTATTCGCCCCACTACGATCAGCGATTACTACAACGAAATCGCCGAACGAATGAATCTGAATCACTTGGACCTCATTTGCGAAGCGCTGGATTGCGAACCGGACGAAATACTTGTACGTGTTCCAAATCCTGAACCAAGGGTAAGGAATCGTACTGGCTTTGAGAAACCCGCGACGGAATCAAAAGTCGGTATATAATGGAAAGGGCGACTTTCGGGTCGTCCTTTTTCTGTTGCATGACGCTTGTATGAAACAAGTGTATTATAATAATGTATATGACAGTTGAATGGAGCATTTGATGGCCCGCCGGGGTGGATTTTGCGCCGCCTTGAAAAAAGTACGGTTTTGTGGTATTCTTTATATTACAAATGATTCATTCAAGTGTTATATAAAAGTAGGTGAGCCGATGGGAGAGAATAAGACGCCGCAGGAGTTGGACTTTGAGCGGAAGCATGAAGAGGATATGCGGCGCATTCGTGACCTGCGGCTTATGGATGATGATTTCATGAGCAAGGTCTTTGAGGACAAAGAATGTGCCGAGTTCCTGCTCAAAATCATTCTTGACCGTGATGATCTGACGATACAGGAAGTTCACGGCCAGCACGACCTGAACAATTTGCAGGGCCGTTCGGTACGGCTGGATATTCTTGCCGTGGATGAAGCGAACCGAGCTTATAACATCGAAGTCCAGCGCAGCGACCGCGGTGCTGGTGTCAAACGGGCAAGGTACAACAGTAGTCTGTTGGATGCGAACCTGACTCAGAAAGGCGATGCGTACAACGCGCTGAATGAGACCTATGTTATCTTCATCACCGAACATGATGTGCTGAAGAAGAACCTGCCGATTTACCATGTTGACCGCATCATCCGGGAGACCGGGGAAGATTTCGGGGATGAAGCACATATTATCTATGTGAACTCCCAAATCAAGGACGAGTCCCAGTTGGGCCGCTTGATGCACGATTTTTCCTGCAAAAATCCGAATGATATGTGTTTTTCTGTGCTCGCAAACCGGGTACGCTATTTCAAAGAGGACACGAAAGGAGTGGCAACTATGTGCAGAGCTTTTGAAGAAGTAAGAGAAGAAGGCGAACGCAGAAAGGCGATTGAGGCGGCCAAGCGGCTGCTTTCAGGTGGAAAGTTGTCCTACGAGGAAATCGCTGATGCGATGGGCCTGTCCGTTGAAGAAGTCAAAGCTCTCGATACGAAGCGGTCTGCTTGATGCCGTGACATCGTTTTGACAGCAATTTTCGTTGTAGTCAAAAATACACAATGGACGGAGTGGAAAATGCACTTCGCCAAACTGGGAAACTGTACCTGTTACAACCAGAAAATAGCTTTCCAGAATCGAGCTCGAATAATGGAATATGATAAAATAAAACGTGCCTACGACTGAAAAATGATGAATTTCGGAAGAATGACATCACTTTGACATCACCTGCGGCAAAAAGCAACTGCTGGATGTGCTAGGAAATGGTAGCACGGTTTATTATCGAAGAATAATTTGAAAACCCCGGAAAGTAACGAGAAATCGAAACTTTCCGGGGCTTTTTTGACATCATGACATCACAAAACAGACCGTGACATCACCTGTTTTCGGCCTAGCCGAGTGACATCAAATCAGAGTCATCATTGTTAGAAGTGGGGGAGCCGATGGCCTCCAGCTTCGACACAAGCTCCTGCTGCTTGTTGGGGTACAAATGGGCATAAGTTTACATCACATTATGTTAATGTCATTGAATGAAACCGGTATATCTGATATAATCGACTTGGAATAAGTGATAAAAGTTTATTTAAAGCACAGGCGAGGTCAGAAAATGGAATGGTCGTTCTTTTTTAGGCAATTGGAAGCAGGAAAGTGAATTGATGAAACGTGCTTTTTTTTAGCGATGATCCGACAGCAGAGGAACATTTTCTTGGCTATCTTCCGGAATACGAAAAGCCGTACTGGGTGGGGTATTGTGATATCAAGGATGGCTGTGAATTTAAAACAGCAAGCGAAGTGGTGAATGCGCCTATTTATGATGGAAAATCGCTAAAAAGTCGATGGGACAAGGTTGCGATTATAAGCATAGAGAGCTTTCCTATGAACGATTGGATGCAGTGTTTCCATCATGTGTAAAACTGGTAGTCGCGAAAATTTCAGAGATTTTTATGAGGACACTGAATAAAAGGGGAAAAGAAAATGGTAAAGGCTAAATTTCAGGACACGTTAAAAAGCGGTTTGACTGGGGTCGCAACTGTTGGGAAAAAGATTGTGGATACGGCAGGAGACGGGGCTGCTGCAGCAATCAGCAAAGGCAAGGAACAGCTTGACAAGGCTAACCAAAAGAAAGACGAAGCACTTTCCTCGCAGCAGATGGTTGACATTCTGGATGTCTGCTATGACAAAGCACTACAGGGCATTCCGAAGGTGAGTAAGTCGGTTGATGAACTGGCAGAGGATTATTCATCGAAATACCCGACAGCGGAAAAGGTAGCAAAGGCGCTGGTGGCAAATCAATTGGTAAAGTGTACGACATCAGGTTTTCTTACGGGACTTGGCGGGATCATTACACTTCCGGTTGCGGTTCCGGCTAATGTAAGCAGCGTCCTCTATGTGCAGCTCCGTATGATTGCTGCGGTAGCCAAACTGGGCGGTTATGAACCCAATACCGATCAGGTGCAGACACTGGTCTATGCTTGTATGACTGGGCAAGCAGTTGCGGATGTTCTGAAAGGTACAGGGGTCAAATTAGGTACGAAAATTGCAACAGCTAGCATTGAAAAAATTTCAGGCGCAACATTGACTCGAATCAATCAAAAAGTAGGATTTCGATTGATTACAAAGTTTGGTCAGACTGGAATCATCAATCTTGGAAAGATGGTACCGTTGGCTGGCGGTGTAATTGGTGGTGGATTTGACCTTGTGACAACGAACATCATTGCACAGAATGCCTTGAAGTTGTTCATCGAAACGACCATAGAGAGAAGTGAGCAGAATGATTCAGACACCATTGGGGAGGATTGAAATAACTAAAGATGAGAAAAAAGTCGATTGCACAATCAGAAGAGTAAGAAGTGACGACTGGTGCCCAGAATTAAACGGACGATTTGCGGTTTTGGTTGACTATATTCCAGATGGGCAGGAGCACACGGTTTCGTGTTGTATAAAAGGAATCCGAGAATCAAAAAGTGATTTTATAGAACCAGATGAAAGAGTTGATATAAAAAGTTTCTGTAGGGAAACAACAAAGCTTTCAATTGGGTTATTCAGTGATATTCCGGACGAATGGGATAAAACACCAGATGATATAATGGATTATTGGACGGAATATCTAAAGAATGGTGTGCAGTATCATATTCGGGCAGGTGCGAAGCGAGCTGTATACCCTTTTGGTATAGCATGGATTGAGCACAAAAGTGAAGAGAACGAAGTTCAGACATCGCATGGTGCAGATCCAACGATTTGGTATGATGAAATACGCGCCGAGGAAAAATTTGTGTATTGTTGCGTGAAACAGGAAATCGACAAGTGGGATCCATACGATTTCTTCCCGGAAGCACCATCAAATGAGTATGATGGTGAAAGTAAAAGAATTGTGAGGAGGATAACGGTTTCCTCGCTTACGGACGAAATCGCAGAAGCAGTTGCTGAAGTTTTCTCCGAATCTTTTGGTCTGGGTGAGGGCTTCTCGGCAGACTATTGTAGGGACGTAGCCGGTAAAATCGAACACAGAATAACAAAGTACGAAAACAGGTTGAAAAACAAAAGATAATACGTTATAATACTCACAGAGATCCCGCTGGTTGTGTGATACTATCCTGATACTAAAAAATTATCAAGGCACATCTAGCACAGCAATCTCATGGAAAAGTGAACATCCAAGGATAGACTTACTAAACAAATTTGCTTAGTAACAATTAAGACTTACCGAGCTCGAATAATGAAATTACGCGAACTTTCAACGTTGCTATGAGCAAAATCGAAAGAAAAATCGCGTTGTGACATTAGTTTGACACTAAGCCGCGGAAAACTTCATTGTGGAGCCACCCGGATCACTGGTTCGGTTTAACATTTGAGAATAATTTGAAAGCCCCGGAAAGTTACGAGTTTACGTTTCTTTCCGGGGCTTTTTGACATTATTGACATTAAAAACGGCCGTGACATTATCGAAAATAAGGAGCTACTGCCTGACAGTGAGGTGATACTATAAGCTTCCCAAGTAGCCGGAATCCTTATTTTCAGGGGCGGCAAGATCTTCCAGCTTGGAGACAAGTTCAGCCTGCTTGTTTGGGTACAGGTGAGCGTATGTTTTCATAACTACAGGGACGGTGTCGCCCAAACGCTTGGCAACGAGCAGAGCGGAGTATCCGAGTTCGATACAGAGGGAAGCGTGGCTGTGGCGCAGATCGTGGACACGAATATCTGGCAGCTGGGTGAGTTGGGTGCAGCGGGTCAGCTCCTTGTTGAGCGCTGTGCACGTCATGTAGAACACGCGGTCGTCCGGGGTCAGCCCATAGAGCCGGGAGCAGTAGGCGCGGAACTCTTCGGCCAGCCAGTGCGGAATAGGAACATTGCGGTTTCCGCCTTTTTTACTGTTCTTGGTGGGGCCGAAAAGGTCTTGGCCGTTTTTCCTGCGATACGTTTTATAAATTTTTAGTTCATCGGTGTCGGTCAAGTCTTTCGGCTGGAGTGCCAACATTTCGCCTTCACGGCACCCGGACCAGAATAAAACATCAAAAGCTAACAGATATGCTTCATTGCGAAATTGTTTTCGCAGGATATCGTATTGGTCTTTGGTAATAATCAGCATCTCTTCGGTGACGGACGAACCCATAGGCCCTGCCATGGTACACGGATTTTTTGGAAGCTGATACATTTTTTGTGCATAGCTGAAAAGCGCGTTTAGTTGGGAATGAATGGCCAACAGATATGTTTCGGCATACGGAAGGCCGGTGCCCTCGCCCGCTTTCTTCACCGCCTTTTGCCATTCACGAATATCCATGGCGGTGATTTCATCCATTTTTCGTTTTCCAAGATAGGGAATGATTTTTGTTTCAAAAATCTGCCGTTTATTATCAATCGTGGAATCACGGAGCCGGCCTTTCATATCGGCAAAATATAGTTCAACAAAGCTGGACAATGTCATGTCACAGTTCTTGGATTTTTTGAGTTGAAATTCTCGCTCCCACTCCAATGCTTCACGCCGAGTTTTGAAGCCGCGTTTACGCTTTTGCTTCTTAACGCCCGTGAAGTCGGTGTAATAAAATTGGCAGTACCAGGTGCCAAGTTTTTCGTCTTTATAGCAGGGCATTAGAATATACCTCCTGACGTGTTTAGAAATCCCCGACCATTTTTATAATGGCCGGGGTCTTTTTTATTTGGCGATGATGGAATTGAAATCATCGATGTGCTCTGAATTGCTAAGCATGAGACATAGATTCAAACCAGCAGGGGAAGAAATGCGCAGTCGGCCGCATTCACAGATGGAGCACTGGTGATTGTTTTTATAGCGCTTATCACGGGATCCGTCTGCATTTACCTTGAGCCACGTTTTGCCGACAACCTTAGCATCCGCCGGGATTTCCATTCCCGTTGAGTCCATGATGGGATGAATGATGTCGGCGCGGTAATTGACTTCGTCCGTATCGTAGGCACTCAGCTTTCCGTCATGCAGATAGAATATCTTATCGGGGAGAATATAGAACGATTCCTTTCTTGACAGAGCCGCAGAAAAATATGGAACATTGGTGCTGAGGTAATAGGGGAGCTTCGGCATTCCAAGGAGCTTTTTGGGGAGAGTTGCTTCGCTAGCTCCTGCATTTGTTTTAGTGTTGTGTCCCTTTTCTATCTCCGTGACATACCATGCGGCATCGCAAGCGAATAGCTTTCGCCATGCGTGATACCAATCCTCATAAGCGGCACGTTGTTCATCAGAGAAATCGTATTCCAAATTTACTTTGGCCTTATAATGAACAAACAAGAATGCAGCGCAAGAGAGGATGGTTAGCAGGAGCCGCTGTGGCGTGTGAAGAACAATGAAAGCCAATAGGCTGACAGTGCCAATTATAAAGGACGCTTTGTTGAGAAAACGGACTAAGTGGATTTGTTTCATAAGCGCCGCAAAATCGGCGTCCTTGTAGCTGTTCCGATCAGTGGACTGTATGACCTCTGTTTCAAATGCTGGAGGCTGTTTGGAAAGCCTTGGCGTCTCAGCACTACGAATAGATTCCTCTGAAACATAACTGATTCCGGTTCCGGGGATGGATACTGTTTGTCTGATTTTTCCGTTAGCCGTTTTGGTGATTCGGTATCCGGGAACGCCCCACGAATACCCAACTCCACTTCCTGAAATATTGATGCGAAAGCCGCCGCCAAGACGAATGCTTTTTCTGTATCTGAATCCCATAACCTCACAACCCTTTCTGTTATTTATTCACGGATTTCGGTAGATGGCTGGAATCTGCTTGTAAGCTGTCTTACTCTTTCCAATGGCGTGCTTGCGCCGGGAAGGAGTGAGAAGATGCCTGCATCGGATGAGCGCTCCAGACATGGAAATGTGCTTGATGATGTTCTTCGGGAAGAAATCAAGGATTTAACCCCGGAACAGGTCAAGCGGGTGCTTGAGTACATCGAAACGCTGAAACAGAAGTAACGAGCACCGATGGCGCGGACAGGCCCTCTTTGGGAGCCTGTCCTTTTGCTATTCGCGCAGGAATTTGACGAAGCGGACGTACTCTATTACCTTGCGCATTTCATCATCTGTCAGATCGTGCGTGGAGTCCATGAGCCGCCTCTGCAAAGCGGAAAGATTAGATTCCGGGAAATCTACCTCTCCCCGGAGATATGCTTCAGACACGCCATAGCGGGCGGCAATAGTGGCGATGTCCGAAGCGGTAGGAACAGATTTTCCCGCTTGCCAGCTTGCAACAAGGGTTCTACTTTTCCCGCACAGGCGCGACATAAAAGCGCCCGATGAACCGTAATGTTCCATCAAATCGACAATGCGTTGGACAGTAATCGTCATCCTTTTTACCAGCTTTCTTTCTAAAATCTTGTGTAATACGCCGAAATCCAACACTTGTTAGATTTGCGGTCTTGTCGTCTAACAGGTGTTGGATTATTATATAATCACAGTCAAACATTTGTTGGACTGCATGAACAACAACGGAGGTCGAAAAAATATGAAAATGGTAACGTACAAAGTACTTAGCAAAGCAATGCGAGAGCTGACAGGGCAAGTCGCAGAGCTGGATGAAGCCATTGAAATCCGCTTGGTGTTTGGCGAAAAAGTTAAAATCACCATTTCGATGGACTGGGCAACAATGGATGCAGCGCGGGCCGCAGAACTCGCTGAGCATCTGGCAAAGGCAGCGGAGCTTGTGAACAATTTCAAGTACGCTGGTTATACGATTGTTAGATAAGGGGGATGGCCATGAAGTATTCAGACATCAACAAGATGTTCACGACAGAGGTGAACAAGTACTTGGCGCAGGGATATCGTTTCAACACCGCAAGCATGAATGGGAGCCAAGGTGAACTGGCCAAGGTCGATTTGACCAACGGAACTGAGATCATCCGCATTGTGGCCCGCACTTTTTCCAAGGAGTGGGATAAGCAGGGCGTTGAGCTGTTCGTTGGCCGCGTGGTCGAGAAAGAAGGCATTCGGCCAGATGTGGCCTATTGCGTCAACACGATTTGGAACGGACGCTTGGAACAAGTCAGCAGCCAGCGGTTCTACGAGGTGAGCGGCTACGGAGATCCCGACAAGTTCTATGGGACGGAAGCGGACGCCGAAGCGGTCAGCAAAGTCCGTATGAGCCGCTATGCGCAGAGGCCGAGCCGCAAGGCTGAGGACATGACCAACGCTGAAACCATCAAAATTGCGGTGCGGTTCATTCGCCGGAAGCTTGGCATCAAGAATGTGGACAAGAAGCGCATTGAAGTGTTCCGCACGCCTGACCATCGGCACATCATCAATTATCGCGGCAAAGCATATCAGCTCAACAACAAGGAGGTTTGATTGTGTATTGCAACAAGTTTTTCAGAACCGAAGAGGAGGCCAAGGCTTTCAAAAAGTCTCACGGCGGGGCGCTGTACAAGAACATCAAGGGAAGTTACACCCGGCAAGCGTACCGGGTAGAAGCGATGATGGCCGTGCAGGGCGGCTGGCTCCGCAGCACAGAGACGGATACGTACCCGTTCTGCGTTGCATGGAATGGCAAGCCGCTGTCGGCAGGAAAGGAGATTTAAGCCATGAAAGCATTAAAAATTGAGCCGGGAAAGGCCCCGGAACGCATTGACATTGACAACGAACTTGAAGCACTGCAAGACGCTGTGGGCGGCTACATTCAGGTGCTCTACCCGGACCCGCACCGCCCGGTGGGCCTGGTCTGCAATGAGGAGGGCAAGTGCTGCGGGCTTGAACTGAACAGAGCCTTATACCAAAACGGTAAGCCCTACGACATCATTGCCGGCACGTTTTTGGTAGTTGGGCTCTCGGCAGAGGACTTCACGGATCTGCGGGAAGAGGATGCAGCATATTTTGAGAAGTTATTCCATTCGCCGGAGAAGTTTAAGTACTTCGCAGGGCGGCTGGTCATTTCCAAGGTGGTTTCTGGCGGGGCTTGATGGCCCCGCTTTTTTCGAGAAGCATGTGAAAACAAGCAAAACAACCAAATGCTTGATTTGATAAGCAAAACAAACAAAACAAGCTGTTAATGTAAATGTTAATGTTAATGATTATGTATGAAGACTATCGTCTTCATCACGCGCGGGCGCGCGTTATATAGCCGATGACGACGAATCCAACTGATGAAGAACGGGGTCGTCGGTGCGGCCAAGCAGGTAGTCAATGGAACAGTCTAGCCTATCAGCAAGAAGCATAAGAGTTTTTCCTGATGGAGGATCCTCTGCATTTTTCCAGCGTGTAACAGCACCAGAAGAGATGCCCAGTTCCTTTGCGATTGGGTTTGGCTTTGTGCCTCGTAGAACGCACATCTGATAGAATCGCTCCCAAAATATCAAAAGTAAGACCTCCTTTTTGTGCAAAAGCATGAATCTCACCAAAATGAGATTGCTGCATTGCTATCTCATAAAAGTGAGATTATAATATATCTAACAAATGATTCAAACACCTGTTAGATAGAAAGGACAACGCTATGAGACTTCTTGTTGAGTATACCTCGCATGGCCGCGGCCCGGCAGCGCCGCAGACTTACACCACCACGCTGGACATTGTGGACGATGTGGCGGAACGACTGTTAAAGGCCAAGACGCCGTACACGTTCCGGGAACGGAAGCGCTGCACGCGGGAAGCTCTGATCCTTGCATTCCTGATTTACGACATCGAGAACCTGCAGGAACGGAGCTTCGGAGACAACGACCAGATTTTGAGCATCCGGCAGGATAGCCGGAACTGAGGGAGGGCCACACGATGAAGTTTGTAGCACCGATGGACACATGGGAGATGGTAGGCGGGAACCTGCCACCCATCCGGGTTCGCGCCCGGTCGTTCGATGAAGCCTTGAAGAAAGCAAGGCTTCGCAACCCCGGCTATTGCGCCGGCTGGGTCGTTGAGGAGGACTGAATGATAATGCTGAGCATGACAGAGACCGATTACGAGAACTGGCGTGATGACCTCCGCTGCGGCGGACAGGAGGAGTGCGACAACCAATACACCGCGGCTTCCCTCTATGCGGGAGGCTGGCGGGCAGATGCCCTTCCTGACCTGATCGAGCAGTTTAACTTGACCGGCGACGAGGCCGAAAGGATTTACAACGAGCTGCTCGATCTTGAGCGAAAAGCCGAAAGTGAGGAGAACAAAGCATGAAAAACATCAAGGTTGAATGGTGCGAGAACTTCATCCGAGCGGCTTTTACGAAGCACATGCCGCCTCAGTTGAAGAATCCTGGCATCGAGGTGGACTATTTCTGGACGCTGGCGGAGAGGGCGGGCCTGTGGGTGTGTGGCACATACGGCTCGCCGATGAGCATTGCGCTCGACAACCTCTGCACGGTAGAAAGCGTCTGCGATGGGGAAGGCCATTGGATGTTCAATGTTTTCC
>ERZ827512.2363-NODE-2363-length-15392-cov-5.128904_pt1 | contig 15392 bp, 9 predicted proteins | sample MGYA00519916_ERZ827512 | MGnify/ENA primary metagenome ERZ827512 (study PRJEB31778, sample SAMEA3449335) | human gut metagenome | biome: human gut; feature: human-associated habitat; material: faeces | place: United Kingdom | collected 2010/2012 ... | reverse complement strand
GCGAACGGCTCCTTGAGATGGCGGCCTTTTATACGTGGTTAGATTTTACGCTTACCATTTTTCACGCAGCAGTGCCCCATTCAAACGAAAAAAGGCGCGGCGGCAATGCCGCCGCGCCTTTCGGTGCTTTGCTTGCGCGTTATGCCCGGAGGATCACTTCACACTGCGATACAGGAAGGTGACGATCTGGCCGCGGGTGCAGTTGTTGCCGGAGCCGAACAGACCGCCGCCGATACCGCCGGTGATACCGTTCTTCTCAGCCCACTTGACCGCACTTGCGTAGTAAGCGTCAGCCGCCACATCGCTGAAGGCCGCGCTGCCGCTGACAGCAGGGCTGCCGGAGGCGCGATACAGGAAGGTCACTGCCTGTGCGCGGGTGCAGGTTGCGTCGGGGCTGAACTTACCGTTGCCGGTGCCGCCGGTGATGCCGTTTTCAACGGCCCACGCCACAGCCTTGGCATAGTAAGCGTCCTCGGCAACATCCGCGAAGCTGCTCATGCTCTTGGGAGCGGGAGAACCGGCCGCGCGCCACAGGAAGGTGACGATCTGGCCGCGGGTGCAGGGAAGGCCGGGGGCAAACAGGTTGTTGCCGATGCCGCCGGTGATGCCCTCGCTGGCCGCCCACTTGACGGCCTCATAGCAGTAAGCGTCCACGGGAACGTCCGCGAAGATCTGCTCCGGAGCTTCCTCCACGAACTTACCCTTAATGGTGACCTTGGAGGCAGGCATGGTGAAGGTGTACTTGCCCTTCTTCTCGGTGATCTTCACCTTGTCGCCGTCCTTATCCAGGACCTTCAGGGTATCCAGCTCATAGCCCTTGTCGGGCTTCACGGTGATGGTCACGGTGTCGCCCTTGTAGGCAGACTTGGGAGAAACGGTGATGGTGCCGTGCTTCACGCTGTCCACGGTAATGGTGTAGCGGGAAGAGTGGGAGCTGCCGCCGCCGCTGCTGCTGGACTTGTGATACAGCTTGATGGAGCCGGTCAGCGTTGTGTAGTTGGCGTCAGCGGGAGTGAAGCGCCACTTGTAGGTGGTGTTGGCCGCCACGGTGGTGGTATCGGGCAGGACATTGCCTGCGTCATCCACCCACTCCAGCGTACCGGCGTTGGGGTTCAGCGTGCTGCCGGTAACGGTCAGGCCAGCATCCGCCAGCGTCTTGCCGCTGGTGGTGATCTTGGTGTAGGCAGGCTCGCCGGTGGGGGTCGCCTGCTTGATGGTGAAGGTGTAGGTCTTGTCGGCCGTGGTGCCGTCCGCCCAAGCGGTGGTGGCCTTATCCCTCAGCGCCACGGTGACGGTGTGGTCACCGGCGTTGGTCTGGCTATTGCCGGTCACGGTGTAGTCCGCGGTATCGGCAATGCCGTAGGTCTTGGCGTTTCCGTCATAGGTGAACACCGTGGTGTCGGCGGCGGGGATGGCCACCTTCTTGGGAACGATGGTCAGGGTGGCCGTGGCGATGCCGAAGTTGATGCTATCCTCGTAGGTGGCGGTCACGGTGTAGGTGCCGATGCCCTCGGGGAACCCTGCTGCCATCAGCGTGCCGGTGCCGGCGGTGTAGACGTAGTTCCACTTGGCGCCGGTGCCGAGGTTGGTGCCGCTGATGGAGGCCTCCTCATACTTCATCCAATTGCCGGTGTACTCCTTCTCGCCGTCAGGGAAGGTGATGAAGGTACTGACATCGGTCTTATCCAGCACGTAGACGGTGATGGAATGCATGTGGAGGGGGTTGTGATTGGCGTCACCGGCGTAGTTGACCAGGAAGATCTGCGGGCCGGCGGTGTCCATGACCATGGAGGGGGCATACCAAGTCCAGCCGGCGGGCAGCTCCACGGCGGACAGCTTCTGACCCTTGACGCCCTTCAGTCCGGTGGGGTCGGCGGGGTCGATCGGGTTGATGTTCACGGTGGCGGTGGTGGTATCCTTGTTCAGCTTGTAGTTTTCACCGAGGCCGCCCTTTTCCATCTTCACCAGCACGTTGACAGTTTTGCCGGTACCCGCCGTGTCATCGGCCATGGTGGCGAAGACGTGGTAGTGGGTACCCTGCTTCACCTCGGCGGCAACCGGCAGCGTCACGGTGCACTCCACGTTCACATTGCCTTCCTCGTAGTCGCGGTTCACTGCGACGGCGGAGTTGATGTCAATGGGCTTGGGCTGGATCTTGAAGTTGCGGCTGAAGGTACCCGTGTAATTGCCCTTGCCCTCGACATAGACGGTGGCCGCCTCAAAGACGTGGACGTTGGTGCCGTAGCTGACGGTGTAGTCGGTACCCTCGACCAGCGGCTTGGTGCCGTCCATCACCACGGCAGGCGGCTTTTGGACCCCGCCGCTATACACATAGGTGCCGGTGATGGGCTGAAGCATGTTGCTGATGCTCTTGGGGTTAATTTTGAAGTTGGCGTGACCCATGTAGATGTGGGTGGCCGTTTCGCAGACGACATTCACCACATACGCGCCCGCGTCGGTGGGGGGCGTGTCGCTGCTGTAGCCGCTGGAGGTCGGGGTGCTGTAATGAACCAACGTCTTGGTGGTGCCCTCCGGCGCGGTAAAGACGGGGTCTGCCAGCGCCGTACCGTAGGTGGTGTCCGCCTGCGTCACCGTCAGGGTTTCGATGGGCCTTTCCTCCACCTTGATCTTGACGGTATCCTTGATGGCGGGGTTGGCGTTAAGGGTGGCCGTCAGATCGAAGGGGATGGCCTCCGTGTTATGGAACACATGAAGCAGCATGCTGTATAGGCCGCCGACAGTTTCAAGCGTGCCCATATGCTTGGGAATGGGATCCAGCTTCCAGTCAACCTGCGTGATGGTTGCGGGCTGGCTGAACTGGTCATAGACCTTGGCCTCGTATTCGACGTCAATCATGTCGGCCGGGTCGTCGCCCACAGGGCGAATGATGGTGGTCTGGGGCGCGCCGCCTGTTTTTTTGTCGACGATCTTGAGCCACTTGACAGCGGGGGTGGCGCGCCAGACGGTGAGGGTGGCGGGCGTAGAGGATACGCCGCCGTAGGTGGCGGTGAGGGTGATCGGGCCGCCGGGGCAGTCGCTGGAGATGGTCATGTTGCCGGTGGCGGGATCGACGGTGACGCCATCAAGGTCGCTGATGCTCCACACAACGCCGGAGGGGTTGTGCAGGAGGCCGCTGTCCGTATGCACAGTGACGCTGTAGGTGTTGGTCACCTTGACGGTGTTGGGGGTGTCAATGCCGAGGGCCTCAGGGACATTCAGACTGGGAGCCGCGCCGCCTATCTGCACTTTGGTGACCGTCACGGAGCCGGTCTTGGGGTAAGCCTTGGTCAGAAGCAGTTCGGTGTTGCTGACGCGGGTGACGGAATAGTCACCGTTGGCGGCACCAGTCTTAAACTTTTCGTCGAAGGTCTCGCCGGAGTTGGCCTTCAGGGTGATTCTGGCGTAGTAGAACTGCTCAGCCTTGGCGGTGGCAGGGTTGGTGACAGGCGTGCCGGTGTCGGTAGTGCCTTCGAACCACTCCACCTTCGTGATGCTGTACGGTGCGCCGCTGGCAACGGTGCCGGTGAAGTCCAGCGGCTGGCCCTTGACCGGGGCATCAACAGAGGCGGTCACGCTGGAGATGGGCGCCTTGGGGACAACAACAGAAATTGTTTTTGGCAAGGTTGCTGCATCACTTGCTGCAATATTTGTTACATAGTCAGATGCTGACATAGTGAGTTCGGTCAACTTGATGTCGTACGAACCCGGAGCTGCACCGCTTTTAATGGAAAAAGTCAACTTTGCATATTCGCCACCAACAGTACAGGTGCCTAAAGTCTCATTGGTGTGAGCAATCGTGACCTTTCCGTTGTTGGTAGCAGTTGTAACATTGGGGTCTTCAAAGTCGAGAGGAGGATACACCCCGCTGGTGACGCTTTCCAACTCAAGAACTGTGCCCGGAAACTCCACAACGGCTTCCGCTGTCATGACATTTTCATAATCCGGCAAAGTTAGTGTTACAACGATTTTTTCTCCTTCTTTTACGCTGGAAAAATCAAGTACAGGTGCCGCGAGTGCCTGACTTGGCAACAGCGAGAGAATCAGTGCAAGGGAAAGAACCCATGAAAAAATTTTTTTCATTTACATTCTCCTTTTAAGCAATAGGGATTGTTGAAATGTTACCTTTGAAATACTGCCTAAGTATCGTAATATCAATGGCTTTAATGCTTCCATCACCATTCATATCTATCGCGCAAATCTGTTCATCCGTCAAGGACGACAAATTCCCTTTGAAATACTGCCTTGCCATTGTCACATCAATTGCTTTAATGGCCCCATCGTAGTTCACATCCCCGTACAGCCACAGCTTGAGCTGGCCGAGGTTGAGGGCGGTGCTTTCGACGGTGATGGGAACGATCTTGGGCACATACTTGCCGGGCTTGAAGATCACCAGCTTGTAGCTGCCCGCTGGGATGGTACCAAAGCTAAAGGGCTGCGCCTTCATGCTCTTGCCGTCCACCGTCGTGGCAGTAATGGCTCCGCCGGTGCCGGTGTAGGTATAGCCGGTAACTGTGCCGCCGGTCTTCCACTGCGCACGGATGGCCGCATCCTCCATCGTGGACGGATAGAGATAGTACAGCGCGTCATTCGTGTCGTTCCAGCTCACCGCCGTCCCGCTGACGCTCACGCCCTTGGGACGCACAATGACGGTGATCTTCTTCGAACCATCCAACACGACGAGGCTGCCGTTGCTGTCCGACTTGTGGAAGCAATAAGTGCCATCAATGACGACCTTGTTGTCCCGCAGCGGGCGGTTCTGTTTCAGCTTCAGCTTCAGCGTGTTGATGCGGTAGTTCGTGCCCGCCGAACCTGCAATGGCAGGCGTGCCGCTCTCCCATGTAAGCTGCTCCACCTCATAGCCCATGGGGGAGAGCTGCGTGTTGAAGCTTTCCTGTACCTTGGAAAGGCTATCGCCCTCGTGGAGCGTCGGGAGGGTCAGGTTCATCTCCCTGAGCGGCGTGGCGGTGAAGGTCAGCGACTTGCCGCCGGAGGAGCGGGTGACATCCTTCATCTTGGGGAAGCTGCCGTAGATGCCGAATTGCACGCCCGCGTAATCGGCAAACTTCGTGCCCTTGTTGGCGGTGATGGTGACCTTGACGGTGTAGGTCTTGCTCTTATCAAAGGTCGCCCATGTGGGCAGGGCGTTGTCGACCGTGCCGACGCTCTCCCCCTCCCACCACTGGTAGGAGATGGTGCGCAGGGCGTGGTAATCGACCCCCTCGCTCTGGTTGATGAAGAGGTCAACGCTGTCGCCCACCGTGCCTTGCATGAACACATCGTTGCCGTTATACATCTTCTGGCCCATGACCAGCAGCACCTTGGTGTCGCCGGTGATGTACGCCTCGCTCTGATCGGCAAATTCCGCCCACAGTGAAAGCATGTTGTAGTTGTTAGAGCGGTCAGGCACCGTGAAGAACAGCTCCTCCTTGAACTTGTCGCTGGGGGTATCATAAATACCGTTCGCGCTCCAGCTCTTGAAGATCTTTCCTGACGGAGCATTCGGCACGACCTTGATCCTTGCGCCGACCTGAACATTGACAGAAGCATTGACACCATTGGAGTCTGTCACAAGCACCTTGCCGTTACTGTCGTAGGCGGTGGCGTTTCGCACTATGAGCAGGACATGTTTCACGCTCGGGTCCAGCTTGAACGCATAGTCCTCGCGTTTGTAGTCATAGCCGCCGCCCGCCTTGGGGACGCGCGTGAAAACGCTGATGGTTTTCTCGCCGCGCACCTCGAAGGGGTCGGTGTACGGCACGGCGTTCTGGGGGGACGTGCTGCTGTTATAGGCGTAGGCCATGGTGGCGTTGAGGGGCCAGCCGGAGGGCTTTGCCAGCGCCACATTCACGAAGTCCTTGATCGTGTAGGTGTTGGGGCCGCTGGGCTTCAGCGGCGCTCCGCCGTTCTTCGGCGTCACGGTCACCTCCGGGGTGGGCAGGCCGATCAGCTTCGTCAGATGGACCACGGCGTAGTTATGGCTCAATTTCCGGTATTCCCTGCCGTTCACGGTAAAGGTCTTTGCCAGCTTGAAGTAGACCTTGCCGCTGTTGCCGCTGTCGGTGATGATGGCCTTGCCGTTCTTCACCCTGGTGCCGATGACCTCGGCGCTGTTGGAGCCCTCCGCCGGTGTCTGGTCTTCCCGATACCAGATCTCGTAGCCCTCGGGGGCCTCCACCGTCAGCTCGATCGCGCCGGAGAAGTACCGCGGGACGCTGTCTTCGCTGAGCACCGTGTCGCCGTACTTCACCGTGGGCGCACCGGTGGGCCGCACGGCATAATAGGCCTCGGACTTGATGCCAAACGCGGAGGAGCCGGCGTAGGCCTCGATGCGCACATCGTTGCTGACGGAGACATCCACGGGAAAGGGGCCGGTGTAGGTCTGGAGGTTGCTCCACTTGTTCGTGGAGGAATTCCAGACACGGTACTCGATGTGCTTATTCCGCTCCACCGTGAGGGTCACGGTTTCGGGGACTTGGTTGTTCGTATCAGAAATCCCGCTGTCGGGGGCGATGTACGGCGGAGCGACAGGCGGGTTGAAGGTAAAGGGCTTGCTGAAGTAGCAGCGGCCGGTTTCATCGTCATCGTAGGCGATGCGGTAGCTCCCCTCCGGGATGTTTTCCCAGGCAAGCGTTGTCCCATAGGCGCCGCTGGGCTTCGCATCGGCATAGAGCCGGCTGTTGCGCAGGCCCATGACGGGGCTGCCCTTCAGATCCTTGGAGGCATAGGTATTTTCGCCGTACCGGGGCAGCTGCGCGGGCACCAGCATGACACGGTATCCGCCGGAGCCGTTGCTGATGCTGTCCTCCTTCGCAAAGGTCATGTCCTGGTAGGCGTAGCGGGTGGTGGTGCCGGTATCGCTGTCATACTCCGTAGTGTAGCTCACAGGGCTCAAGTCGGGTCCCGTCGTCATGGGGTCACGCACCGGCACCAGCACCATATCCCGCTGAATGTTGGAGAAGGTCTGGGTGGTGTTCGTCCAGCTTGTGCCGTTCCCGCTGCCCTCCGGGTGCAGGGCGTCGTACCAGCAGAGGAATTTGCCCTTCCCCGTCGGCGCGGTCAGCTTCAATTCGTCGCCCTTGCGCACAACATGGGTGTCCTCGTGCTCTGGCTCTATAACCTTGGCAAAGTAGACGCTGCTGGAAGCTCCCGGCGGTACCTCATGATCCATGATCAGTCCGCGGGACACCTTCACGGTGCCACGCCGGTGGGCGACCAGATGTAGTTGAACTCGCCGCGGTAGTATTCCGCGCCGTTTTCCTGTACAGCCTCATAGGGGCAGCTGCCCTGATACATATCCGGCCCCAGCACGATCTCCTTCGCGAGGATCGCCCAGCTGTCGCTCCCCTCCGTCGCCCAATACTCGATGCGGGTCGATTCGGAGTCGATGGACACACCCTGCTCCGCGCGGATGAGCTCCACCTTCGCGTCTTTCCAGGTTTCGATGTTGGTATACGGGTGGTCGTAGCGCGTATGCAGTGTATCGGTTTCGGGATAGCGGACGATGTTGCCTTGGTTCCAGATATTGAAGTAGCCCTCGGTGTCCACCTTCAGGGCGGTGCCGTCCCCGCCCCCCAGCAAGACGTCGGTCACCACGTTCTTTTTGGATACGATCTCCACCGAGGCCTTGCCCAGCACCTCCATGGTTCCGGCGGAAATGGCATAGTTCTTCTGAATCACGTTTTTGGGCTTTGTCCAGTACTCGGTCGCCGGGTCAAAGTCCCGCCCGGATTCGATGGTGATCTTCAGGGTGGAGTCATCCTTCACCTTGACGTTAGAGGCATCGATGCCTATCGCCTGGTCGCCGTTAAAGCCGCTGGTGCCGCCGGTGACCTTGATGTTCACATACGGGCTTCCTCTATCATCCTCAAGGGTCAGGCCGCCCGAAAGGACGATACCGCCCGCATAATATTGGCCCTCATTCCGCCCCACGGTATTGATGTTCAGCTCGCCGCCGCCGCAGACCGTCAGCTTTGCGCCCTCACGGCCGTAAATGGCGTAGCCTCTGCCGGGCGATTGCGCGGTCTTGGTAAGGTTCAGCGTAAGATTCTTGCCGGTATCGATTTGGAGCTTCACATCCGGGCCGTCCTGCAGGTCCAAAAGGACATCGTATCCGCTCATGACGACGTCGTTAACCACACAGACAAGGACGGATTGCTTGGGCGGGTAGCGCATGGCGTTGCGCAAATTGATCCGCACGTCCTGCAGGTTGCCATTGAGGAACAGGATCCCCTCGAGATACCACACAAGGTAGTCGCTCTCCGCATGGGGGACGCCGCTCCACACATGAGCGTCCGGATCGCACTCGGTGATGTACTGGCCGTTGTACAGCTTGATCGCCCTCGACTCGTTATTCAGCGGGGGAAAGTTCAGCACCACCATGCCGTAGGTTTTATCCGGCTCTGCCGCCGCCCGCAGGGGGGCCTTCATCACAGGCGGTACAAGGGGCGGCAGGGTCTCCTGCTGCTCGTTGGTTCCCTCGGTGGTACCCTCGGTGGTTCCCTCGTTGGTTCCCTCGGCGGTTCCCTCGGTGGTTCCCTCGGTGGTTCCCCCGTTGGTTCCCTCGGTGGTACCCTCGGTGGTTCCTCCGGTGGTCCCCTCGGTGGTTCCCTCGTTGGTTCCCCCGGTGGTTCCCTCGTTGGTTCCCTCAGTGGTTCCCTCGGTGGTTCCCCCGGTGGTTCCCTCGGTGGTTCCTCCGGTGGTTCCCTCGGTGGTTTCCCCGGTGGTTCCCCCGGTGGTTCCCCCGGTGGTTCCCCCGGTGGTTCCCTCGGTGGTTCCCTCGGTGGTTCCCTCGGTGGTTCCCCCGTTGGTTCCCTCGGTGGTTCCCCCGTTGGTTCCCTCAACGGTCAGAGCCACCGGCTCCGCGCCCGAAGAGGGCGCTTGCGCGGCAAGCTCGCCCATCGGTACGAGCGCGAAGTCCTCCGCAGGGAGAACCGCGTCCGCGTTGATGCTCACACCGTCCAGCGCGGCCTTGTGATACAGCCTGCCCTCGTAATAGAGCGCCGCGTACTCGCCGTCGGTGATGAAATCCTCGCTGGCGTTGCCAAATACCTCAGCCGTCGGGCTGCGCTCGGTGATGTACTCGCCGTGGTGCAGGTCGAGCTGTTCGCCTTCGCTGAACACCAGCCGCACATAGCCGTAGTCCTCCTGCGGCGCAGGCGGGCTGAGGCCATCGTCCGCCTCGTCGGCAAGTGCCGCGGCGGGCAGCAGGCTCAGCGCCATGACGAGCGTTAAGAGCCACGCCGTCAGTCGCTTGTGTGTCAGTTGTCTCATGCTTTGATCCTCCTTCCCGGTTCTTGATTTTTTGGCGGGGATGCCGCCGTTTTCATGCTTTCCGCTGTCTCATCGAGCCATGTACGCACCTGCTGCGCGGAAAGGTCGCCGATGCAGTAACCGTCGATGAGCTTCAGCTCCGCCGCCTTTTACAGTGCGGCCAGCTTTTCCGGGTGTCCGTCCTCACAGATAAGATAGACGCGGCAATCCGGCAGCTTGCGCTTCACCTCGATGGCGATGTCGCAGCGGGCGGAGACGTCCTTGTCCTCCACGCCCTCGGTGAAGTCGGTCTCCAGCAGCAGAAGGTCCGCCTGTTCGGCAGCACACTGCCACACCACGTCATCGCAATCGTCCGAGAGGACGCCTATCGGCCGGCAGCCGCCCAGATTTCCCAGCCAATCCGCCGCATGGCGCGTTCTGAATGGCAAGGCAAAGCACACCGCCGCTTTCGGCAAGGGCGGCTCCCGCCTCCGGAAGAGGCTCGTACCGCCGCCTCCCGTCTCGCCGTTCCCTTGGGCAGCCGTGCCCCGCATTCGGGGCAGTACCGCGCCACGTTGGTGACGGCCACGCCGCAGCCGGGGCAGCAGCGGTGACGGGAACGGTAGAGGTCATAGAGAGTCATCTCTGGCAGACGCGCGCCGCAGTCGGTGCAGTCCGTCCGGTCGGCGCTGTTGGCCCTGCCGCAGCTGGGGCAGATCTTGCGCCGCCGCAGCGTATCCGGCCCGCAGCCGTACTCCAGCAGCACCACCCGGCGCAGGGCTTTCCGGGTTCTCAGGTCGTAGTCTGTCATTTGGCTTTCTCCTTTCCGTCTGTGCCGCCCACCTGCAGCTTCGCCCCGCAGATGGGGCAGAAGCAGGTGTCCGATTCCCGGAGCCGTGCGCCGCAGTGATGGCAGAACGAAGGGTACTCGTCCTCCCACGGCGCGCAGTCCAGACACAGTCCCGCGTTGACATTGAACATAGCGGAGGAGACATACTTCCCGCATTTGGGGCAGAAGTTGAACTCCCACTTGCCCTCCTGTTCCCACGCGATCTCCAGCGCCGCTTCCTCCGTGTCCGCCCGGATGGGCTTGCTCACGCAGCACAGTTCGCCGGAGAAGTCGCAGTAGAAGCGAAAGATCCTGTCGCCTCCTGAGTCGGTGACGACCCGGTAGGTCGCCGTTTTCCGTACCTGCGTCATCCGCATTTCTCCTTTCTTTTTTTCATTTCGTCTTGTAAAGCTGTCATGGGATATGCTACAATGCCTAACGAAGCGGTCGGCTCGACAGGATATAGAGCGTCGAGCGATCTTTCGGTTGGAGCGAAGCTCCAACCGAAAGGGATACCCCTTTCGCGATTCTCTGTTCATTGACGGGGGCCGAACGGCGATCTCGCCTCCCCGTCTGCCCGTTTTGTACCATAGATCTTGAGTTTTGTCATACCCTAAAACCTCAATTTAGGGTAGACAGACGAAAAAAATTTTCAAAAATCGCCGGAAAACAGCGTTTTCACGGACAAATGTTTGTGTACAGAGGACATAGCGATGAAAAAGCAAGGTTACGCCATTCTCATGGCTTTCATCCTGATATTTGCCCTGACGGGCTGCGGAAACAAGTCGCTGCTCTCGGCCAAGGAGCCGGTGGAGCTGACGATGTGGCACGTATACGGCGAGCAAGCCGGTTCCCCGATGGACACGCTGGTGGAGGAATTCAACCGCACCGAGGGGAAGGAGAAGGGCGTCCGTGTCAAGGTGACGGAACTGAGCAGCGCCGCGAAGATCGGCGGCTTTCTGTTAGAGACACAGGGGGATTCCGCGCAGGAGATGCCGGACCTCTTCACCTGCCACATCGGGGACGCCATCGCCCTGGGCGAGGACAATCTGCTGGACTGGAATGACTGGTTCACGGAGCAGGAACAGAGCGAGTTTGTGTCCGGCTTCCTTGCGGACGGTAAAGCAGATGACGGTAAACTGCTGGTGTTCCCCCTGTCCAAATCCACGCAGCTGCTCATGCTCAACGGCACGGGCTTTGCCCGCTTTTCCGCCGCCACCGGCGTGACCTACGATGACCTCTCCACCTGGGAGGGATTCTATGACGCTGCCGGGCGGTTCTATGCCTGGACAAACGGCACGGAGCCGTTTTGTGCGATGGACTATCCCATCCGGGCGGTGGAACTGAACGCGCTGGAGCATGGCGCGGAGGATTTTTACACGGAAGACGGCTGGTACGATTTCGACAACGCCGTATTCAAGGAGAGCTGGATGCAGTTTGCCCGCGCGCTGGCCCAGGGGCATATCGTGGTATCCGACCTCTATTCCAATACCCAGGTCATGACCGGTGAGGTGCTCTCCGGCCTTGGCTCCTCCGCGGCAATTCTCTATTATAATGATACCGTCACCTATGAGGACGGGCGCAGCGAGCCGATGGACTTGCAGGTGGTCCCCATGCCCATGACAGCGGGGGCGGAGCCTCTGATGACCCAGGCGGGCGTGGGCCTGTGCGCCTACAAGACCACCGAACAGAAGGCGGAGGCCGCCAGCCTGTTTGCCCATTGGCTGACGGAGAAGCAGCGCAATCTGGACTTCGTGACCTCTACTGGCTATATGCCCGTGCGGAACGGGGCTTTTGATTCCATTGACGAAGTAGAATTTGCCGATCCGGGCTATGCCAATCTCTACGCCGCCCTCAAGACCATGCAGGAAACCTATACCCCGCTGGCCGAAGTGCGCTTCACGGATTACTATTCCAGGGTCCATACCCTGTATGACGGGCTGCGGCAAATGCAGCAGGAGTTGCCCCGGCGGGCCGCTGCCGGTGAGGATGTGGAGGCGCTGGCGGAGGAGACCTGGGCGCTGTTCCGCTCCATCCAGTAAATCACTTTTCCGTAACTTTCCATCAAGGCAGGTGAAGGCCATGCAGGTATCGTCCTATCTGAAAAACGCAAAGCGCTCCATGCGGCATAAGCTCATCGGCTACATGATCGTGCTGGCGGTGCTGCTGGTCGCGGCGCTTTATGCGGGACTCACCCTGTTTGGCCGCTTGAGCAGTCCCAAGGCCGAGATCAAAAAGGCGCTGGATCTCCAGATGGAGATCTTTCAGAACGATATGGAATCCCTGTGGCACAATGTCTCCGTTATGAGCCTCCTTCTATCCGAGGATATGATCGCGCTGCTGGAGGACACGCTGCAGCAGCAGGGCATCTCCTTTGAGGATTTGGACGGGAATGTGGAGGCGACCAAAGCGATAGAGGACGCTATGCTGGAGCCGCTGAGCCAGTATGTCCGGCAGGCGGACTGCTCCGGCGCGTTCGTTGTCTTGGAGAGCTCCATGAGCAACGGGGATACAGCGGATGTCCGCAGCGGCCTCTACGTGCAAAGGGCAAACGCGGGGCGTGTGACCAATAACCTGCTGCTGTTCCGGGGCATTGCCAGCGTGGGCAAAGCACACAATGTCATGCCGCATCGGAAGTGGGCGCAGGAATTCCATATTGGGCAGTTCCCCAATTACGCGGAGCATACCGTACGGGCTGCCGCCCCGATTGCCGATTCCCGCCGCACCACAGACCTTGTCACCCTGCCGGGAACCTCGGAAAAGGCGGTTCTGCTGACGATCCCCATGATCGGGGCAGACGGCACGGTCTATGGAATGTGCGGCTTCTCCATCAATCAGTCCTACTTTTCCGCGTGCTATGACCAGCCCTCCAACCTCAGCCGCCTCGCCTGCCTGCTGACCACGAAGAGCGGTGATACCTTGGATGCGGGAGCGGCCCTGATGACCTATACGGAGGAAGGCTTCTGCTATGTTCCTCCGGAAACACTCACCGTTAAACCCATGAGCGACGGTCTTGTGTCCTTGAACGGCGACGGTTTTTCCTTTGTCGGCATGGTAGAAAATCTTTCCACGGCAAAGGGCGATGGAGCGCCCCACACGCTGGCGGTGCTGATCCCGAAAGAGGATTACAATCTCGCTGTTGCCAAAAATATTATGCAGACGGTGTTGCTTTCGGCGTTGCTGCTGTTTTCTGCCATCGTTTGCTGTCTGTATCTGGCGCGCCGGTATCTTGCTCCGGTACATCGGGATCTGGAGCGGCTGCGGAACGAGGATCGCGGTGGCGAGCAGATGGCGTTTGCTGATTTTGAGCCGATCTCCGCTACGCTGCAGGCGCAGGATCGGGAGAATGAGAAGATCATCACCACGCTGGAGCAGGAAAAGCAGACCGTGCAGGAGCAGGCCGCGCAGCTTTTGGATCAAAATGAGGCGCTGCAAGGACAGTTTGAAGCGGCGCAGGCTGATGCACAGCGGCTGGCCTACTTCCGGAAATCTGAGATCGATCCGGCAACCTATGAGATGTTCCTGGTGGGCTATGATATGCTGACGCCAACGGAACGGGAGATTTTGGACGCCTTGGCAGATGGCAGCAGCCCCCGTGAGATCTCTGAACAAAGGAATTGCTCGGAAAGTACCATTGCCACGCACCGTAAAAACATTTACAGAAAGCTGGGCATCCACAAGGCCTATCAGCTTAAAATCTGCATCGCGCTTCTGCGTCAGGAGCGAGAAGCACAAAACTGAACACGAAAAGAGCCGCCCCTGTCAAGCGTTGAGCCTGACGGGGGCGGATTCGTCTGTCCGTGGGGTTTTTACCTGTTTTCGTTGCCTTTGCCGTCTTATTAAATGATATGTCGCATACAAGTAAACAATATTATATCATTCAATGAAACGGTAAAATATATACAGGAAAGAAAGGTGACGAAACTATGGACACGCTTCAGCGGCTGCATCAACTACTGGACGAACGCGGATGGTCAGAATACCGGCTGGCTAAAAATTGCGGTCTTTCCAACTCTACCATTGCGAACATCTATCACCGCAATACGATTCCCTCCATCAGTACGCTGGAAGCGATCTGTACCTCTTTCGGCATCTCGCTTTCTCAGTTCTTCGCAGAGGGCGAAATGGTGGAGCTGACGCCGGAATTGAAGGAGCTTTTTGATAACTGGGTGAATCTGACGCCTCAGCAGAAGGACGCGGTTTTACAGACCATGCGCGCCATGAACCACGATCAGACCTGATACAGAGGAAGCCTTTGCAGGCTTCCTCTTTTTCCGTCCGCTATCGTTTTATTGAACGATAAAAACTTCCTGCTTTCGACTGTGTTCGACGGTTTTCCTCTCATGTCTATGTTATATTGTCGTTAAGTTAAGCGATAAATACCGCTAAGAGAAATATCAGGAGGGAAACCGTATGAAAACAAATGCCAAGCAGCTTGCCGCAGCGCGACGCGCCATGGAAGTCATCGCCGTGCGTGAGGGGATCAGCGTGGAAGAAGTTCGCAGGGAAATCAGCCGTGCTATCCTCAAACAAAAAAGCAAAGGAGAACGCAAATATACCTCGTTATGGTAAAATCACTTATAATCACTCAAGCGAGTAAAAGTTTATCGCGGAAGTAAAAAGCAGCAAGGGCCTGATTTGGACCCCACTCAGCAGGAAAAACTTGAATGGGTGTTTGCCAAAAAGATACGCTTACTCACAGCGGAACCATGACTGGATTCCATAGCTATGGACTTTGTGGAGCAGTACTCCGACCTTTGGAGCAGCAGAAAAGCGATGTTTGTCTGTCTCAACAAGGTCACCTGTCTGCGGATGTATAACCTTGTCCCAAAATACTGGGTCTTCTCATCATGGTCGACATCGTACTGGATGTACTGGTCGCCGTTAAAACCGTTGAAGCCCAGCGGATTACGGAAACCCTGAGGATTCTTGCCAACGGGATGACGCTCCATCAGTTCGTTGATCATTTTGGTGTAGCCCTCAACAACCCGCTCCACCAGAGCGTTGTCCTTCTCCTTGGTGGCTTTGGTGGGGTTGCCGATGACGCCGTGATCCAGGTCATCCTTTTCCAGCAGAGCCCAGGTGCCGAAGCCGCCGTAGCACTGCCATTCGTGAGAAGCCTCACCGGGAGCCATCTTCCACTGAGGGCCCATCAGAGGAGTGCCACCGCCGTCGATGGCCAGTTCCTGGTGCATCAGTTCGGAATATCCGGCCTGACCTTAAACATGGCTTTTTCAATCTATCTCCCTTATCGGTTTTCCGCGATATATTCCTCCGCCATGTGGACTGCCACCGCGCCGTCCGCCACAGCGGT
>ERZ827512.2361-NODE-2361-length-15402-cov-5.007363_pt1 | contig 15402 bp, 13 predicted proteins | sample MGYA00519916_ERZ827512 | MGnify/ENA primary metagenome ERZ827512 (study PRJEB31778, sample SAMEA3449335) | human gut metagenome | biome: human gut; feature: human-associated habitat; material: faeces | place: United Kingdom | collected 2010/2012 ... | reverse complement strand
AGGATGGCAAGCAATACTACAATGTACTGGATTTCATCAATCTGAAAGACATGCAGGAGAGTAAGCGTATCTTTTATCAGACAATGGAACAAGCGGTGCCGGATACCGCAATTATAATTAAGCGAGAATAATCTATTCTGAAGTATTTATTCAAAATACTGTCTAACAGATTTCTACCTCATTAAGAATTGCATATTCAAGAAAAGGCCTCGAATAATGGAAATTCGAATAAAGAGAAGTTGTCTAATGCATTCATAGACAGCTTCTTTTTGTCTAATGCAACCATGATTTATCATTTATATTTTGTTATTCCACATATATTTACATTGTCGTTATAATCATATAAAATGGCGACACTATATCGTGCCCGCGTTATAGCGACATATAACTTGCACTTACTTGTCGGTTTCAATTCTATTCCTCTGATAATCCAATCTAAAATAGGCTTTGTTGGATATATGAGAACTCTATCGAATGACAAACCTTTGGATACCCCGAAATTCAATGTCGGGTATGCAGGATGGGTATCGGTACTTTTACTCTGTCGTAACTGAATAGGACTGTATTTCTGTAAATATTCTTCCACATCTGTTTGCCGAAGAAAATATACCCCTTTATGCTCTATTTCAGATGTATTATCAGACGTTGTTGCAATCATATCAGGATATAGTTTATTTGAAAAATCACAGATTTCAGATACACACCGATGGTTTACATTCAAAGATTGTGAATCAATATCGAGGTTAAATTTCATTTTGCGACTTTTGAAATAATCCAATATATTAGACCGTCTGAATTGTTTGTGTTTAGCAGAACTATTTGTTGAGAAAGTTCCTTGACGAGGATCTCCTACTAATAGAATTTCCAGTGGAGAAAGAAATAACTTATCTAAAAATTCCAAATCATATCCGGCAAGATCTTGCACCTCATCAATGAAAATATGAGTATATATTTTGGATAATCGGGATATTACCGCTCCATTGGAGCGTTCGTCGCAGCGGCAGGCGAACTTGGCGATTTTGTCGGAATATATTTTTTTATCCCCAGTAAGATAATGACGTTCGACATTCGTTTCTTGACTACGCAAAGCGGATTGGCTGTTTACTAAAGATAACCCGACGATATTCTTGTCATATAAATATCCTTGATAGGGCCTGACCCCATGTTGTAACAGAAATGAGAACCATGTTTGAATGACGACATTGGATGGTATGCATCCGTTTCAGTCTTCAAAAATTCCTGTTCTGTCAGTTGAAACATGAACCGTTCCGGAAAACGTTCGATATTTCGCTTTACAGCTTTATTCAGGTTGCCGGTCGTAACGCCGTAAAGCTCGGCCAAATCCCGGTCGAGCATCACGCGCTGGCCGCGGATTTCGTAGATTTTGCTTTGGATCGTAGCGAGTTCTTCCATCGGTTCGGGTCAAAATGAACGGTTATTTCTCTTCCTTCGGGAGTTTGAACCCGATGGGCCGGGGCTGTTTGCGGGCCTCGGGCACTTTGACCGACAGGGCCGCGATGGCCTCGTAGATGTTGTCCAGCTCCTTGCGCATGTCTTCCGAAAGGTCGTTCACCGCCTCGGCATTGTCCTCGTCCGCCCGCTCCAGCAGAGCCAGCTTTGCCCGGATTTCAGCCAATTCCGAAGTAACGGTTGTAGCTGTCGTAATATAATTGCGCATGGCGACAAATGCTTTCATAATAGAGATACTTACTTGTATTGCCATTCCACTGCGCAATACCGCAGAAAGCATCGCAACTCCCTGTTCGGTAAAAGCATAAGGTAGGGATGTCTTCGGCCGCTTCACTCTGGATGTCGTCACAAATTGTGATGACATATTTTTCCATTCAAATTCGGAAATGCGGAACATGAACTCTTCCGGGAATCGTTCGATGTTACGTTTTACGGCCTGATTCAATGCACTGGTCGTAACTTGGTAGAGCGCCGCAAGGTCGAAGTCGAGCATCACGCGCTGGCCGCGGATTTCGTAGATTTTGCTCTGGATCGTAGTGAGTTCTTCCATCAATAAGTTTGGGCAAGTTCTTTCCTTCAACACAAATATAGTCGCTTTTTTGCAAAAAGAAAGACGAAACCGCTCCGTTTCGTCTTTTCTATTCTTTTTTCGCAGGATAATTTATCGGTGCGAAGAATTCAGCGATTGTGATGTTATATAATTTACAGAGTTTCAGTATAGATTGTGTGTTTGGAATGGAGGTTCCTGATTCATACCGAGAAATATCTAAATGTGTAAACTCAATAACTTCTTCTTGAGAATACCCATGATCCGAACGTAATTGTTGCATACGTTCTATCAAGAGCCGTTGAAAAGTAGTATCTCTATATTTGGGAACCTTTGTTCGCATTTTTTGCAAAGGAAAGGTGATGTCTAAAATTTTATACACGTGATTTCACGTGTATTCGAAAAATTTGATTATATTTGCATACGTGGATTTCTAAATACAGAAATTATGCTACATTTGCGATTGAATAGTTCGGCATAGCCGACGGACATAATCATAAAGGGTAAACAACTCTTTATACCTACTTGTAAACTTGGAGACCTCTTCGGAGGATGTTTAATCAGATGGTATAATGGTTGTCAGCTCCGGTTATGTCCTGTTTGTTATTTGCAAGCAGGGCTTGACTGGGGCGCAGGACAGCTTCCATCTGAAGGTAACTCCAAGACCGACAAGTAGGGGCTGACACCGCGCCCCCTTTTTATTTTCTGCGGGCGCATCATCCACTAACCCGAAACCGTCATGCGCCGCCATTCGCCGAATACATTACATCATACGGATTGCACCCACCGAGCGACCGCCGGCAGACGGAATCGGTATGTGCGGGCGGCACATATTATATACGGAACGGCCGCCGGCAATATAATTCCCGCAACAACTGTGGCTCCTAAATCTGGCAACGGCAGCCTGGTTCCTGTTTCCGGGATAAATTTTTCTTACCGGATCGACCATAAAAAAATAACGGATGCGGCTGCTATTCGGTTGAATTCTTCAAAAAACAGTGTGAAGTTGCGTCACTATCACGTCGAATATCACCGCATCCGTTTTATTATACGCCCCCTCGCTCCGTTATCGACTGCTACGAGGAGGGGCAATATTATAAAATTCAGTCGGAATAGTAGTTGTTTTCAGCAAAATACATCAATGCAATATGATTTTTGTATTTTTGCAGAGTCGACACTACGGACAATGCCGGTACCTGATACGGATTTACATCACCGTTTTTTCCGAACAAGAACGTCGCCTAACGTCACCGGCATTGTCCTTTTTTATTTTCGATATGTAGAGTTCTGGTGGAAATCGTTGTATTACGCCGAACTTTATCAGCAAATCATAGTATCAGGGCAGAGGACTATTTCCAATCATCAATACCCTTTAATCATTCGGAATTAGGACGAAAGGAATATTATGAAAACATGAATATTTCTGCTCTTTTTATCGAAAACATTCCGATTTCTTGCAGGAAAAAGGGACGGCCCCCGATCAGTTCACGGTGTTTCACGAAATTCAACCGCGATCGCAATCACAATCACGATTCGGCCGTCCCTTTCTTTTTTCTACGGTTTGCTGAGCAGGTTCGGGAATAGCAGCATTACCACTGGCAGGTAGTCGCCCAAGTCTTCGCGTAGCAGATGCAGGCATCGCTGGATTTCGCGTGTGACCTTGCGTACCGATATGCCGTAGCACTCGGCAATCTGCTGATAGGTTTGATCCTCGAAACGATTGGCAATGAAAATCTGCGCCGACAGTTCGGGCATTTCGGCCAGACGCCGCCGGAATATTTCTTCGACATCCTTATGAAAAAGCACCTTCGAGAGATCGCAATCCTCAAGTAGTCCGAGGCTTGTGCGGATGTTGCGCATGCCACGCAGGTACATCTGATGCTGTATTTGAAGATGGGTTTGACGCTCGCGCAATGCGTCAATACACTTGTGGCGCACAATACCGAGAATATAAGCCGGAAATTCATTTTGTGACAACTGAATTTCCTGTCTTTTTTCCCAAAGAAGCAGGAAGCTATCCGTAACAAGATCCTCGGCTAACGTCTTGTCACGCAACAGGGCATAGGCGATCACGATGAACCGTGATTTATATTCGGAGTACAGTCGATCGAACTCATGCGTATCTAATATCGCCTGTGTCATTGAGTATAGCGGATTCGTAGTTTTTTGGGAATTCAAAGATAAGTTATATTCTGAAAAAATAAAATAGATTTGATATTTTTATACAAATTAATGTATTTCAATAATTTACATTAATCAATATTTTATATAATTTCATAAAAATATTTATTTGCAAAAAAAGGGGTAAACATACCCACGCTCATTCGATATATTATTAAAGACCAAAAAATAACAACCGATCCGGGGAGATCGAACAAGAATTTTGACAACTATGGACGAGAAATTATTATTCAAATATTTTCGGGGCGAAACTACGTCGGACGAAGAAGATGCGATACTGGCATGGGTCGAGGAGACCCCAGCCAACCGTAAGGAGTTCAAGACCGCTTTCATGATTTTCTCCGGTCTGGCGGTGTATGCCGCCAAGCCGAACGCTATGCCGACAGCCGCGCCGCAGCGCCGCCGAATCTGGAGACAAGTCGTCCGTTATAGTCTGCGTTCGGCAGCTGCCGTCATACTGATGATCGGAGCCGCGTATACGGGTAAAACGCTTTATCGGAATGCGTTGTCGCAGCAGAATATGTCGATTGTCGTTCCTGCCGGACAGCAGATGTCTTTCACGCTTCCGGACAATTCACAGGTACAGCTCAATTCGGGTACTCGACTGGAATATCCGGTCGTCTTCGGCAAGACCCGCAGCGTGAAACTCTCCGGTGAGGCGTTGTTCGATGTTGCACCAGACAGGAAGCATCCGTTCATTGTCCAGACCTTCGCGTCGGATATCCGGGTACTCGGAACGAAATTCAACGTGCTGGCCGATGCCGAGCGTGGTGAATTTACCACCACGCTGATCGAGGGACAAGTACAGGTGACAAACCGCGCCAATTCTAATGAGCGAATCACCATGTATCCGCACGATGTCGTCTCACTCTCTAACGGGCGCCTGTATAAAGAACGTGCCGAAGATTTTGCAGAACTCTGCTGGACGGAAGGGTTAGTTCATCTGAAGAGGATGCCATTCGACGAGTTGATGGCCAAGTTCGAGCGAGCATTCAATGTCGAAATACGCATCGAATGCGAGCGGATGCCGCAGATTAACGTGATGAGCGGAGAAGTCCGCATTTCGGACGGTGTAGATTATGCGCTCCAGATTTTACAGCAGGTATCTACCGGCTTTAGTTATACTCGTGATGAAAAAACGAACGTGATTGTAATTAAATAATAATGTGATTGTAATTGAATTTCGTGCAAGCACTCATGTTTCACTAAAAACTCTAAAATAACTATGAAGAAATGACCGCGTGACTTAATACACTAAAGCGTTGACTATAATAAAGAAAGGTCTGCGAAATCGCCTATTCGCAGACCAGCGATAATAGTCAGCAAAATACTAATCGAGAAAACTATTATCTAAATTTACAAAAGTATGAAAAAAACAGTATTCCACAAAATCAGAAGACTGTTTCGATTTACTTTACTTGTTTGTCTGAGCCTCGGCGTATTATCAGCCAAGGCACAGACTGCTCGTGTGACGCTTAAAGTACAGAATGCGTCGCTTGGACAGGTTATGGACGAGATCAAGAACCAGACCAGATATCTTTTCATCAATCAGGATGTCAAGGATCTCAATAACCACAAAGTAAGTCTGAATGTTTCGGATAAAGCTATTGCCGAGGTGTTAGATCAGATTTTTACCCCTTTCAATATCGGTTATCGCATCGAAAAAACAAGCATTATTATTTTCAACCGACCGAAATCCACATCCAGTTCAGTTCTGATCGGAGGTAAGGTCAGCGATGTCGGCGGCGCACCGATTATCGGCGCCACGGTGCTGGTCAAAGGTACGACGAATGGTGTTTCAACCGATGCCGACGGTCGTTTTACGCTAACGATCGCTTCACCTGCCACTGCACAGCTCGAAATAAGCTACTTGGGCTACGAACCTCAAACTTTAGCTGTCGGCAACCGCACCTCTTTTGAGATTACACTGGCGGAATCGGCTTCGGAAATCGAATCGGTAGTCGTTACTGCCTTAGGTATCAAACGTGAAGAGAAGGCGCTGAGTTATAATGTACAACAAGTTGAAGCTGAAGATATCACGACTGTCAAGGACGCCAACTTCATGAACTCGCTGACAGGTAAAGTCGCTGGCGTTACGATCAATGCTTCGTCGTCAGGTGTCGGCGGTGCATCGAAAGTCGTGCTGCGCGGTAATAAATCCATTTCGCAGTCGTCGAATGCCCTCTATGTGATCGACGGTATTCCGATGTATAACTTCGGCGGTGGTGGCGGTACGGAATTCGATTCGAAGGGTGCTACCGAAGCCATCGCGGACATCAATCCCGAGGATATCGAATCCATCTCGGTGCTGACAGGTGCAGCAGCCGCGGCTCTTTACGGCTCGAATGCTGCCAACGGTGCTGTGATGATCACCACGAAAAAGGGACAGGCTGGAGCTTTGAAAGTGACGCTTTCGAGCAATACGGAGTTTCTGAACCCGTTCGTTCAGCCGGAGTTCCAGAACCGCTATGGCACGGGACTAAACGGTCTTCAGTCCGGGTCGGCCATTTACAGCTGGGGCGAGAAATTGGCACCTGCGGCGCGTCTGGGATATACGCCGGATGATTTTTTCGAGACAGGACACGTCTACACCAACGCCGTGACGGTATCGGGCGGTACGGACAAGAACCAGACTTACTTTTCGGCAGCCTCGGTCAATTCGGACGGTATCATTCCCAATAATGAATACGACCGTTACAATTTCACATTTCGTAATACGTCCTATTTCCTGAAAGACAAGCTGCGTCTGGATGCTTCGGCCAGCTATATTTACCAGCAGGATCAGAACATGACCAATCAGGGTGTCTATTCCAACCCGCTGGTTCCTGCTTATCTTTTTCCCGCGGGACGAACTTCGACTCCTATCGTATTTTCGAGCGTTACAATCCCGCTTCTAAACTCATGGAACAGTTCTGGTCGGACGACCTGGAAGGCGGTGACCTGCGCATGCAAAATCCTTATTGGATTGCCCACCGCAACCTGCGCAACACCGATAAGAAGCGTTACATGCTGTCGTTCTCGGCCTCCTATGACATTCTTCCGTGGTTGAACGTTGCTGGCCGTGTGCGCATCGACAATGCGAACTCGCTCTATACGCAGAAACTTTATGCTTCGTCGAATACGACGATTACCGACGGCGGTAAGAACGGTCACTATACCGAACAGCGCGAATACGATACGCAGACTTATGCTGACATTATGGTGAACATCAACAAGACCTTCGGAGACGATTGGTCGCTGCAAGCCAACGTCGGCGCTTCGATCAACAACGTCAAAATCGACCAGTTGTCGTACCGCGGCCCGATTCAGGAAAATGGATTGCCGAACGTGTTCAATGTTTTCGACCTCGACGATTCGAAGAAGCGCGCCGAAAAATACGGCTGGCAGGAACAGACGCAGTCGATATTCGCCTCGGTGGAGGTGGGTTGGAAACAGATGCTCTACCTGACCCTCACGGGCCGTAACGACTGGGCTTCGCAATTGGCCAACTCCCCGCAATCGTCGTTCTTTTACCCGTCGGTGGGTCTTTCGTGGGTGCCGACCTCACTTTGGGATATGGGCAATGCGCTGACTTATCTGAAGATTCGCGGTTCGATCGCTTCGGTAGGTATGCCTTTTCCGCGTCACCTGACGGTTCCGACCTACGAGTACGACGCAACGAATAAAGTTTGGACAGCCAAGACGCACTATCCGATCGGCGATCTTTATCCCGAACGCACCCGCACTTATGAGTTGGGCCTCGACGCGCGTCTGTGGAAGCACTTCAGCTTGTCGGCTTCGTGGTATTGGGCCGATACCTACAACCAGACGTTCGACCCGCAGATTTCTGTATCATCGGGTTATTCGACGATCTATCTCCAGACGGGCCACGTCCGCAATACGGGTGTCGAAGCGTCGCTCGGCTATCAGAACCAATGGCGCGATTTCGGTTGGTCTACGAACTTTACCTTCTCGTGGAACAAGAACGAGATCGTGGAACTGGTTCACAACTATGTGCATCCCGAGACCGGCGAACTCATCACCAAAGAGCGACTGGAGATCAAGGGGCTGGGTAAGGCCAAATATATCCTTAAACCGGGCGGAACACTGGGTGACCTCTATACCAATTCCGATTTGGTCTATAACGACGACGGGTATATCGAAGTGGACAAGAACGGCAACGTAGCCGTCAAGGACGACTATATGGATGACATTTATCTCGGTTCGGTATTTCCTAAATACAACCTCGCATGGCGTAATGATTTCAACTATAAGGGTATCAATCTCGGCGTACTGTTCACGGCCCGCATCGGCGGTATCTGTTATTCGGCTACGCAAGCCAATATGGATTTGTACGGCGTGTCGGAGGCCTCGGCCGCAGCCCGCGATGCCGGTGGCGTGATGATTAACGGCCGTGACATGATCGACGCACAGAAATGGTATCAAGTAATCGGTTCGCAATCGGGATTACCGCAGTATTACACTTATTCCGCCACGAATGTCCGCTTACAGGAGCTCTCGCTGGGTTACACGCTCCCTTCGAAATGGTTCCGCGACAAGATGCGCATGACCGTTTCGTTCGTAGGCCGTAACCTGTGGATGATCTACTGCAAGGCCCCGTTCGACCCCGAAGCCGTAGCTTCGACAGGCATGAACTATCAGGGTATCGACTACTTTATGATGCCTTCGATGCGTAATCTGGGCTTCAATGTAAAATTCCAATTCTAAAGAACAGCAAAACCATGAAAAAGACAAACAACAAAATGCAGCTACTGCTGCTTTCGGTGGTGCTGCTCGGTACGACTGCCTGTACGGGCGATTTCGCGGACATCAATCGTAATCCGAATGAAGTGACCGACGAACAGTTGCAGGCTAACAACTATAAGATCGGTACGAACCTCAAGACCCTTCAGGGCCTGGTCGTTCCGACGGAAGAGCACCGGTTTCAATTCGTCGAGAGCATCGTCGGATGCCCTTACGCTGGCTACAACGGTAAGACCGTCGATACCTGGCAGGCGACATTCGAAAACTACAATCCCTCGGCTGACTGGCGGAAAGTTCCGTTCGTGGATATGATCTCCGATACCTATCCGGCCTATCGTGCGATTATCAACGGTACGGAGGACGTAGTGGCGCAGGCATTGGCCAAATTGTTCCGCATTGCCATCATGCAGCGCGTCACGGATAGCTACGGCCCGATTCCCTATACGCAGGTCATGGCCAGTAAGACCGAATCGCTGGAGGTAGCCTACGATACACAGGAAGAGGTCTACACGGCGATGTTTACAGAATTAGACGACGTGATCGCTTCGCTTCAGGACAACCTTTCACTACCCTCGGATGCCTTCGGCCGTTACGACGGTGTTTATTCGGGTAATATCTCGCAGTGGCTCAAATTCGCCAATTCGCTCAAGTTACGTATGGCCATGCGTCTAACGGAGGTTAAGCCCGATCTGGCGAAGTCGAAAGCTGCCGAAGCCATTGCCGCCGGGGTCATCACGACCAACGCAGACAATGCCATGATGCACACCTCGGACAACCGAACGACGCTCATTTACAACGACTGGGGCGACCATCGTATTGGTGCCGACATCATCAATTACATGAACGGCTACAACGATCCGCGCCGCGAGAAGATGTTTACGACTGTAACCCTTGTGGAGAACGGACAAGAAATACAGGGATATGCGGGTATTCGCATTGGTATCAACGTGACGAGTAAGGCGCAGGCCGTGTCGTCCTACTCGAACATGCGCGTTACGGGTACGGATCCCTATCTGTGGATGAACGCCGCTGAAGCGACGTTCCTACGTGCCGAATATGAACTGCGCTGGGGCTCGGCCGAAACTGCCGGAACACTCTATGAGCAGGCTGTCACGCTCTCGTTCGAGGAGCGTGGTGCCGATAACGTGAAGGGCTATCTTTCCGATGCGACAAGTACTCCGGCAGCCTACAAAGATCCGTTGAACAAGCACTCCATGGCTTCTCCGCAGAGCACGATCACCGTGGCATGGAACGCCGCGGCGGATTTCGAAACCAACCTCGAACGGATCATTACCCAGAAATGGATTGCCATTTTCCCGCTGGGAACCGAGGCGTGGACAGAACACCGCCGTACGGGTTATCCCCGTCTGCTGCCAGCCGTGGTGGATAACAGCGGTGGCGCCGTGAACGTGGCGCTGGGCGCACGCCGTCTGCCTTATCCAGTCGAAGAGTACACCGAGAACCCGACGAACCTGCAAGCCGCCGTTTCCGCACTGAACGGTGAGTCGGTAAACGGAGCGGGCGATACGCAGGGAACCCGAGTATGGTGGGATCGCAAAAACTTAAATTAGTATGGATATGAAACGAAATAAATTGATCGGGCTTCTCTCCTTATGCCTGCTGGCCGCGACGTTCGCTTCGTGTGAAGACTGGAACGAAACGGAAGCCGTCAAACAAAAAGTCGAACGCCCGGAGGATCAAAATCCGGAATTGTGGGCGGAATATACGGCGGCGTTGCGCGACTACAAGCAGTCGGAACATTTTATCGTCTACGCCCGTCTGTTTAACTCTCCCCAACCGGGTACCAGTGAAAAGGATTTCATGCGTTGCCTGCCCGACTCGCTCGATATCGTGTCGCTGACCAATGCCGACAACTTCTCGAAGTACGATGCGGAAGATATGCCGGCTATGCGTGAGAAAGGTACGAAAGTGCTCTATCAGGTCGATTATGCAGGCCGCAGCGGGGAACTGACCGATGAAACAAAACTCGGCGCTTACCTCGATAAAGTTATCGCCGCGGTCGAGAAGAATGGACTGGACGGTTACTCGTTTACGGGTATCCCCAATGCGGGCGACGCAGCGACCGCAACGGCGGCTGCACTTATCGTCGAACGACTTTCCGCGGCAAAGACCGAAGGACAACTGCTCGTTTTCGAAGGTAATCCGCTTTTCTTGACGGAGGACGCTTTGTCGAAGGTCGATTATGTCGTGCTCGACACCGAGGCTACGGAGAATGTGACCGACCTGAAGATGCAGGTACTCAACGCTACGGGGTATGCCGGCGTTCCGGCTACGAAGTTGCTGCTGGCCGCTGCCGCAGGCGCTCCTCTCTATGACGAGAATGTCGAGGAACATGCCGCTATCACGGAAATGGCCGAGCGGGTTGTATCGCTCGGGCCGCTGGCCGGACTGGGAACCTACGACATTTATAATGACTATTATGATCTGGACATGAACTATAAACTTGTTCGCAATGCCATCCAGACGTTGAACCCCTCAAAATAGTGAGCAATGAGAAGAATTAATAAATACTTATGGCTGATCGCTTCGGCCGCTTTCTGCTCCTGTCAGTCCTATGATGCCGACGACCACAAGTTCGGTAATGTGGTCTACCTCGACGTGGCGGAAACGACTGACGTGCAGACGGCAACGATCAAAAACACGCTCGATGAACTCGATCGGACATTCTCCGCAACGCTGGCTTATCCGTCCGGTGGCGACGTCACGGTCTCCATTGCAGTCGATCCATCGCTCGTCGATACCTACAACGCCCGTCACAACACCTCGTGGCCGATGCTCGATGCGAAATACTATTCGCTTTCCGACGAGCGGGTAACCATCCCGGCCGGCAAGACCGCTTCGGATGCCGTGACGCTCCATCTGCAGGAGTTGCTGGGCGAGGGCGAAGACCAGACAGGAGCGCTGACCCTTGATGCTACCTATCTGCTGCCTGTGACGATCACGAATGCGTCCGTTCCGACGCTGGACAGTTCTTCGACCGTCTGGTATGTTATCAAACGATCGTCGAACATCACTACGGCAGCGCAGCTTACCGACAACTGGATCAATTTCCCGACACTCGACAAGGATACGGAGCAGGCGATGGCCCTCAACAACTTGACGGCCGTGACCTACGAGGCGTTGATCTATATCGACAAGTTCGCCACCTCGGCTCTGAACTCGGCCGGTGTCGCCAACCCCGTCAGCATCTCCACCATCATGGGTGTCGAGGACTACCTACTTCTGCGTATCGGCGACACGAATTTCGAGCGCCAGCAGCTGCAGTTCGACGGTTCGGGCAGCGGTTCGGCCTTCGGCAAGTTCCCGGGTCGTGATGCCGGCAAAATCCTGAACGAAGGCGTATGGTACCATATCGCATGCACTTATGACCAGGCGACGCGCACGGTACGGATTTTCGTCAATGGCGAGTTGCAGAGCGAGGGCAAGGATATGGGGCTTGCGTCGATGAGCGACGACACGCGCATCAATCTGGCCATGCGTGCTTTCTACGATCGTTACCTCAATAATCCGACGCCGGAGAACGAAGAAAAATACGGCGGTTGGGCCGATGCCCGCCAGTTCTTCATCAGCTATTCCTACGACGCCTACCGCCCGCTGAACGGCAAAATCGCCGAGGCCCGTGTCTGGTCGGTAGCCCGCACGCAAGAGCAGATCCGGGAGAACATGTACGAAATCGCCGATCCCGAAAGCGACCCGACGCTCGTCGGTTATTGGAAGTTCAACGAGGGAGCCGGCAATACGATCAAGGACTATTCGCGCTACCATAACGACGGAGAAGCCGAGTACGATCTGGTATGGCCCGACGGTGTGGAGATTCCGAAAATTAACGAAACGGAGGAGTAAACTATGAAAACAAGGATAAATAATGTAAAGAAGGGAGTAGTGACGCTTCTTTTCGCGGCGGTCATCGCGGGCCTTACGGCCTGCGAGACCGATCCCGTGAAATCGCAGCGCGGAGAACTTCCCGACAAAGATTTGTTGGAGAATACCTATGTCAAAATCCGCAGCATCAAATCCCCGACTGAATTTGCCGTCGTCAATCTGTCGGAGGGAACAACAGTAACAGAAGATCGAATTTACTGCCGGCTGACCCGCCCGGCAGAGAGAGCGATGACTATCACGGCTGCCGTGGACGAATCGCTGGTCGAAGCCTGTAACGAGGAGTACGGTACGGATTTACTCCCGTTCCCGGCAGGGAATGTTACCATTGCCGGTAACGGTACGATTGCCGTAGCGGCGGGAGAGCGTATCTCCGACAAAATTCAGGTATCGTTCAAGTCGGACGGACTGGCTGCCGGAACGTACTTGTTACCGATTGCGATCTCATCGAATGATGCGGCTCTCACGGACGAAGACAAAGCAATCTATTACGGCGTGAAAGTCCGTGGGATTGATATAGGCAACTACGAACTGGATACGGAATACCTGAACGTATTCTATCTGAACACGACCGAATACCAGCCGCTGTTGGCCGACATTTGGATATTGCAGAAAACCGAAGCCATGCCGCCGTTCAATATGCTCTGGGAGCGGACTTACGGCAATATCGTCAATCTGCGCATCGTGCAGATAGGTTACGAGGCCGATACGGAGCGTGCCTTGTTGGTGCTTAACTCTGACATACGCTATGTGCTGGAACATGCAGACAAGTATATCCGTCCGTTGCAGGACAAGGGGCGCAAGGTCTGTCTTTCGCTGGAGGGAAATGGCTCGGGACTCGGATTCTGCAACCTGACCGACAGCCAGATCGCCGACTTCACGGCGCAGGTGAAAGCCTGTCTGGAGCTGTATGATCTGGATGGCGTGAATTTCTTCGACCGCAATGCCGGTTACGGCCAGGTGGAAGGAATGCCGGAGATGAACACGACTTCCTATCCCAAGCTGATAAAGGCCATGCGCGAAGCCATGCCCGACAAACTGCTGACGCTGGCCGATTACGAAGAGCCGACCGAATATTTCGGGGACACCGAGGCGACGGGCGGCATCGAGGTCGGACAGTATCTCGATTATGCATGGTCGGGCTATATGTCGGAGAGCGAGGATATCCAGTTGCTCGACCCGTGGGAAGTAATCGACCTCACACCGGGCGATGCGGCCGATTTGGGCATGATGCTCCCGACGACGAACCATCCGCGCCGGCCGATCGCCGGGGTACCGTCTGAGAATTTCGGATACTTCGCTGTGCCGTGGTATCCGGCGGCAAGCGATTTCCTGATGACGGCACAAGGTTTTATGAATGTGGCCATCTGGGATATGATGGGCTATGCGCCGAACAATACGATCGTATGGGCCGACCTTATCTCCAATCAACAAAATGCATATGAATCGTCTTGGAACGCGGTTCCGAGTATGTTATGGGCCGTATTCGGCGATGAAGCTATGGATGGAACGTATATGTATAATGTCTTCGTAAATTACGGGTGGGGAGCTTTGAACTACGGAGATCTGGCGAAAGACTGGTAAAAACGATAAAATACGGATTTGCATCGTGCAATCCCAAATTACAATCACCATTTTAAAATTATTAACTATGAAAAAGACTTTATTTATTACGACTCTGCTCCTTTCCGCGGGTGCAATGTTTACATCCTGCAACAAAGACGTGGAAAATCCCGACATGCAGGCACAACCGGAAGAAACGGCTCAGGTAACGCGGGCCTACGGCGACAAAACACCGCTGATCGAGGTGTATTACGAGATCAACGACACCAATCCGCTCAACGCATTGTCGTACGAGATGAGCGGCAAGAAATTCATCGATCTCGTACAGCTTTTCGCTTCGAATATCCAGAAAGACGCGAATGGTGATCCCTGCATTTTCTTCAACGACAAGCTGGCTCCGGTGATGGCTGCGAAGGCGACCTATATCGAGCCGTTGCAGAATGCCGGAATCAAGGTGATTCTGAACGTTCTGGGCGACCACAAAGGGATCGGCATCTCGAACCTGACGGATGACCAGATCGAGAAGTTCGCCGCTATTCTCACCTACATCGTGAAGGAATACGGCCTGGACGGAATCGGATTCGACGATGAATATGCCGACTATTCGACTCCCATTGATCCCACTTCGGCCAGCAAACTCGTTCTCAAACTGCGTGAGAAATTCAATGCTGAATTCCCCGGCGAACGCAAAATCATCCAGATGTTCCAGTGGAATTATGTGTCTAACATTTCCGCAGCGGCAGGTGCGGAGATCGATTTGGCCGACCACGGAGCGTTCGGACATAATGTTTTCCAGGCTTCCAGCGCATTTGCCGGCGTAACGAACGACCGCTGGTGCCCGCAGGCTATCCAGATGGGACAATCGTACAATGCAATTTTCCTGAATCAGATCAAGACCCGCTCCTCGCAGGCTGCCAGCGGCAACTACGGCGGTATTATGATGTTTAACGTCCGTAAGGCATCGAATGTCAATCCGCTGCCTGTATTCCAGAAGATCG
>ERZ827512.2346-NODE-2346-length-15483-cov-3.079855_pt1 | contig 15483 bp, 10 predicted proteins | sample MGYA00519916_ERZ827512 | MGnify/ENA primary metagenome ERZ827512 (study PRJEB31778, sample SAMEA3449335) | human gut metagenome | biome: human gut; feature: human-associated habitat; material: faeces | place: United Kingdom | collected 2010/2012 ... | reverse complement strand
GGTGTAGCAAGCACAACTGCGGTATCTGTCGGTTCGCAGATCATGCATATGATTACTGTTATGATTGTAGGTCTTGCGATGGGAACAACAGTAAGTATTGCACAGGCAATTGGAGCTGATAATAAAAAACAGGCATCTAAGGCAGTTGGTAATACCATAGTTTTATTCATGGGAGTTGCTATCGTTGGAATGGCATTGCTGCTTATGCTGGTACACCCTATTGTGTCAGTAATGTCTACCCCTGCGGAGGCTGTAAATGGTACGGTCACATATCTGACAATCTGTTTTATTGGTATTCCATTTATCACGGCGTATAACATCATCAGCGCCATTTTCAGAGGTATGGGAGACAGTAAAAGTCCGATGTATTTTATAGCCGTGGCATGTATTGCAAATATTGTATTGGATTATCTTTTTATGGGAGCACTTAAACTTGGTCCTGCGGGTGCTGCACTTGGAACGACTATTTCACAGGCAATCAGTGTGTTGGTATCAGTGATTGTTATTATAAAAAGAAAAAGTGTTGTGCTAAGTAAGAAAGATTTCAAACCTTATCGTGAGGTAATGGGGAAAATATTATATATCGGTATTCCAATTGCTGTGCAGGATGGCCTGATTCAGGTTGCTTTTATTGTGATAACGATTATTGCAAACCAGAGAGGATTAAACGATGCAGCTGCCGTTGGCATTGTAGAGAAAATTATAAGCTTTCTGTTTCTGGTTCCGTCTTCTATGTTATCAACTGTTTCAGCTCTTGGGGCACAGAATATCGGAGCAAATAAACCAGAAAGAGCAATTGCAACACTGAGGTATGCTGTGTTGATTGCAGTTGGATTCGGAATATTGGCAACTATTACAATTCAATTTACCGCCGGATCAATCGTAGCTTTATTTACCGATGGAAATACATCAGATGGAGCAGATGTGATAAGGCTTGGCAGTCAGTATTTGCGAGGTTATATTTTTGACTGCATTTTTGCAGGTATTCATTTTAGCTGCAGCGGTTATTTCTGTGCTTGTGGAAAATCCGGATTGTCATTCTTACATAACATTCTGGCAATTGTACTGGTTCGTATTCCGGGAGTTTATCTGACATCAAGGCTATTTAAGACAACATTGTTTCCGATGGGACTTGCAACAGCAGCCGGTTCGTTGTTATCAGTTTTTATCTGTGTGATTGCGTTTTATGTCATATACCATAAAGAACCGATAAGGAAGGATCATCATTTCTTCGGATATCATTAAGTTCGTTATTAAGACGTTCTGCCCACTGACGCAGAACGTCTTCTTTTGTTTGATAATTTTTATAAAGGGAGGCACGTCCAACCTCCTTACCGCTGGTGAATTTACCTGTTGTAAGGAGCTTAGTATGTTTTGTCTTGAATCTTTGTCTAATGTATCTAATCAAAAGAAAGTTATAATTCTATATCGTTCGTGTCGAAAAAATGTCATTTCACGCAGATGGCATTTTTTTAAATGCCTTTTATTGTATAATATGATGTAAGTAAGATACAACGTATTTTTATAATCGTTTTACGAATCGTTTTACAAATTGTTTTACGAATCAATTATTATAGTGTTTTATAATGTTAAAAATATTGTAAAAATGTTGTCAAAAATACAAGAAGTGCGATAAAAGGAGGAAGAGTTTATGAGGTATTCAAACTTAAAAAAGCTTGCTGCAGTAGTATTATCTATCGGAATGGTATTTTCAAGCAGTGCTGTGACTGGTTTTTCAGCAGATAACAGCAAAATGATACCTACGATTGCTGAGAGCTCATATAGCCAGGCGGCAGCAAATATTGATGATGAATATGCCTATGATGGAACATATGTTGATAAATGGGGGGATACGCGTAAGGGTAGTCAGCTTGGAGTGACATATACAAAGGATGCAACAGAATTTAATATATGGGCCCCTGCGGCAACAGGTGTAAAAGTTAATATTTATGAAGCAGGTGCAGGTAATGCTAGTAATGCCTGTAAGATAGGAGCTTATACATTAGAGAAGGTGTCTAGCAGTAAAGAATGGAATGGTATATGGACTATAAAACTTATAGGTGATTTGGGTGACTATTATTATGATTATACGATAACCACGACAGATGCTTATCATAAGGACAGCAATCAAACACAAACATATAATATTCAGGATCCATATTCGGTTGCTGTCAGTGAAGATGGAAAGTATTCATATATTACAGACACTTCTACAATATCACCTGAAGGTTGGGATAACGACAGGCACGTATATGTTGATTCAACAAAAGCCAATACTGTTTACAGGATAAGTGTCAAGGATTTTTCATCAGATGCTGAATCGGGTATGACGGCGGGTGGAAAGTATAGTGCATTTACGCAAAAGGGTGCAAAAGTAAATAGTGCTGGAGAGCTTGTATCAGGTATCGATTATTTGAAGGAGCTCGGTGTTACGACAGTACAGCTTGCACCGTTTGCGGATTATGAGGCTGACAGTGAATATGAGATTTTAAATTATAATGCACCTGAGACAAGTTATGCTTCCAATCCGTCGGACTGCAAGACTGTAATAAAAGAATGTAAAGAGATGATTCAGGCACTCCATAGTGCAGGATTTTCTGTTGTGATGGAGATGCCTTATACGCATGCTTCAGAGGAAAATTCTCTTGAAAAGTCAGTTCCGGGCTTTTTTTACAGAATAAATAATTCCGGAGGCAGGTATACAACAAATACTGGATATGGCAATGAGTTTGCCATAGAGCGCAAGATGTACCGTATTTATATGGTTAATTCCATGAAATATTGGGCAGAGGAATATCATGTGGATGGATTTTCGCTGGATTTGATTGACTGTGTAAATATGAAATACAGAGGTACATCTCAAGTAAATAAATGGCTGGATGATATAAAGAAATCATTGGCAGAGGAAGATACCAATCTGGTTATCTGGGGAGATAATTATACCAAAGAAGAAAGGCAGAATAAGACTTCAGTTTATGATGAAATTATTGGTACAACAGGTGGTACTTATGGCGATAGAAATGAAAAAGCCGTAAAAATCTATAAGCAGAAAGCAGCAATGAAATATGCCACGCCGGGAACATTGTTTATGGATGGCGGAGAGGAAATGTGTAACAGCGTTAAAGAAACAGGCAGCAGTTGCCTTGAATGGAAGGATTCGGCAGATTACGCAGATGTAGTCTCATATTACAGAGGACTTATGCAGATACGAAAAGCATTTTCACCGCTTGCGAATAGTCAGGAAATAACAGATTCGGAAGCTTATGTGCTTACAGGTACCAAAGCTGATGAATGGGACACTATGGCAGTATTAAATAATGATTCAGATGTGGCAAAAGAAATCACAATTCCGGTTCAGACAAGAGCTGCCACAGACTGGGTCGTTATTGCTAACGGCGAAAGTGCAGGAGTTACATCGCTTGGTGAAGTGTCTGGCTCAGTTGTAAATGTTCCTGCATATACTACAATGCTTCTTGTAGACAGGGAAAGCTTTGAGGCTGTGGCTGTAACCTCAGACAAAGGAAAAGTAATTGTTAATTATGTGATAAAAGATAGTGGGCAGAAGCTACGTGAATCGATTACACTTCAGGGTACACCTGGAACGAATTATGCGGTGCCTTGTAATATTAAGATTCCATCAGGATATGCTTTTTTAAGTCAAACAGGCAATAAAAGGGGTGTGTATACATCAGATACACAGACAGTTACATATTATTATGAAGCGATAAATCCAGATACAGTAGTAGACGGAATTAAAAATAATGGAGTGTACTGTAAGAACGCAAAGTTTAAAGTGACTTCTCCTGATTATACACAGGTAATGGCAGGAAATAAAATACTTACACCTGACGCTGACGGTGCTTATACTGTATCTGCGGCAGATAGCACACAGACAATAGCATTGACAGATAGTGAAGGATATAGCATTTATCTGTCTATTACAGTAAATGCAGACCACACAATAAATAACAGCGACTGCACAAATGAATCGACCTGCTCTGTCTGCCAGCAAACATTTCCGGCACAGACAAGCCATAGGTTTAGTGCCACCTGGACAAAAGACGATATTAATCATTGGAAGGTGTGCGAGAATGACGGCTGTACGGTAACAACAACAAAAACAAAACATAGCGGTACAGATGATGGCGATTGTACAACGCCTGTAATATGTGAATGTGGTGAGGTTGTTACAGCAGCAGAGGCAGAACATATATATGATGAGTGGAAGTCAAACGGTAATGGTACGCATACCCGCAAATGTATAACTGCAGGATGTACAAAAGTAGAAACAGAAAACTGTGCGGGAGGAGAGGCAACATGTAAAAAGAGAGCCGTCTGCACAGAATGTAATGTAGAATACGGCACATTAAACCCTGCAAATCATAACGGCAATGAAGTATGGGAACAGACAGCAGAAACACATCAGAAAAAATATGACTGCTGCGATAAGGAAGTATCAGTAAGTGAAGCACATGATTGGGAAAATGGTGTGTGCAAAGTTTGTAATTATCAGTGTGGACATACAGGAGGAAATGCAACCTGTGTGAAAAAAGCGTTGTGTACAATATGTGGTGAAGAATATGGCACTTACAATATGAGTATACATGAAGACTTGCATTTAGTAGCGGCAAAGGAAGCTACTATGACAGATGAAGGAAATATTGAATACTGGTATTGTAATGCTTGTGACAGATATTACATCAGGCAGGATGGGCTTGTTGAAATTGAAAAATCACAGACTGTTATTGCAAAGCTTAAAGATACAACACCACCGGCAGATGTAACACCACCGGCAGATGTAATGCCACCGGCAGATGTAACACCACCGGAAGATATAACCCCACCGGCTGATACAACATCACCAGCCGATATAACACCTGCGACCGATACGGATAAAGAAGCTAAGGCAGAAGCAGTAAAAGAACAGACTCCTGGTACGGGAGATGACAAACGTACATTAGCATGGCTTCTTATGTTTGTAATAGGAGGAGCAGGAGTAATAGTATTTGGTAAGAAAAATAAGTTTACAGATAAAATTTAAAATGGAGTAAAATAATAAATTGCTGGAATTCTGGTTCATTTATAGAATCTGAGTTCCAGCTTTTTGTATAAGACAAAAATTTTGTGTTATAATGTTTTACAGGATTTTTGATGGAATATTTATTTACGAGGAGGAAGCAAAGGGTGGATGAATTGAAGTGCAATAATTGTAAATATAAAACTAATGTATCCAATACAGAGGAAACAGGAACTGCAATATGTTCATATCCGCAAGGCGAATGGTTTGTTGTAAATGTTGAAGATAGCTGCCATTATATTCCTGAAAAAAAGGAGCTTACCTGTGGAGATTGTTCAAGACTGAATGAAGATACCGGCTGCTTTGCCTGCCAGGAAACGGATAGTGCAATGTATAATGGACATTTGTGTATTGGATTTATAGATAAAAGGGAAGAGGAATTCAACAGCATACTTATGTTTTGGAAGGTACAAGGTTTATATGACCGGGAAAAAATAAATAAATTACTAGATGATTTCGAACAGTCATATGACAGGCTTTTTAATCAGGAGTAATTAATTCTTTGCATGTAATTTCTTATACTGCGAAGGATTTACTCCGGCTATTTCTTTAAAAACGCGGTTGAAGTGTGTGAGGTTGGAAAATCCGGTCAGCGTTGCAACCTCGGTGACATTTTTATCAGTTTCCTTGAATAAACGTTCTGCGTTCATTATGCGTGTGCGTTTTATATAGTCAACAACAGTACGGTTAGTATTTTTCTTAAATTCACGACAAAGATAGTAAGTACTTATATGAAACATATCTGCAAGAACATCAAGTGATATGTCGTGTTCATAGTTGTTGTTGATATAGTTAATAATATGCGTTGTTCTGTTATGTCTTTCAATACCAATGGTGCTCTCTTTCATTCCAAGAACTGTAATAATTATAAGATTCACAAGTGCTTCCATCTGTTCCTGCTTGTATGCTGAGGCAGAGTTCTGGGCTTCAAGAAAATAGTACATAAGCCTTCTTAACTTTTTTAATGATTCAGTATCAGACTTGTATACACAGTATGAGTCTGCAAGCTTCTGCCTCAGGGCATCTGATGAAATTATGTCCGGTCTGAAATAAAGTACAATCCTTGAAAATGTGCATCCTTGTTCACTGTAGGAACGATGCATAGTCTGAGGTGGGAATATAATACAATCACCAGCCTCGGTTTTATACAATTTATCGTCTATATAGTGATATCTTTCACCATTATCTAAAAAATACAATTCATAATAATCGTGATAGTGCGAACGTGTCATATTATCGTTGACGCTGGCAGTATGTGCTGCAGCTATGGATTCACCAAGTGACATAAGGTTCTGTGCTACATCTATCATAATAATCCTCCATTCTTGTGCTGCTTCTTTGCGCATCTCAAGTTTGTGCGAAGCAATATTTATATATTTCACAACTGTATAGTTATATTTAATATATTATAAGTAGTATACAACGAAAAATTTGAAAGTGCAAGAAATGTAAAAAAACCAATTTATCCTGTCAATATCTGTATAGTTTTAATTATTGAATAGTTGTATAAATTAATTATAAACAAAACATAAACAAGAGATTATCAGATTACTGAAAGGAGATAAAAAATAATATGAGAATATGTTATAAGGCAGGAAATGTAACCTATAACACTAACTATTATTCTGTTATTACAGATTCAGTAGAAATAAGAATATGGTTTCTCACAGATGAAATAATCAGAATAAGAGCCGGCTTTGATGGAGACTGGGATGAAGCTTCATATAGTCTTGCTATGACAGCATGGGACTCAAGAACAGATGAGTTTTTAAAGGGCTATAGAAAAAGAGTTGAAGTGGCATACTCAGAGCTTGTGGATGGAACTGACAAGGCAGTTATTTGCGGAAGTAAGCTTCGTATAGAAATTGAAAAGAATCCATTCCGTATATGTGTATATGATAAAGATGGAACATTATTACACGCAGATATTACAGATCTTGCATATAGAGAGGATTCAAATAAAAGGCGGATACATACAAGCCAGATAGAGTCAGATGATTACTTTTATGGCTTTGGCGAGAAAGGGGGAGATATTAATAAGGCTGAAAAGTATATGAATATGGCTCCTGGTGATGCAATGGGCTACAATCCTAAGGAAACAGATTCATTGTATAAGCATATCCCATTTTATATAAAGCTTTCAGGCTTAACCCACAAGGCAGTTGGATATTTCTATCATACAACAGCAGAATGTGACTTTAATATGGGACGTGAAAAGAGAAATTACTGGCATCGTTACTCAAGCTTCAGATCAGATGCCGGAGATATAGATCTCTTTCTTATAGTAGGACCTTCAATAGGAGAGGTAATAAGCAGATATACAGATCTTACAGGCAAGTCAATACTTCTTCCAAAGGCAGCACTTGGATATCTTGGTTCTTCAATGTATTATCCAGAGCTTCCTAAGGATTGTGATGATGCGATACTTGAATTTATAGATACTACCAGAGAAGAAGGAATTCCTGTAGACGGCTTCCAGCTTTCATCAGGATATTGTGCAGTAGAGACAGAGCAGGGAATTAAAAGATGCAGCTTTACCTGGAATTATAAAAGATTCAAGAATCCAGAAGAATGGTTTGCAAAAATGAAGGAAAAGGGCATAGTTGTTTCGCCTAATGTTAAACCTGGAATGCTCCTGGTTCATCCGTATCTGGAGGATATGAAGAAAAAGGATATGTTTGTATATGACAGCATAAAGGATGAACCCGGTAAAGGTACATGGTGGGGTGGAACTGGAATATTTGTAGATTTCACCAAAGAGCAGACAAGAGAATACTGGAAAGAATACCTGAAAGAGGGACTTATAAAGTATGGCTGTGAATCAGTATGGAATGATAACTGTGAATATGATTCTATGGTTGATAAGGATGCAAGAGTGTATTTTGAAGGTAAAGGAAGTACTATTGGTGAGCTAAAGCCGGTAATGAGTAATATCATGTGCCAGCTCTCTAATGAGGCAGTAACGGAATATAATGAGAATATAAGACCATTTTCAGTATGCCGTTCGGGACACGCAGGTATACAAAGATATGCACAGGTGTGGGCAGGTGACAATCTTACATGCTGGGATGCATTAAAGTATAACATAGCAACTATACTTGGTATGGGACTTTCTGGCGTTGCAAATCACGGTTGTGATGTAGGTGGATTCTATGGAGAGTCACCAGAGCCTGAGCTTTTTGTAAGATGGGTGCAGAATGGTGTGTTCATGCCAAGATTTTCAATACATTCAGTAAATACTGATAATACAGTTACAGAGCCATGGATGTATAGTGGTATGAAGGATTATATAAGAACTGCAATTAAACTCAGATATTCTATGTCTCCTTATCTTTATTCGCTTGAATACAGAGCACATAAGACAGGACTTCCTATTATGCAGCCAATGTTTATGGTATTTCAGAACGATAGTAATACATATAATGAAGGCGTGGATTTTATGTGGGGCGATTCATTACTTGTAGCAAATGTTGTAGAAAAGGGTGCAGAGATAAGAGAGGTATATTTACCTGATACAGGAGATAAAAATATACGTTTTTATGATTATTATACCAGAAACGAATATGAAGGCGGCAAGACTATAAATGTACCGGTGGATATAAGTTCAATTCCAATGTTTATAAAGAGTGGAGCTATTATTCCGATGGCTGCTAATGAACTTAACAATCTTATGAATGATAAGGTTGATTCACTTCATATAATAATGGCACCTGATATAGATTCTTCATTTACTATATATGATGATGATGGAAAAACTAATGATTATAAGAATGGCAGCTACTTAAAAACTGATATTAGAGTTAAAGCTGGTGCGAAGACATATATCGATTTTGAATATGAAGGCAGTTATGAGAACACAGTAGAAACAATGGAGCTGGATGTGATACATAGGGAGAAAGCACCATTCTATGTACAGCTTGATGGAAAGGAAGTGCCACATTTCCTTCATAGAAGAAAATATGAGGAGAGTGATATCGGATGGTATTACAGCCAGACTAAGAAATCAGTGCAAGTAAAGTATCCTAATCCAAAGAAAAACCATCAGGTGCTTATATCATTTGAAGTCTTTGATATGATTGGAATGTAATAGCATCAGGCAAAAGCAGGCTGTTACGAACAGGAGAAATAGTGCAATGCACAGCTTCAGGTTATTGTGCATAAGACCAGTAGCTGACATATAAAAAATGAGTGCACAGAAATGAGGTATAATATGTTGAAAAAAATGAAAAAATATATTGCTGTTTTGCTTACAGTTACACTTATATGTTCATTTGGGCTGACAGGCTGTGGAACAAATAGCGCATCAAACAGTAAGGAAGCTACCGCAGAAAATCCTATGGTATTAACGCTGGCACATGGTTTGTCAGAAAGCCATACAGTACATATAGCTATGCTGCAGTTCGCAGAAGAGGTTAAGCAGAAGACTAACGGAAGAATAATAATCAAGATATTCCCTAATGGACAGCTTGGTTCAGAGACAGAGAATCTTGAGCAGCTTCAGGCAGGTGTTATTGCTATGACAAAAGTATCAGCACCAGGTCTTGCAACATATAATGATGCTTATAATACATTTGGTCTTCCTTATATATTTAGTAATATTGATGAGTTTTATAAAATAATGGATTCTGATAAAATGCAGGATTTCTTCCTGTCATCAGAAGATGATGGATTCGTAACCTTAACATACTTTACATCAGGCTCCCGTTCATTCTACACAAAAGATAAGCCTATACGTAAGCCAGAGGATCTTAAAGGAATCAAGATACGTGTTCAGGATATGAAGTCACAGACGGATATGCTTACAGCACTTGGTGGAACACCGGTAGCAATGTCCTATGGTGACATATATACATCCCTTTCAACAGGTATTATAGATGGAACAGAGAACAATGAAACAGCGCTTACAACAGGTAAGCATGGTGAGATATGTAAGGTGTATTCGGTTGATGAGCATGCCATGATACCTGATGTTATGGTTATGAGCTCAAAGGTATGGAATAATATAGAGCCGGATGATCAGAAGATTATACTGCAGTGTGCAAAGGATGCTACACAGTCTCATAAGGTTATGTGGGATAAGGCAATAGATGAGGCAGTAGCACAGGCAAAGGATATGGGTGTTGAATTTATTTATGATGTAGATAAGGAAGCATTCAGAAGTGCAACAGCAGGTCTTGTTACCGAGTATAGAAATAAGTATACAGGTGTTGCAGCTTTACTTGACAGAATAGATGAGATAAGGAAAGGAGAGTAACTATGATTAATATACTTGTTAAAGTTAAAAATGTTATGAATAAGATATTATCAGCAGCGAGTGTTGTTCTGCTTGTGTTTATGACTTCGTTAGTATTATGGCAGGTGTTTACAAGATATGTGCTTGGCAAACCAGCAGCATTTACAGAAGAACTTGTTAAATACTCACTTATGTGGACAGCCTTTATAGGTGCTGCATATGCTTTCTTTACAAGAGACCATATGTCACTCACTATTATTAAAGATAAGCTCACAGGTAATAAACGAAAAATATTATTACTGGTTATAGATGTACTTATTCTTTTACTTGCAGTGTTCGTGTTTGTAATTGGTGGATTTAAGCTGGCAATGTCAGCAAGGGCAGAGTATTCAGCACTTCTTGGTATTCCAAGAACACTTGTATATGCGGTATCCCCTGTTTCAGGTATCTTTATAGTAGTTGCACAGATTATTAATATATATGAAGACTTAACCGGTGTTAAGGTAGAATAGGAGGTAAATATGAGTATTGCAGTAACTACAGTAATATTATTTGTTGTATTCGGTGTACTTCTGTTTTTAGGGGTTCCTATTTCAGTAAGTATTATTGCTTCGTCAATTGTAACTGCCATGTCAACGCTGTCATGGGATCAGATAACATTCATAACCATGCAGAAAATGAATTCGGGTGTTGAAAGCTTTTCGCTTTTAGCAGTTCCATTATTCATCCTTGCAGGTAATATTATGAATAATGGTGGTATAGCCAAGAGACTTATTAACTTTGCACAGATATTCGTAGGAAAGATTCCAGGAAACCTTGCACAGGCTAATATTCTTGCAAATATGCTCTTTGGTGCATTATCTGGTTCATCAGTAGCAGCAGCTTCTGCAATAGGAGGATGTATGAGTCCTATTGAAAAAGAGCAGAAGTATGATCCTGCTTATGCGGCAGCAGCTAACATAGCCTCAGCACCAACAGGACTTCTTATTCCACCTACATCGGCATTCATTGTATATTCAACAGTTGCAGGTGGTGTATCTATATCGACATTGTTTATGGCAGGCTATGTACCTGGAATATTGATGGGTGTTGTATGTATGATAGTCGCCTTCATTGGTGCAAAGAAGTTAGGCATAAAGGCTGTTGGAAGAGATAAGTCAGTAAGTATTTTAAAGATATTTGTTGATGCTATCCCATCATTACTTCTTATAATAATTGTTATTGGTGGTATTGTATCAGGTATATTTACAGCAACAGAAGGTGCTGGTATTGCAGTTCTGTATTGCCTCATACTTTCTATCATATACAAGAGCATGAATTTTAAGACATTTGTAGAGATACTTAAGAAATCAGCTAAGGTGTCAGGAGTAATTCTTTTCCTTATATCAGCATCATCAGCGATGTCATTTGTTATGGCTTATTCTGGAATACCAGCAGCCATAAGTAACGGATTATTAAGCATTTCAACTAATAAGGTTGTAATATTCTTATTAATGAATATTATACTTCTGGTTGTTGGTATGTTTATGGATATTACACCAGCTATACTTATATTTACACCTATCTTCCTTCCTATCGCACAGAGCTTTGGAATGACAGATATCCAGTTTGGTGTAATGCTTATATTCAATATGTGTCTTGGTAATATTACACCACCTGTTGGTTCTGTATTATTCGTAGGCTGTGGTATTGAAAATGTATCAATCGAGAAAGTAACACCTAAGCTTATACCTTATTTTATTGGTTTAATTATATTACTTATGCTTATTACATTTATTCCAGAGCTGTCACTTGGAGTACCAAAGCTTATGGGATTGATTTAGTATAAAATAACAAGACTTTTTTCCTAATATTATATAAAACAGACATCCGGCCAGGTCGCTTGATAGGACCTGGTCGGATGTTTTGTTAGCTATCTTAGAATTCTGTTTTATTATTTATTTTGTGTTATAATAAGTTTTATATTTTTATATTTTTGGATTTTTAGATTTTTGTTGAAGCTTTGTCTGTTACAGGGTGCAGGAAAAGACAATTTTAAATGGGCATACAGACGGCTGACAACACAATAGAAATAAATAACGAATGTAAGAAAAGGAATTAACAGAATGTTATATATAATGAGATATGGGAAAACAGACTGGAATGTACAGCATAAGCTGCAGGGAAGAATAGATATACCAAATAATGAAAAATATATGAAAAATGTACAAAATACATATGTGAAACTATTCTTATATGCTACAATATAATAACAAGATGTGTTAATAACTATACAACAACTTTTAGTGGGTAAGAATGGAGAGAAGTATGAATATATCGTTTTTTTTACAACCAAAGTGCAAGGTAGCATATATTTACAATGATGACACAATAAGACAGGGATTACAGAAGATGAATTATTATGGCTATTCTGCAATTCCTGTTCTTGATGAGAATGAGCATTATGTTGGGACAATCACGGAAGGTGATTTCCTTTGGCATATATGCAGAATTAAACAGAATAACGCGATGGAAGTTGATATAAAGGAATTAGAAAAGCAGAGAGTTAACGAGCTTTATTTCAGACGTAATTATCCAAGTGTTAATGTGGATACATCGATGGAAGCATTGATTGAAAGAATATCTAATCAGAATTTTGTTCCAGTTGTAGACGACAGAGGTGTATTTATAGGAATTATAACAAGAAAAGATGTAATTACATATTTGTCTACCAAGAAGAAAGAGCAAGTGTTTCAGAAGATTTCTTAGATGTTAGGCTGAGTAGATTAATTAAGTAATGATATTTATGGTGGTATATAATATTCTATATTAGAATGTGATGATTTTTAATAGTAGTATTATTAAAATATTAATTTTAATAGTGTGTAATTATAATCTTATAGTGTGTAATTGCAACAAGGAAATGTCAACATTAACTATAATTGGGTTGACATTAACAAGCTGAGTAACTATACTTATGCGTATGCACGGGGGTTAAAGGATAAGGCTGCTTATTGATAGAATTATTCATTTTACCAGAGTTAGTATTAATTCAATTAGTGTGCAGGAACGGAGTAAAGTATGGGCGTTATGCAGAATGTTACAGAAAATATTAATGTTGGGAAATTATTAGATAATTGGGACGAAACACACGAATTAACCAAAGATGAGGCACTTGCAATTCTTAATTGTGATGATGTATGTCTTGACAAGCTTATTGAAACAGCGTATGCGTTAAGACTTAAATATAAAGGAAAGAAAGTAAGCATACAGCTTCTTACTAATGTCAGAAGTGGTAACTGTTCACAGAATTGTGCTTACTGTGCCCAGTCGTGTGAGTCCCAGGCTCAGATAGAGAAATATAAAAGAGTATCAGACGAGAAGTTGTATGGAGATAATGACCTTGTAGATAATAAACATCTTGCGAGACATTGTATTGGACTTAGCGGTATAAGCTTTACAGATGCTGAGATAGAAGATTTAGCCGGACGTATAAGAAAGATGAAGAAGAATGATACCCAGATATGCTGTTCTATTGGATTTCTTACAGAAAAGCAGGCTTTAATGCTTAAGGAAGCAGGACTTAACAGAATTAACCATAACCTTAACAGCAGCCGTAGATTTTATCCCAATATATGCACAACACATACATATGACCAGAGAATTAATAATATAAGAATGTTAAAAAGAATAGGTTTTGAGATGTGCTGTGGCGGTATTATCGGGATGGGCGAGAGCAGGGAAGATGTTGTAGATATGCTTATGGACGTAAAGGAAATCAATCCAGAGTCAGTGCCAATTAATTTTCTTCTTCCAATAAAGGGAACAAGGCTTGCAGACAGAGATATATCAGGACTTACACCACAGTATTGTCTTAAGGTGTTATGCCTTGCAAGATTATTAGTTCCTAAGTCAGACATAAGATGTGCGGCTGGACGTGAAGTATACTTTAAGGGAATTGAGCCAACATTATTTAAAGTTGTAGATTCAATATTTGCTTCTGGTTATTTAACAGCAGATGGACAGGGAATAGATGATACTATTAAGATGATAGAAAATGCAGGATTTACGGGTGAGATAGAGAGTAAAGACTGTTAATAGACTTATAGGACAAGATATGTTGATAGAACAGCCGCCAGCCTTTGAAATTAAATGGTTGACGGCTGTTTAATCTTTTTAATTAAATACATCATTGAAATAGGACATATTATTTTTGCCCATTAATTATTACTGTTTGTTAGTTCTATCAAGTGCAGTAATTGTCTTAGTGGCTGTGTTGAGTGCTTTCGTAATTGCACTGCTGGCTTCGCCCATACCTTTGGCAAGCTTCTGTACTTCTTCAGCAACTACAGCAAAGCCTTTTCCAGCATCACCGGCTCTTGCAGCTTCAATGGAAGCATTAAGTGCAAGTATATTCTGTCGTTTGCTGAATCCGTCTATTAATTTGACCTTGTCATTGGCTGTAGCAAGCTGGCTTGCGGCGGCACTAATTCCTGTTGTAAGTTCATTTAGAATAGTTGAGTTCTGGCGGGCAGTGTAGCTTGCACGGACAAACATATTGATAACATCGCCCAGCAGATTGGCAGAAGCGTCAATCTCCTCTTTAGTACGCACGTTTACTTTTTGCAGAGCCTTGATGTACTTATCTTCATTAATTCCAAGTTCACGTGCTGTTGCCCTGAACCTTTCTTCGTCTGGGTTCTCAGGAAGAACCTGTCCGCCGATAATACTTCCAAGAACAGTTCCATCATCAAGAGTAATAGGAATACCGAAATCAACTAATCCTGCATGACAAGGATAAACGCCATTACCATCACGGTCACACTGCTCACATCTCTTGCGGCCTTCAGTACTTCCTCTGGTAAGATCGATGCAGAATTCAGTGAAATTATAACATTCGCTTATGTACTTGCCGTCTGCACCTACAGCAACAGTTGCCAGCCCGGTACTCTTTGCCCAGTTAGACATAATCTCTTCAAATTTGACCATATCACAAAAATCCTGAATCCTCATAATTAAATCCTCCAATTAAGGTTTTTATATTTTTTATATTATACTATATTGTCGGTATATTTACATTATATATTAATCGCAAATTCAAAGAAAAATAAAAAACGTTCCGCAGAGACGGTCATTGCTTTTGCGGTGCTTTTTGTACTGCTGATGGCCGGTGTGATGGGAGGCATGTTTGCAC
>ERZ827512.2338-NODE-2338-length-15504-cov-3.767946_pt1 | contig 15504 bp, 8 predicted proteins | sample MGYA00519916_ERZ827512 | MGnify/ENA primary metagenome ERZ827512 (study PRJEB31778, sample SAMEA3449335) | human gut metagenome | biome: human gut; feature: human-associated habitat; material: faeces | place: United Kingdom | collected 2010/2012 ... | reverse complement strand
ATCTTGAACACCTTTCGCTCTTAACTAGGTGTCCAATTCATCATACCCACTCCAAGTCCGGACCGCCCCGCGGTCCAACTTTCTGTCCGCACCCCCGTTTGGCCGTTGGATGGGCTGATTCAGGAACTATTTCACCGCAACTCATAGGGAAATCTGAGTAGTGAGACCGCTTGCCGCTAGTGGTTATGCGGGCAGTTGGCGCAGCAGCCGCTGGTGGCGTTGGTGCTGGAACCACCGCTTCGCTGGTCGGTGTTGTAGAAACCGCTGCCTTCGAACTTAATGCCGCTGGCCGAGAACGTCTTGGATGCCGGGGCACCGCAGCTAGGGCATACGACCTCGGGCGTCTCGGACATGGGGTGCTCAACCTCAAACACGTTGCCGCAGCTCGTGCACTTGTAATCGTAGCGCGCCATAATACTTCCTTTTCAGCACAAAGCGGGCAGATCGCTCTGCCCGCAAAAATTCAAACAGCTGTAACTGTACCCTATATCGGGGGTTTTATCACGCTTCGCCCCAGAATCTATGAGTGTTGCGCAGGAGCTTCGCTGTTTTCTCCTCGGCTGCAGCAACGTCGGCCTCGTCAGCCTGCCATGTCCAGTTGCCTGTGGCTACACCCGGCACGTTCATACGTGCATCGTCGCCCAGTCCCAGCACGTCCTGCAGCGGCATCATCACGAGCGGTGCATCGCTTGCCAGGGCATTGCCCATGAGCTCGCTTGCCAATGTAATGCCGCTCGGCTCATCGCCGCCTGCAAAGGAGCGCGTGCACCAGCCGGCAAGTGTCGAGGTGTCGTGCGTCGAGGTGTACAGGATCTTTCCCGGTGTGGGGTGAATTCCGCAACGAACGTCGTAGTCGCTAAACTCCAGCACGTCCATGCCGGGGAAGCCGCAGGTCGAAGCCATGGCGCGAACGCCGGGCGTCAGATAGCCCAGATCCTCGGCGATAAAGTTGAGCGGGCCCAGCTCGTCATAGGCGGTCTGGAACAGGTCCTTGCCCGGGCCTGCCAGCCAGCGGCCGTCGGCACAGGCCTTACCGGCGGGAATGCTAAAGTAGCTGTGGAAGCCCAGGAAGTGGTCCAGGCGCACGCGGTCGTAGAGCGAAAACGCACGACGCAGGCGGTCCATCCACCAGCGATAGCCGTTCTCCTTCATGCGATCCCATCGGAAGGTGGGGTTGCCCCACACCTGGCCCTCGGGCGCAAAGTTGTCGGGCGGCGCGCCCGAAATCTCAATCGCCTTGCCGGTATCGGACAGCCAGAAGTTCTCGGGCTCGCTCCACGCGTCGGCCGAATCGTCCGAGACATACATCGGGATATCGCCGATGACCTCGATGCCCTTCTTGTGCGCATAGTTCATGAGCTCGCACCAGGCAAGGTCAAAGCGATACTGCATGTACGCCTGCAGCTCGGCCTCGTCGTGGAAGCGCTTGTCATCGATCAGATACTCGTTGTAGCGCGCTACATCTGCCGGCCAATCGTGGCGCGACTCGCCCTCAAAGTACTTCTTAACGGCCATGTAGACGCAGTACTTTTCGAGCCAATCAGCGTTGCGATGTTTAAACGCCGTGTACAGCGGGTCGGCATCCTCGCCGCCGTGAGCCTTCCATGCAGCAAAGTCGGCGGCCAGCTCCTCGTGACTCTCGGGCAGCAGGTCAATATTGCCCGCAAAGGCCGAAGGCCCAGCGTAAGGGGAGCGGAAGAAGTCCGTCGGGTTGACGGGCAGGACTTGCCAGTAGCGCATGCCCATAGCGGCCAGATGGTCGATAAAGCGACGCGTGGGCGCACCGATTGTGCCGGGCTTGCCGTCATCGGTCGGCACCGAGGTGATGTGGCACACAACGCCCGCGCCATGATCGAGCGGCTCCTGCAGACGCTTCTCGGCATGGTGATAGATGATCGAAGAGCCCAGCGGGTACAGGTCGAGCGTGACGGTACCGTTGCGGATCTCGCACTCGTGACCGCTGATCACGTCGTTCGCGCATTCGCCGAGCGCCGGAATCGTCACGCGGTGCGAATTGCGCAGGCTGCGGTTGATGATAACCGTCGCGGCCTCGCCGTCATTGCCCGTGCGGGTGTAAGCCAAGACTTCGTCGTTGAGCGCAAAGGCCTTGATCTCGCCATCGACCATAAAGGGCAGCGCACGGCGCACGGCAGACGCGTTCTTAACGATGGCCAGTGTGTCGAAGTCGTGGAGTTGGTCTTTGGTCGGCAGGGTGCGGCGGTTGCCCGGATCGGTGAGGCCCTCCAGGCCGTACTCGTCGCCATAATAGATCGAGGGCACACCCGGGAAGGTCATCTGCATGAGCGTCGCCAGCCAAAAACGGCTCTTGGCCAGGCCCATCGAGTTATCGTCCAGGCGCCATTTGCTGCGCTCGCTCTCGGGCAGCTGCGACTCGTCGGGGCCACCGCCGAGCACCGAGATGATGCGCGGGCGGTCGTGGCTCGAAAGCAGATTGAGCGCGCAGGCCAGTGCCTCGCGCGGGTAGTTCTCGCACAGGGTTTCGATATCCTCGGCTGCCTGGTAAGCGTTCTTGTAGCCCATCAAAAAGCCGATGACCATGTCGCGGAAGGGGTAGTCCATGGCGGAGTCGAGCTCCGAGCCCTGCAGATAGCGGCGCAGGTGGCCATAGCTGATCTTGTTGGAGGCGTCTTCCCAGACTTCGCCGAGCAGCAGCGCGTCGGGCTTCTCGGCGAGCACGGCCTTTTTGATCTCGGCCAGGAAGTCGTCGGAAAGCTCGTCGGCCACATCGAGTCGCCAGCCATGGGCACCGGCGCGCAGCCATTTACGGATCACGCCGTCCTTGCCCAGGAGCCGCTCGCGCACCAGTTCGGAGCTCTCATTGATGGCGGGCATGTTGCCCACGCCCCACCAGCAGTCATACGAACCGTCCTCATGGAAGTAAAATGCATCGCGCCACGGCGAGTCCTCGCTCTGCCAAGCACCGACGCCGGGATAATTGCCGTAGCGGTTAAAGTAGATCGAGTCGTCGCCCGTATGGTTGAACACACCGTCCAGAATGATGGAAATGCCAAGCTTCTCGGCCGCCTCGCACAGCTCGGTAAAGTCCTGCTCGGTGCCCAGAATCGGGTCGATCTTGGTGTAGTCGGCCGTGTCGTAGCGGTGGTTGCTCGCGGCCTCAAAGATGGGGTTGAGGTAGATGGCCGTAAAGCCTAGCTCGGCAATGCGGGGCAGGTCATTTTGGATACCCTTGAGCGAACCGCCGTAAAAATCCCAGGTCTTGATGGAGCCGTCTTCGGCACGCTCGTACTCGGGCGGTTCGTTCCAGTCCTCGACCATGCGGCGCTGGATTCCTTTGCGCGGTTTTTCAACTTCGGTAAGCGTGCGCTCGCGCCAGTTTTCGTCGCGGGCATAGCGGTCGGGGAAGATCTGGTAGACCATGCCACGCTCGTACCACTCAGGACGAACTTTGCGGTGCTTGTAGACGGTGATCTGGAAGGACGGGACCTCGGCGTAGTTGTAAGTTACGCCCTCGCCACCGGTGCGACCCTGCGGTGCGCCCAAACGGACCTCGGGCTGACCCTCGATATTGCAGATAAAGCTGTACCAGATAAGACAGGGCTCGGTGCACTCAAGCTCTACGGTAAATATGCCGTCGCCCTCGTGCGTCATGGGATACAGAGACTCACCGATCTCATCGACCCAGGTGCGCAGCGTAAGCGTTGCCTGGTTGGGGTCGGCATCCTCCAAAATCACCGAGAGCGAAACGGAAGTTCCAGTGGTCACAGCGCCAAACGGAGTGCGAAACTGCGGTAGACGGCTGTTGTGAATCAATCTCATAATTCGGTCCAGTTCAATAGAATCACGGCCTGCGGGCCATGGGCTTTACGCACAGGATATAAGTATATATGTTGCACACAGGCTGTATAAACAACATCCGTTTACCATCGGCGAACGGTTGTCCTAGAAAATCGTTTTACCAACTATCCACAGAGAAGGGGCGCCCGGTTGGAGCGCCCCTTACTTATGGTTTGTTGAGGTTTTGGATCGTCTGCGGACTAGCGGCGCTTTCGGGTGGCCGTTGCCTTGCGGACGGACGTCTTCTTGGACGGCGCTTTTTTCTCGGTCGCGGCGGCGGGGGAGACCGGGGTCTCCTTGGCGGGCTCGGGCTTGGCCTTGGGCTCCTCTTTGGCGGCAGCAGGCTTGGCCTCGGCGGCCTTCGGTGCCGGCTCGGCCTTTACTGCGGGCTTGTCCTCGGCCTTACCCTCTGCCTTGGGAGCTGCAGCCTTGGTCGTGGTCTTCTTGGCCGTCGTCGCGGCGCGTTTGCGCGTGGTGGTCTTGGCGGCCGGCTTTGCCTCGACAGCTGCCTCAGCCTTAGACTCAGCGGGCGTCTCCTCGACTTTGGCGGCCGGCTTTGCAGTAGCCTTCGGGGCCGTCTTCGCGGCGGCCTTCGTCGTAGCGGCCTTGGCCGTCGTCGACTTCGTAGCCGTGGTCTTCTTGGCTGCCGTTGCCTTCTTGGTGGTTGCAGCCGTCTTCTTGGCAGCGGTCTTGGCCGGAGCCTTTGCCGCAGGCTTAGCCTCGGCGGCGGCCTTTACCTCGGGAGCAGCCTCGACCTCGTTGGCCTTCTTGGCAGCGGCGGTCGTGCGCTTGCGCGTGGTCGATGCCTTGGCAGTAGTTGCCTTGGCAGCGGTGGTCTTGCTCGCAGCGGCCTTCGTGGTCGTAGCCTTCTTAGCCGTCGTCTTGCGAGCCGTCGTCTTCTTGGCGGCAGGCTTCGCTGCGGGCTTCACCTCAGGATCGGCTTTAACCGGGTCAGCTTCAGCCGGCTTCTCCTCGACCTTGGGCTCCTCAGCAGCAGCGGGCTCCTTAACGGGCGCCGCAGGCTCGGCCTCATCAGCAACCGGCTCCTCTACGGCCGTAGCAGCCTCCACAGCCGCCGGGCGCTCAATCTCCGGGTGCATAAAGAAGTACAGGTCCAGATACTTGTCGGCCGAGCGCGTCCAGCTAAAGTCCTGGCTCATGGCCTGCGTGACTAGCTGGTTCCATGCCTCACGGTTATCCCAGAACAGGCGTGCTGCGCGGAACACCGCGTCGCCCATCTCGTCGCCGTTAAAGTTGGTAAACGAGAAGCCCGTGCCCTCGCCGGTAAACTCGTTGTACGGCTGCACGGTGTCCTTGAGGCCACCGGTCTCGCGCACGATGGGCAGTGTGCCGTAGCGCATGGCGATGATCTGCGACAGGCCGCAGGGCTCAAACTTCGAAGGCATCAGGAACATATCGGCGGCAGCGTACATGCGCTGCGACAGCGCCGGATCGAACTCGATGCGCGCGGCCATGGTGCCGGGGTACTTGTCCTGGAAGTAGCGCAGACCGTCCTCGTAGTCGCGGTCGCCGGTGCCCAGCACGGCCACCTGAACGCCGCCGGACAGGATGCGGTCGAGCGCGTACATGACCAGGTCCATGCCCTTCTGGCGCGTCAGGCGCGTGACCATCACCATAAGCGGGCGGTCGTCGCGCACCTCGAGCCCCAGTTCCTCCTGCAGCTTGGCCTTGCACACGGCCTTGCCGGAACGGTCGTCAACCGTGTAGTTGGCGGCAATGCGCTTGTCGGTTGCCGGGTCAAAGGCCGCCACGTCAATGCCGTTGAGGATGCCCTGCAGCGCGTAGGAACGCTCGCGCAGTACGCCGTCCAGGCCCTCGCCAAACTCGGGCGTCTGGATCTCGCTCGCGTAGGTGGGGCTCACCGTGGTGATGGCGTCGGCATAGTGCAGCGCGCCCAGCATGTAGTTGATGCTGCAGGCGTCGCAGCGCAACTGCGTGGCGGCCGCCGGAATATGCGCCACACCCAGGATGTCCTCCATCACGGTGTCGCTAAACTGGCCTTGGAACGCCACATTGTGGATCGAGAACACGGTCTTGACGCGGTCATAGAGCGGCAGGCCCTGGTAGAACTCGCGCAAGAACACGGGTGCCAGTGCCGTTTGCCAGTCATTGCAGTGCAGGATGTCGCACTCAAAATCGGCCGGCAGGTGCTGCAGGCTCTCGGTGATGGCCTTGGAGAAGAACGCAAAACGCTCACCGTCGTCAAAGAAGCCGTACGGATAGGCGCGCGCAAAGTAGCGCTCGTTGTCCACGAACATATAGGTGACGCCGTCGTGCTCGAGCTTCTCCAGCCCGCAGTACTCGTTGCGCCAGCCCAGGCTCACGTAAAAGTCGGCAAAGTGCTCCATCTGCGCCTTGTACTCGTCCTTGATGGTGGCGTACTTGGGCACCATTACGATAACCTCGGCGCCGGCGCGCACAAGCGCCGCAGGCAGCGAGCCCGCCACGTCGCCCAGGCCACCGGTCTTAACAAACGGTGCGCACTCGGCCGAGGCAAACACGATCTGCATCTTTTTGCTGGAATCTGCCATATTGTCTCCCATGTTGCAATTCGAGAATAGCCGCCTGGCGCTAACCGGGCGGCTATTCTACCTGTTACGAGCGATGTTGCGGTGCCAACGTTAACGTACGATGGTGGTGTCGGAAGTTAACGGAGCCTTGCCCAGCACCAGGATGTTCTCGGGCGTGCCGCGAAGCTCGGTGTTGGTGGGAACCACGTTGTTCTTGTCCAGAATGGCGTTCTCAACGCGTGCGCCGCTCTTGATGACACAGCTCTGGTTGATGATCGAGTTGGTCACCGAGGCGCCCTCCTCGACCACGACGCCGCGCGACAGGATCGAGTTGCGCACGGTGCCCTTGATGATACAGCCGGCCGAGATGATCGAGTTGCACGCGTGGCTGCCGGTCGCATAGCGCGAAGGCGGCACGTCGTGAGCCTTGGTCAGGATCGGGCGCTCGGGGTCAAAGAGCTGGTCGGCCACGGTTTGGTCAAGCAGGTCCATGCTGCGGCGATACAGCGACTTCTCACTAAACACGCCCACGACCTCGCCCTTGTACTCGTAGCTGCACACGTCGATGTTGCCAAAGTCGCCCTGGAGTGCCTCGAGCAGGTCCAGATAGTCGGCGGCCTGGTAGTGGTCGATAATCTCGAGCAGCGTCTCGCGGTTGACGATGCAGCAGTCCATAGAGGCGTTGTCGCCGTACGCGACGCCAGCGCTCACGCCCGTCAGGCGACCGTTCTCGTTAATCTCGAGTTTGGTCTCGTCATCGACGTTGCGCGTGGCCTTGCAGTACACCACGGTCATCTGGGCACCGGAGTTCTCGTGCGCGTAGATGATGGTGTTGAGATCCATGTTAAAGATGATGTTGGTGCCCATCATCACAACATAGGGCTTGTCCGAGCGCTGGAACAGCGTCTTGTTGGAGATGATGTCGCGCAGCAGGAAGCGCATGCCGCCCTTGGTGGTGCCATACGCGTTGCCGGGCACCATGAACAGGCCGCCCTTCTTGCGGTCCAGGCCCCAGTCCTTGCCCGAGCCAACGTGGTCGATCAGCGAGCGGTAGTTGCCCGGCATGACGACGCCGACGGTCTTAATGCCGGCATTCATCATGTTGGACAGCGGAAAGTCGATCAGGCGGTAGCGGCCCAAAAAGGGAACGGACGCGATGGGGCGGTCCTTGAGCAGGACGCTGCCGTAGCTCGAAGAGTAGTTAGCGGTGATATAACCGATGGCCTTGCGATTGATCATCGGATCATTCCCCCTTCCCGATAACGACGTCATTTCCAACGACGGCCGTATCCTTGGTGGTATCGACAGAGCCGAGCTTCACGCCCTCTTCGACCGTGGAGTTCTCGCCCAAAATAGCGCGGCAGATGTGCGCGCCGCTCTTAACGTGCGCACCCGGCAGCAGCACGGAGTCCTCGACCACGGCGCGCTCCTCGATGATGACATCGGTCGAAAGGATCGAGTGGCGAGCGGTGCCGTAGATCTTGCAGCCGTTGGAGACCAGGCAGTCGTCCAGGCGGCCGTCCGGGCCAATGTAGTGCGCCGGACGCGTGGTGATGTTGGACATGATGGGGAAGTGCTTGTCGAACAGATCGAACTCGGGGTTGTTGCCCAGCAGGTCCATCGAGGTCTCGTGGAAGCTGGCGATGGTGCCGACGTCCTTCCAAAAGCCGTGGAACTCGTAGCTGTACAGGCGCTTGCCCTCGCCGAGCAGCTTGGGGATGATGTCCTTGCCAAAGTCGTGGCTCGAGCGCTGGTCCAGAGCGTCCTCTTCGAGCGCCTCGATCAGCACGTCGGCCGAGAAGATGTAGATGCCCATGGACGCGAGATTCGAATCGGGCTTATCGGGCTTCTCGGTGAACTTGATGATGCGGCCGTCCTCGGGGTCGGTGGTCAGGATGCCAAAGCGGCTGGCCTCCTCCCAAGGCACGGGCATAACGCTCACCGTGAGGTCGGCGTTGTTCTCAATGTGCGTCTTGAGCATCTTGCGGTAGTCCATGCGATACAGGTGATCGCCCGAAAGAATCAGGACGTACTTGGGGTCGTTGGCCTTGATGTAGTCGAGGTTCTGCGTAATGGCGTCGGCCGTGCCCGCATACCAGGCGCCGCCGGTCTGCGTCTCGTACGGCGGCAGGATCGATACGCCGCCGTCACGGCTGTCCAGATCCCAGGCCTCGCCGGAGCCCACATAGGCATGCAGCAGGTAGGGACGGTACTGCGTCAGAACGCCCACCGTGTCGATGCCCGAGTTGGAGCAGTTGGACAGCGAAAAGTCGATAATGCGGAACTTGCCACCAAAGCTAACCGCCGGCTTAGCGATCTTTTGGGTGAGTGCCCCCAATCGGCTGCCCTGTCCTCCTGCGAGGAGCATCGCGATGCATTCTTTCTTACTCATCGATTTCTCCTTCTGTCATCGATGTTCCTAAACCCATTAGCGACGGGCGCGGCGCAACGTCACGCCCGTCGAGTAATGCCGTGCTGGCATAGGGGAGCTCGCGCGCCTTTACGCGTGCCAGATCTCGTCGCGGTACTCGCGAATGGTTCGGTCGCTCGAGAACCAGCCGCTCGAGGCGGTGTTGAGCAGAGCCTTGCGGTTCCAGGTCTCCTGGTCGCCATAGCTGCCGGTGAGCTTCTCCCATGCATCCACGTAGCTGCGGAAGTCTGCCATGACCAGGTCGGGGTCGTTGTTGTTCATGAGCTCGTTGTAGATGCTCTCAAAGTTGCCCGAAAGACCCGCGAAGGTGTTGTCCTTGAGCTCGTCCATCACGCGGCCCAGGCGCTCTCGATCGCCGTTGAGGGTATCCCACGCAAAGTAGCTATTCGACGCCCAGAGCTGCTCGACCTCGGGGGCGGTCAGACCAAAGATGGCCTCGTTCTCGCGGCCGGCCAGGTCGGCGATCTCGATGTTGGCGCCGTCGAGGGTGCCCAGCGTAATGGCGCCGTTCATCATGAGCTTCATGTTGGACGTGCCCGAGGCCTCCTTGCCGGCCGTGGAAATCTGCTCCGAGATCTCGGCGGCGGGGTAGATGAGCTGGGCGTTGCTCACGCGGAAGTTGGGGATAAAGCAAACCTTCATGACCTCGTTGACGCGCGGATCGTTGTTGATGACGTCGGCCACGGAGTTAATGAGGCGGATGGTCTCCTTGGCAAAGGTGTAGCTGGAGGCAGCCTTGCCGCTAAAGATGAAGGTCGTCGGCGTCACGTGGAAGTTGGGATCGGCGATGCGACGGTTGTAGATGTCCATCACCTTCATGATGTTCATGAGCTGGCGCTTGTAGGCATGGAAGCGCTTTACCTGAACATCGAAGACGGTGTTGGGGTCAATGACCAGACCGGTTTCGGACTTGACGTAGGCGGCCAGGCGCTCCTTGTTGGCGCGCTTGGAGGCACCCACGGCCTTCAGGAACTCGGTGTCGTCCTTAAACTCCTTGAGCTTCTCCAGCTCAAAGGCGTCCTTCAGCCAGCCGTCGCCAATGGCCTCGGTCACGAGCTTGGCATAGGTGGGGTTGGCCTCGGCAAAGAAGCGACGGTGCGAGATGCCGTTGGTCTTGTTGTTGAACTTCTCGGGCGTCAGGGCGTAGAAGTCCTTGAGCACGATGTTCTTGATGATGTCGGAGTGGATCTTGGCCACGCCGTTGACGCTGTGGCTGCAGATCACGGACAGGTTGGCCATGCGAATCTCGCCGTCCCACAGGATGGCGGTCTGGCGCAGACGCTCCTGCCAGCCCTCCTGCGTGGTGTCGAACGACTCGTGCCAACGACGGCTGATCTCGTCGATGATCTGGTACACACGGGGGAGGAGCTTGGAGAACATGCCGATGGGCCACTTTTCCAGGGCCTCGGGCAGGATGGTGTGGTTGGTGTAGCTCACGACCTGCGTCACGATGCTCCAAGCGTCATCCCACTCGAGCTTTTTCTCGTCGATGAGAATGCGCATGAGCTCGGGTCCGCACATGGCGGGGTGCGTGTCGTTGGTGTGGATGGCCACAAACTGCGGCAGCAGCTCCCAGTTCTCGCCGTGCTCCTTCTCAAAGGTGTCGAGCAGGCTGTAGATGCCGGCCGAAACAAACAGGTACTCCTGCTTCAGACGCAGCAGACGGCCGTGCTCGCCGGCGTCGTTGGGGTAGAGGATGGCGCTGATGGCCTCGGCCTCGGCGCGCTCAGCATCGGCCAGGGCATAGTCGCCGCGGTTGAAGGCCTCAAGGTCAAAGTGCTCCTCGACCGGCTCGGCGGCCCAGACGCGCAGCTTGTTGACGGTCTCGCCGGCATAGCCCACAACGGGGATGTCATAAGGGACGGCAAGGATGTCCTGCGTGTCCACCGTGCGGTAGAACGTGCGGCCGTTCTCCTCAAAGCCTTCGACGTGGCCACCAAACTTAATGGTCACGGCCTTGTCCTGACGGCGAACCTCCCAGGGATAGCCATGGGTGAGCCACTCGTCGGTGGCCTCGACCTGGCTGCCGTTGACGATTTCCTGCTTAAACAGGCCGTAGCGGTAGCGCATGCCGTTGCCGTAGCCGGCGATGCCCTCGGCTGCCATGGAATCCAGGAAGCACGCGGCCAGACGGCCCAGGCCACCGTTGCCCAGCGCCGGATCGGGCTCCTGGTTCTCGATGACGGACAGGTCAAAACCCATGTCGTCGAGCGCTTCGGCGACCATGTCGCGCACGCCAAAGTTGAGCAGGTAGTTGTCGAGCAGGCGGCCGATCAAAAACTCGATCGAGAAGTAGTACACGCGCTTCTTGCCCTCGGCGGTGACGCGGGCGTCGCTCTTGGTGGCAACGGTGCGTGCCTTCTCGGCCACGAGCTTGGCCAGGGCGTTAAAGCGGTCCAGGTCGCTGGCAGCCTCGACACTCTTGCCGCTGATGCTCATGACGGCATCGCGATAGAGCTCGGTAAACTCCTGCTTGTTGTCGAAGATCTTATTCATACGTTCCTTTCCCCCGGGGATGTTTCTCCCGGAACGGTTATGTCTTGTATCCTACGCCCTCGTGAGGCGGGTGATTACAGCTGTAACGGCTTTGTTACGCTTTCTTGGCAGGAGCCTTAGCAGCGGCTGCCTTGGCCTTGGGAGCAGCCTTTTTAGTGGCTGCCTTTTTGGCCGTGGTGGACTTGGCCGAAGCCTTGGCAGCGGGCTTGGCAGCCTTCGCCTTGGCCGGAGCCTTCTTAGCAGCTGCAGTCTTGGGCTTCACCGAGGACGTACGCTTGCGCGTCGCCTTCTTGGGCTTCTCGACCACGGGCGGCTTATAGCTGCTGGGGCCGCGGCGCTTAAGCACCACGCCTGCCAGGCCGGGCACCTTCATCTCGATGGAGTCCATCTGCCCGTTCCAGGGATAGGGCTCGCTCGAGCAGGTGTAGGGCTCCTCACCGGCATAGCCACTGCCGCCAAACTCGGGACGGTCGGAATCGAAGATGACCTCCCAGTCGCCCTCGCGCGGCACTCCCACGCGGAAGCTCTCGTAGCTCGCCGGATCAAAGTTGATCAGGATCACCAAGTCGTCATCGACGTCCTCGCCCTGGCGCACAAAGCTCACGATGGACTGCTTGGAGTTATCCGCGTCGATCCAGGTAAAGCCGTCGTCGGTGTAGCCGCGCTCGTACAGAGCGGGCTCGGCGGTGTACAGGTGGTTAAGCGCCTTGATAAACGCCTGATGATGACGGTGAGTCTCGTACTCCTCGGTCAGGAACCACTGGATGGACTCGTAGTAGCGCCATTCAATAAACTGACCGATCTCGTTGCCCATAAAGTTGAGCTTGGCACCGGGGTGCGTCATCTGGTAGAAGGCCAGCGTGCGCAGGCCGGCAAACTGGCGCCACCAGTCGCCCGGCATACGGCCGATGAGCGAGCACTTGCCGTGCACGACCTCGTCGTGGCTCAGCGGGCAGATGAAGTTCTCGGTAAAGGCGTACATGATGGAGAACGTGAGTAGGCCGTGGTTGCCGGGGCGCCACGGAAAATCGGTCTGCATGTAGTGCAGGGTGTCGTTCATCCAGCCCATGTCCCACTTGTAGTGGAAGCCCAGGCCGCCGTCCTGCGGCGGATAGGTCACGAGCGGCCACGCGGTAGACTCCTCGGCCATCATCATCACGTCAGGGAAGTGGGCCTCCACGGCGCAGTTGACCTGGCGGATAAACGCGCTGGCGTCCAGGTCCTCCTCGGTACCGTACTTGTTGAACTTCTTTTGGCCCGGATCGTCGATGCCAAAGTTGAGGTACAGCATGCTGGACACGCCGTCCATGCGAATGCCGTCAACGTGGAAGTTCTCGAGCCAGTACAGCACGTTGGAGACCAGGAAGGAGCGGACCTCGCCGCGGGCGAAGTCAAACTTGTGCGTGCCCCAGTTGGGGTGAATCTCGTGCTCAAACAGCATGTGGCCGTTAAAGGTGGCAAGGCCGTGGGAGTCGGCGCAAAAACCGCCGGGCACCCAGTCCATGATCACGCCGATGCCAGCCTCGTGGCACGCATCGATAAAGTGCATGAGCTGCTGCGGGTTGCCGTAGCGCGACGTGGCGGCGTAGTAGCCGGTCGTCTGGTAGCCCCAGGAGCCATCGAAGGGATGCTCCATAAGCGGCATGACCTCGATATGCGTATAGCCCATGTCGCGCACGTAGTCCACGAGCTCCACCGACAGGTCGTCGTAGGTGTAGAACTCGCCACGCTGCGCGGGGAAGGGATCCATGGGGCCGGGATAGTTGCCGTACTCGTCGGGCTCGCCCTGCGGCGCGTCGCCGTGGCGCTTCCACGAGCCAATATGCACCTCGTAGATGTTGAGCGGCTGCGACATGTGATTGTGTTCGGCGCGGCGCTTGAGCCACGTGGCATCGTTCCACTTGTAACCATCGAGGGTCCACAACACGCTGGCGGTACCCGGAGGGCACTCGGCCTTAAAGGCATACGGATCGGCCTTATAGAGCTTTTCGCCCTCGTTGGTCTCGATGAGGTATTTATAGAGCTGGCCCTGCTCGGCACCGGGAATAAAGCCCTCCCAGATAGCGCTCGTATGCACGGGCACCAGCGGGTTGGCTTGCTCATCCCAATTGTTGAATTCACCGATAACGTGGACGCTCTTAACATCGGGCGCCCAAACGCAAAAACGCCACCCGCGCGTACGATTCTGAGTGTCGGGATGCGCGCCCATCTTTTCCCAGCTGCGCTCCCACATACCAATGCCAAACAGATAGACATCGTCCTTGGAGAGTTCCGGTGCGTGCGGGGCGGCTTTACGGGTAGCGGGCTTTTTAGCCGTTGGCTTTAGCTTTGTATCGCTCACGTTTGATCCCATCATGACACGGCAGCGTGTTGCCTTGGTGACTAGATGCGAAAGGTCCAAGGCTGCACGAATCGAAGGGACGGCAAAGTTTCTGTGATTCGTTCCACCTCGCGTGCTCGGTGGAACTTTCGGCAGAAACTACGATAACACCTGTGCGTTAGTTTTATGGATGAAAGCGGATTTGCGAGGACGTTTAATCGGTAAGCGACATGTTTATACCACTGGCAGAATTACCGTGGTAAAACTCTTGACAGTTTTACCAATTAGGGTTTCAAAATTGTTAGCCTGACGTTTGGTAAAACGTTTTTAGCAGGTTGTTTACCATTTGACATTGAAAGGTTCGTTTATGTCCCATACCGCCGCTCCCAAGGTTGCTATTATTTTCGATTGCGACGGCACATTGGTTAATAGCACCCCCGTTTGGGCCTATGCCCAGCCCGAGTTATTGCACCGTCACGGGATTGACGTGACCGTGGATGACTTTGCCCAATTTGAGCACCTGTCGCTGGAGGATGAGTGCCAGGCCTACCACGACACATGGGGCATTGGCACAGGTGGCGAGGAGCTGTATCGCGAGCTGAGCAATATTCTGATTGATGGGTACTCCAAGGTGCCGCCGCGCGAGGGACTCCTGGCATTTTTGGAGCAGGCAAAGGCGGCGGGCATTGCCATGTGCGTGGCCACGTCTACGCCGGCCGAGCTGGTGCAGTCCGCGCTCGCTGGTGCCGGGCTCGACGCTTACATGGAGTTTGTTACCACGACGGGCGAGGCGGGACGCTCTAAACAGTTCCCCGATGTGTACGAGCTGGCGCTGCGTCGCCTGGAGGAGCGCCATGGGCACAAGTTTGAGCGCGCTTGGGTGTTTGAGGACGCCGTCTTTGGTCTAAAGAGCTCTGGGGTCGCCGGCTTTAAGCGCGTGGGCATCTATGACCCACACGGCCGCATGAAGCGCGACGACGTGCGTGCCAACTGCGATATCTTTATCGACAGCTATGAGGACCTGGATCTCGCCCGCGTGCTGGCGTTTGAGGGATAGGCGAGGGCTGTGGGTTGCAAGGTATTAGTGGTCTGCGGCTCACCCGTGGTGGCGAGCGCGGATCTGTTACGTAGGCTAGCAGGGGAGTGCGACCACGTTGTCGCCGTGGACCGCGGACTCGATGCGCTGCTGGGTGCGGGACTGGGCTGCGACGTGTATGTGGGGGATGCCGACACGGTGAGCGACGCGGGTCGCGCGCTAGTCGATGCCGCCACCGATTTTAAAGTTGAGCGCCACGACCCCTACAAGGACTGCACCGATCTGGCGCTGGCGCTAGATTCCGTCCGCCGTCGCTGGCCGGGTGCTGAAGTGGTTGCGACCTGCGCCGCCGGCGGACGTCCGGATATGGCGCTTTCCGTACTGGGGCTGCTCGCGGGCTACGATGACGCCCCAGTCTGGATTGCCGAAGACGAGATCACGGCCCGTATCCTGCACGGAGGCGAATCCTGGGCCATCGAAGGTGCCGAAGGCAAGACGTTTTCCATAATCGCAATCGCCCCCAACACCGAGGTTAGCGAGCACGGCCTAGAGTGGGAACTAGATCACAGCTCCCTGGGTTTGTTGGCCGACACGGGCATTAGCAACGTCGTCAGGTCAACAGCCACGATCCGAGTCCACACCGGCACTGCCATCGCTTACCTATATCATTAGGCATTTAGAGGGTTGATTTCCGATCTCAGCCGAACACTTTGAGCGGATAGGCCGTTCCCGCAGTTAGCTGAACGCCCCCGCGGCCCCTCCTGGGGTCCGGGGGCGCCGTTTTCCCAGTTGAAGGAACGGTGGAGATGTGTTTCGATAGGTCCGGTGGCCATGCTCCGCCCGCCGCCCGGCACCTCTTCCCAGACTCAGCCGG
>ERZ827512.2331-NODE-2331-length-15561-cov-3.742164_pt1 | contig 15561 bp, 18 predicted proteins | sample MGYA00519916_ERZ827512 | MGnify/ENA primary metagenome ERZ827512 (study PRJEB31778, sample SAMEA3449335) | human gut metagenome | biome: human gut; feature: human-associated habitat; material: faeces | place: United Kingdom | collected 2010/2012 ... | reverse complement strand
GCCTCCGGTCGGAATCGAACCAACGACACGAGGATTTTCAGTCCTCTGCTCTACCAACTGAGCTACAGAGGCATATCCCGCGCCCGCCGTCGTCCTTCTCTCCGCCGCGCGCGAAACCGCTTTTTCCCTTTTTTGGCGATTCGGATGGGGCTCGAACCCACGACCTCTAGCGTGACAGGCTAGCGTTCTAACCAACTGAACTACCGAACCGTATCCCTCGCCCGGGCCGCAGCGCAGCGCACGCCCCACGCGACTTTGATATCATACCACATCTTTTCGTTTTTTGCAATACCTTTTGCGAATTTTTTTGTTTTTTTCGTATTTCCCGTTCTGACGGCCGTCGGCGGCCGTCAGAACGGGAACATACTTTATACCTGAAACCCGCCCAGCTCCGGCGGCGGAACGGAGGGACCGCGCCGGAACGCCGCGCGCAGCAGCGTGCCGAGCGTAAGCACAAAGCAGACCAGCGTCACGGCCTCCGAAAGAAACGGCACGAGCTTGAGCAGCATAATGCCGGTGATGACGAGCGAGGCCGCAAGATATTTGTTTTCCATATTGATATATGCGCCGGCAATGAGAATGGCGGCAATCGGCTCGCAGATGAAGAAAAGGAAGAAATAGCCGGCCAGAAGCAGCAGCGACACCGGCATGCCGATCATCGTCAGCAGCAAAAAGATGGCAAGGATGGGGATGAACAGCCCCGCCAGACCGGTGAGCGCGATTTTGACCTTATCGCGGTTGAAGCCGGCACAGAGGCTGCCGAACGGCTTGCGGAGCAGGAAAAGCAGCAGCAGCACGATCAAAATCTGCGCGGGGATCGAATACAAGAGTTCGAGAAGCTGCCCGCCGATTTCGCTGCCCGTCGTCACCTGCTGCCACTCGACCACGGCCGCGTCGACAGGTCCGAACTCGACCTCCTTGGCGGTGACGCGGATGCTGCCGGTGCAGGAAAAGCCGTTAAGGAAGGTCACACGGTCGGCCTGCACGTTCACGTCGCCGTCCACGCGTCCGCTGAGCGAGACCTCCAGCGCCTCGGCGGTCAGGTCGCCGGTGCTGCCGGAAAAGTAAAGCGAATCCCCAATGAAATACACGCTCTTCGAGCTTGCCGCCAGCGTCGCCTCGCCGCACGCGACGGTGATGCTCCGCGCCACGTCGCCGGTGACCTCCAGCGCCGTCGCGGCAAAGCGAAGGTTGCCGTCGATGGTCGCGCTGACCTTCGGCGCGTAGGAAAAGCCGATCAGGTCGCCGCCGATATACCCTCTGATCTGCACGTCGGTGATAGAGCTGAAGTGATAATAGTCGTCGTCGCGGTTAAGCACATATTCAGTCGTTGAAAACGCCTCGCCGACCGGCGCAGACGTCTCCGACTCGGAAGCCTCCGAAGCGGACGCGCCGCCCAGCAGCGGCACAAAGAGCAGAATCGCCAGCAGAAGCGGGAACAGCCTTTGTTTTTTCATCATTGCGGGAACACCCTTTCCTTTGCGTAATTCCGTTTGATTCTACGAACAGGCGCGCCGTACCGCACCGCGCCGGCATTTCCCGAACGGGCGGCGCGGGGAACGCACACGCGCCGGCAGACGTCGGCCCACGATACTCTGTGAAATTATGATTGACAAAAACGTGCTTTCCATAATCGCCGTATGGAAAACCCCACCGGCCGCCGCGCTTGCTTTCGCATTGCGCCGTACGCAGCGCGATTCCCCATACCTGTATAGCCCCAGAGTTTTTCGCGCCAACGGCGCGGAAAACTTGAATAGCCGCCGCACCGACTTCTACACTGTGAGTACTCTATGCGGCTATTATCCCCGCTGTTTAGCCCCAGAGATTTGCGCGCCACCGGCGCGAAAATCTTGAATAGCCGCCGCACCGACTTCTACACTGCAAGTACTCTATGCGGCTATCGTGCTGTCCCAGAGTTTTTCGCGCCGCGGGCGCGAAAAACTTGTATAGCCGCCGCACTAACTTCTCCTCAGCAAGTACTCTACGCGGCTATTATACCATATGCCGCGCGGTTTTTCAAGAATGTTTTTGACCTCTCCCTCATAAAGTGGATTGACGAAAAAATCACAGAAGGGTAAGCCGCTATGACTGAAACAAAAAAACGGGCTACGGGAAAAAGGGTATCGGGCGCACTGATCAAAAACGCGGTGCTGCTGACGGTGTTTTCGCTCGCCTGCAAGGGCATCGGCATGCTGTTCCGCCTCTACCTTTCGGTGCGCATCGGCGCGGAGGGGATGGGACTGTACCAGCTTGTGATGTCGGTCTACACGCTCTTTTCCGCGTTTGCGACGGCGGGCTTCACGGTGGCGGTTTCCCGTCTGGTCGCCGAGCGGCTCGAGCAGGCGCCGGACGGCCGCGCCGACGGGATGCTCAACAGCGCCTTCCGGCTGTCGCTGCTCATCGCGCTGGCGGCCGCCGGACTGATGGCCGCGGTGACGAACAGCGTTTCGGGCACGCTGCTCGGCGACGTCCGCACGCGCGCGCCGCTGTACATACTGGCGCTCTCGCTGCCGTTTATGGCCGTGACCTCCTGCCTGAAGGGGGCGTTCATGGCCTATCGGAAGGTGCTCGTGCCCTCCTCCAACTCGCTGTTCGAGCAGATTATCAAGACCTGCTCGACGATGCTGTGCTTCGGGCTGTTTATGCAGCACGAGACCGACATCGGCAGGCTGTGCGTCGGCATCGTAATCGGCATCGTGGCCGGCGAAATCAGCTCCTTTATCTATCTGTCGCTGTTTTATGTATTCGGCATCCGTCCCAAGCGGGCGGAAAAGCAGTCGCTCAAGCCCTTTGCGCGGGTGGCGATGCCGATTGCGGCAAGCTCCTACGTTACAAGTATACTCCACACGGTCGAAAATGTGCTCATCCCCTACTGCCTTGCGCTGTTCGGAAACGACCGCGCGGAATCGCTGGCGCAGTTCGGGCTCATCCGGGGCATGGTCATTCCGATCGTGTTCTTCCCCTTCGCGTTTTTGTCGTCGCTGGTCTCAATCCTGATCCCGGAGATCTCGCGGCTGAACACGCGGGTGGACAAAACCGCGCGCGACGCGCGCATCGAACGCGTGCTTTTTCTGGCCTTCGTCTTTTCGACGGCGGTGGGCGGCGTGTTCTTTTTCTTTCCCGAGGAAATCGCCGTGCTGCTCTACAAGGACGCGGCGGCCGCGCCGTTCCTGCGCCTGATTGCGCTGGTGACGCCGTTTATGTACGTCGAAACGATCGCCGACGGCCTGCTCAAAAGCATCGGCGAGCAGGTGTACACGCTCAAAACCTCGATCATCAACTCGGTGTGCCGCATCGTCATCATCTATCTGCTGGTGCCGCGGGCGGGCGCGATGGGCTACACCTACCTGCTCATCGCCTCGAACACGTTCGCGTTTCTGACCTGCATGATCCGCATCCGCAAGAAAAGCGCCGTGCGCTTTTTCCCAATGCAGAGCATGGTGCTGCCGCTGGCGGTCACGGTGGCGCTGGCGCTGCTCTGCCGGCGGCTGCTGGGACTGCTCAGCTTCCTGCCGTCCGGCGCGGCGGTGGTGGCGGTCATCGGCGTATTCGTCCTGGCCTACTTCGGCTTTTGCGGCATACTGCTGAAAAAGCGGGGTGTTTTCAACGGACATTAACGAGGTGCTCCGCTTCCTGCCGCGGCGGCTGGCGTTCCCGCTCTCGCTGCTGCCGCGCGCCGTCGCCGCTTCGGTGACGGAAGTGCGGCTGCGGCTGAACGCGCCGCTCTCGCTCTCGCTCAACGGCAGGAACCTGTTCGTCGACGAGCACGGCAAGGTCTGCCGCATCGAGTCCGCGCTCCGCGCCGACGAGGACGACCTGCGCGCGACGCTGGCCGAGCTGACCGCCTATTCGATGTACGCCTACGACGACACGGTGCGCAGCGGCTTCATTCCCATCGAGGGCGGCGCGCGGGCGGGCGTCTGCGGCGAGGCGGTGCGGACCGACGGCCGCGTGACCGGCTTCCGGCGGATTTATTCGATCAACATCCGCATCCCGCGCTTCCTGCCCGACTTCGCGCGCGGCCTGGCCGAGCATTACAAGGCCCACGGCCTCTGCTCGGCGCTGGTACTTTCCCCGCCGGCGGCGGGCAAGACGACCTTCCTGCGCAGCATCGCGTATCTTTTGGCGTCGGGGAACTACCCGCAGCCGCGCCGCGTCGGCATCGCAGACGAGCGCTGCGAGCTGTTTCTGCCCGACAAAATGGGCGCGCTCATCGACTGCGTGCGGGATATGCCGAAGGCGGCGGGCATCGAGCTGCTGACCCGCTCGATGTCGCCGGAGGTGATCGTCTGCGACGAGCTTGCGGAGAGCGAATCGACCGCCGTCGCCGAAACCCAGAACAGCGGCGTCTGCCTGATCGCCTCCGCCCACGCGCCCGACTATGCGGGCGCGATGCGGCGGCCGTTTTTGAAAAGGCTCTGCGACAACGGGATTTTCGAGCTGTTCGTGCTGCTGCACGCGGAGGAGGGGTACCGCTATGATCTTTACATCCCTTAAGCTGTTTTCGGCGCTCATCATCGTCGGCGCGTGCTTCTTCGCCGGCGCGGCGCTCGCCGACGCGGAGGCGGCGAGCTACCGCCAGCTCTCGGGCATGCTGGCGCTGCTGGCGCACATCCGCACGCGCATCACCTACACGCATTTCTCGCTCGAGGTGATCTTCTCCGACTTCTATGACGAAGCGCTGGAAAAATGCGGGTTCCTCGGCTGTCTGAAGGACGGACGCGGCGGCTATTCGGCGGCCTTCTGCGAGGCGGTGGAGCGCCTGTCGCTGACCGGCGAGGCGCGGGACGCGCTCGCCGCCTTCGGCCGCACGCTCGGCGGCGTCTCGATGCGCGAGCAGTACGCCGCACTGGAGAACACCGAGGCGATTTTACAGGAAAAGGCGGCGCACCTGCGCGAAAGCGCGGAGAAGAAGCGCCGCAGCTACCGCTCGCTGGGCGCGCTGGCCGGCGCGATGATCGCGGTGATCCTGTTTTGAGAAAAGAAACGACACGATAAGAAAGGCTGTACAGTATGAGCATCAGCGTTTTGCTAAAAATCGCCGGCGTGGGGCTGCTGGTCTCGGTGGCGTATCAGATTCTCCAGAAATACGGTCGGGACGAACAGGCGACCTTCGTCTCGATTGCGGGCGTGATTCTGGTGATGTTCCTCATCATCAACGAACTGGATTCGCTCTTCCGCACGCTGCGCAGCGTATTCGGCATATGAACGCGGTCACGCTCTGCGCCTTCGCCATCGCGGCGGCCTGCGCGGTGCGGCTGCTGCGGCAGTTCAAAAACGACATGGGCACGCTGCTGGCCGCGGCCGCGGGCGTGGGCATGCTCATCGCGCTGACGGCCGCGCTGGCGCCGCTGATCGAATACATCGGCACGCTCTCGCGGCAGGCGGGGCTGGAAAGCTACTTCCCCGTCCTGCTCAAATCACTCGGCACGGCGCTGATCTGCTCGGCGACCTGCGACGTCTGCAAGGACTGTGGCGAAGCCGGAATCGCGTCCAAGGTCGAGCTGGCGGGCAAAATCTGCATTCTGCTCTACTCGCTGCCCATCGTCCGCGGTCTGGCGGAAATGGCGGCCGAGCTGCTGTAAGCGGTGCGAAAAAGGAACGAACAAACGAACGGAGACGGACTATGAAAAAGCTCATCACTTTCCTGCTGCTGCTTTTTTTGCTCCCGCAGCGCGTACAAGCCGCCGAAACCGACGAGAGCGCCCTCGCGGCGGTCGAATCGGCGGCGGGCGTCGACGGCATTTCCGAGCCCGACGGATACGACAAGACGACCGACGGCGGCAAAAAGGACCTGCTTTCCTCCTCGCTGACCGTGATCCAAAACACGCTCACCGGGGTTTTTGGAGACGTGTCGGGCACGCTGTTTTTGCTGCTGGCGACGGTGCTGCTGGCGGCGCTGCTGCACGCGGTGCGGGGGCTTTCCGCCTCCAAGGTGCTCGAAAGCGCCGTCGAGCTGCTGCTCGTTTTGGCGCTGTCGGGCATCCTATACACGGCGCTGAAAACGCTGTTCGAGATGACGCGGCAGGCGTTTTTGAACCTCTCGGTCTTTCTGACGAGCTTCCTGCCGGTGACGGCGTCGCTGTACACGATGACGGGCAACACCGCGACCGCGGCGGCGGGCACGTCGATGATGCTGCTGTTCAACACCGCCGTCGTCGCGCTGGCCGAACGGTTCCTGTTCCCGCTCCTGCAGGTCTGCTTCGCGCTGTCGCTGGTCTCGGCGGTGCCGAACGGCGTCTCGCTGCAATCGATCATCACGCTGGTGAAGAACACGGTCACGACGCTGCTGGCGTTCGCGTTCACGATGTTTTCGGCGGTGCTGTACTTCCAGACGGCCATCACCGCTTCGGCGGACAACCTCGCCTACCGCAGCATCCGCTTCGCCTCGGGCGTGTTCATCCCGGTCATCGGCTCGGTCATCGGCGACGCGTCGCGCACGGTCAACGCGTCCATCGCGACGGTCAAATCGACGGTCGGCTACGTCGGCGTGGCGGCGCTGGCGATTCTGCTGCTGCCGCCGATCATCACGGCCATCCTGTACAAATTCGTCGTCCTGCTGGCGGCGATGGCGGCGCGCATCCTCGGCTGCGACCGCGAATCCCGGCTGCTGTACGACATCAGCAGCCTGCTGTCGGTGCTGATGTCCACGGTCATCGGCGTGTCGGCGGTGTTTCTGATCTCGGTGGCCATTTTCATCAAGACGGGGGTGAGCATATAAGATGCGCGCGTTTTTCCTCAGTGTGCTTCTCGCCTCGCTCGCAGGCGCGCTGTCGGTTTCCCTTGCGGGCGGAAGCGCCTACGAAAAATACATCAAATACATCGTTTCGCTGCTGCTCATCCTTGTGCTGATCGCGCCCTTCGCCTCACTGAAGACCATCGATTACGAATTTGAAGCGCAGGAAACGCTTTCGGCAGCGGCGGACGGCGGCGCCCTGCAGGAGCGCTGTTTTCTGGTTCAGCAGCAGGCAGTGGAGAATGGCAGTGTCCGCCTCCACGAGGAGCTTTTGCGGTATTTTGACGCACTTTTACAGAACGACTTAGGCATAAACGCGCGCGACGTCCGCATAGACATAGGTATACAGGACGGCGAGGCGGTCGTCGGCGACATTACGGTTTACGTCGACGAAGCCGACTTAACGGAGGCCGACGCCTACCTGTTCGCAAAATTCGGAAGCGGTGTGACCGCCTCCGCAGGAGGAGGCTGATAAAAGATCAAAGAAAAGCTGCTGATGCTGACAAAATCGAAATCCTTTCTGTACATCGTGCTCGCGCTGGCGGCCGGCGTCGCGCTGCTGCTCCTGCCCGGCTCGGGCGGAACCGAGAGCAAGACCGTTTCCGCCCCCTCGGCGTCCGAATACACGGCGGCGCTCGAGAAAAAGGTCGCCTCCCTCATCGGCGAGCTGGACGGCGTAAAAGACTGCTCGGTGGCCATCACCCTCGCGGCCGGCTACGAGTATCTCTACGCCTCGGACGGGCGGATTTCCCACACCTACGACGAATCGGGCGCGCTGCTGGGCGACGAGGAGACGCGCGAATACATCTTCGCCGCGACCGACGGCAATACCCAGCCCGTCATCATCAGCGAACGGATGCCCACCGTCGAGGGCGTGGCCGTGGTCTGCAAGGGCGCCACCGCCGTCACCGAGCAGAAAATCATTTCGCTTTTATCGGCGCTTTTCAACATCAAAAGCAATAAAATCAGCGTGATCACACAATGAATAAACGGAGGGTACTTATGCAATTCAAGGAGCTTTGGGAAAAGGTCAAGAAATACGATTACAAAAAGCTGCTCTGCGCGCGCAATTACGTCATCGCCGGCTGCGTGGCGCTGCTGGTCGTGGCCGTGATTCTGAACGCCACGCTCGGCGGCAGCGGCGGCGACGAAGATGTGCTCGGCAACGAAAGCACGAAGATACTGGGCAATTCCGTCCTCACCGACGCGAACGCTGACGGTGACGACGGCGACGCGGGAACCGAAACGGCCGGTGACTTCTTCGCCTCCGCCGTGGTCAACCGCCAGCGCGTGCGCGACGAAGCGATGGAGGTGCTGCGGCAGGTCGCCGACAGTCCCGACGCGATGCAGGAAACCAAGAATCAGGCGCTCAAGTCCATCGAGGATATGGTCGCGGAGATGAACAACGAAATCAACATCGAAACGCTCATCAAGGCCAAGGGCTTTGAGGAGTGCGTGGCCGTCATTTCAGAAGAAAAATGCTCGATCATCGTCAAGAGCGAGGGTCTGACGGCCGAGCAGGTCGCGCAGATTCTCGACATCGCCATCAGCGAGTCGAAGCTGGCGGCGGACGACATCACCATCGTCGAAAAGGTCGGCTGACGCCGCAGAAACGGCGCGAAGGGAGAACCCCTTCGCGCCGTTTGCTTTCGGCCGAGCATTTTTATTTGACAAATTCGAAAAATTGTGTTAAAATAAAAACAAAATAAGCCAACGGAGGCGACGCGGATGAAAAAAACGCGCATCTCGGCTCTTGCAGTCACCGCCATTCTGCTGCTGAACCTGCTTGCCGGCACGGCCGGCGCGGCGGAAAGCGGTCCGCTTTTCGGAAAGAAGGTGCTGTTCGTAGGCGACTCCATCTGCGAGGCGCAGTGCGAGTGGCACGACCCGGTCTATGCGCGCACAATCGGCTGGGCGGGCCGAATCCTGCAAAGCTACGGCATGTCCGGCCTGAACGCGGCCAAATCGGGCGCTTCGGTCTCCGACTGCCGCGGCAGCAACACCGTCTATCAGCAGCTTGCACGCTTCGCGCGGACGGACTACGACTTCGTCATCCTGCACGGCGGCGTAAACGACGCTTGGGACAGCGCCGCGGTCGGGACGATGTCCGCGGGCTTTGACGGCCCCTTCGACACTTCGACTTTCGCCGGCGGGCTGGAGACGCTCCTTCAATTCGCAAAATCCCGCTGCGGAGAAGCGGTGATCGGCTACATCGCCAACTTTAAGCTTCCCGCGTCGGAAATCGGGCGGCTGTCGGATATGAGCGAATATTTCGACGTCGCCGCACAGATCTGCGAGAAGTGGGACGTGGCCTATCTGGACCTATACAACGACGAGGACCTCAATGCGCGCGTACTCAAGGTGGACACCACCGAATGCCTGCCCGACCACATCCACCCGAACTCGGAGGGCTATAACCGGCTTGCGCCGGTCATCGGCGAATGGATGGAAACGCTGGCGGCCGCGCCCGCCGAGGAATCGCCGGCCGAATCCCCGGCCGTTTCCGCCGTCCCGTCCGAAGCATCCGAACCGGCCGCGCAGACAGGGTCCGACAGCACGGCCGCGGTGCTGCTGCTCGCCGCCGCAGCTGCGGCAGTCGTCGCCGCGCTCGTCCTGCTGCTGCGCCGGAAGCGGAAAACAAAGGATAATTGACAAATCGCAAAATATGAAAGGTGGAAACAAGTATGAAAAAAATCACTTTATTCGTGCTGTTCCTGCTCTGCGTCTGTCTGGCGCTGGCCGCCTGCGGCGACGCAGCCGACACCTCCTCCGCCGCCGGCGTTTCGGAGACGTCCGAGGCGGAAAGCACGGAGAGCAAAGCCGAAAGCACCGCACAGGAAAGCTCGGAAGCCGGCGCAGAGGAAAGCGCGGAGGAAAGCAGCGAACCGCCCGTACAGGAGGCGCGCACCTTCTGGCTCACCCACTACAACGACGGCGCGGCCGAAGGGGCCGGCAGCATTTTCACCACGACGGACACTGCGGGCGTTTGGGCCGCGCATGTGGCCTTCAAGCCGGTGTCCGAGGGCGTGTATGAGATTGTCGAAATCTCCGACGGCATCGCCGGCGCCGGAAACGGCGTCGCGCTGGAGGTCCCCGAAGGCGGCTTTGTCTGGGCCATCAACAAGGGCAACGACTGGCCCGCGCTGATCGAGAGCGCGGTCGGCAACGAATGGTTCTACGACGACGCGCACAAGGCGATGCCCGACTACACCTCCGTGGCCTGCGATACGATGATCACCGACGTTCGGAGTTGGCTGGTCGGCGACCAGATCCGCTTCACGGGCATCGATCTGGAGGGGCAGACGGTCCCGACGGACACGCCCGAGCTGGGCTGGTACGAGCCGGATTACGTTTGTACCGCCACATGGGAATTTGCCAACTGATTCCGACAGATGAAGCAAAAAAGGGAGAAAGCGATGCTTTCTCCCTTTTTTATTCGCTTTCCGCCCGACCGGCGTTTTCCTCTCCACGGCGGACGGAGAACAGGATGTGCGGCATGTCGATGCCGTAATAATGCTTGACCATCCGGCCGCAGGGAACCATTCCCAGCCGCCGCGCGACCCGCTGCGACGGCAGATTGTTCTCGCGGATGATCGACCACACGCGGTCGAAGCCCAGCGTCTCGAACGCGTAATCGCGGCAGGCGGCGGCCGCCTCGGTCGCGTAGCCGCGGTGCCAGCAGTCCTTGCGCAGCAGATAGCCGATCTCGGGGACCTCCCCCTCGCCGGTCTCCTGCATCGTGACCCCGCACTGCCCGATGAGCGCGCCGGTCTCCTTGCGCAGCACCGCCCAGAGGCCGAAGCCGTACCGCGCATAGCGATCAAGCTGGCGGCGCAGCCAGTCGTCCACCTCCGCGTCGTCAAACGCATGGGCGTAGGCGTACATCACCTCCGCGTCCTGCAGCATCGCGCAGAGCGCGGTCCGGTCGTCCGCCGTCAGCCGGCGCAGACGCAGCCTTTCCGTTTCCAAAATCATACAGACATCCCTCCGTCGCAAAGGACGGCGCGCGAAAAAACGCGCACCGTCCCTTCCCCCGGCCGGCGGGCGCCCGCCGGCACTGTGTTTTTTAGCCGGCGGTTTTGTCCGCGCGGCTTTTCAGCTTTCTGAAAAATTCGTCCATCAGCGCGTCGTTCGGCACGATGGCGCTGAAGGCTCCGTCCGCCGTCCGCACCGTCAGCCGCATCGTCTCGTATTCCGCAGCGACATACGCCGCGTCGGTGATGGCGGCGTAGGCCGCCTCGAACGCGCAGACGTCCTCCCGCTCCTCGACGAGCGAGGCCGTGCGGTACAGCGCGCAGAAGCGGGTGTTGCACAGCAGGAACACGCCCGCGCCGATCTCCGACGAACGGAGGCGTTTGTCCGTGCCGCGCTTGTACTTCGCATCGTCGTTTTCGTAAATATAGGATTTGAAGGGTACGCGGTCGGTCTCCAGTTCCTTTGCGGTGAGCCGAAGCGCGTCGGGCAGCTCGGCGTCCGCCCGCGCAGCCAGCAGGTCGAGCTGCTTATCCGCCTCCGCGTCGCGGATGACGATCCCCCGCGTGACGCCGAGAATCAGCAGCCCCAGCACGGCGGCCGGGATGCCGATATAATAGCTCATCATGTTGTACAAACCGCCCTGAATCAGCACAATCAGTACGCCTGCGGCCAGCAGCACGCCGCCCACGACATAAAGGACGACCGGCGGTTTCTGCGCGAAATACTTGGCAAAGCGTTTACGGTCCATGGACATTACCTCCGTTTTTCCATCGTTTACGCCGGCGCGGCCTGTTCCGCGCACGGTCACTATACATATAGTGTCGGAAAACGTGAAAAAGTTTGCCCGATTTGAAAAATTTATAAGCCGATTCTTCAACTTTTTTGCTTTGTACGCCATATCATAGCATAAAAAAGCGGATTTGTAAATAGAACTTTGAAATTACTTCTATATTTTCTAATGTATATGCCCCCGAAAGCTGCCGCTCTGCATTGTTCCGCCCTCCCGTTCAGCCGACGCCGCGTCTTTCTCTTCCCTCTCCCCGCCGAAAACGTTTTTCGAGGGAGAGCTCGAGAGGGAACCTTTTTTCGAAAAAAGGTTCCCTCTCGAAAAAACCATACTTCCCGCATCAAAGATGCGGGAAGTATGGGGCCCGCGCCGAACGGCGCGGGCCCTTTTATTTGCCTTCGGCGCAGCGGCTCGCCGCCTCGACGGCCAGCGCATCGCAGCGCTCGTTGTAGGGATGTCCCTTATGGCCGCGCACCCAGACGAAAGTGACGCGGTGCGTCTCCAGCAGCTCGAGCAGACGCGCCCAGAGGTCGCTGTTGAGCGCAGGGCTTTTGTCGGCCTTTTTCCAGCCGTTGCGCTGCCAGCTCCGCGCCCAGCCCTTGGTGACGCCGTCCACCAGATAGCGCGAATCGCTCGTGAGCGTGACCTCGCACGGCTCGCGCAGGCGCTCAAGCGCGGCAATAGCCGCCGTCAGTTCCATGCGGTTGTTGGTCGTGGACGGCTCGCCGCCGGAAAGCACGCGCTCCTGCCCGCCGTAAACGAGGATGGCGCCGTAGCCGCCCGGGCCGGGATTGCCCTTGCAGGCGCCGTCGGTATAGATTTCCACGCGCTTCATTCGGCCGCGCCTCCCCGCGCCTCTACGCGCAGCATACGGACGTCCCGCCCGAAGAAGTGCAGCACGGTGAACTCGCCGAACAGGCGGGAGGTGATGCGCTCCTGGTAATTGCGGTTCAGCTCCTTCGGCGAAAGGTTGGTGCTGACGATCGTCGAGCGGCCGTTGAGGGTACGGACGTTGAGCAGATTATAAAACGCGGCCACCGAGAACGAGCTGACAAACTCCGCTCCGAGGTCGTCGATGATGAGCAAATCGGCGTTTTCAAAGCGCTTCACGTCGGTTTTGGCGCGGCCGAAATGGTTGTCCTCATATTCGCCGAAAACATTCTGCGCGCTGTCGTAAATCACCGCGTAGCCCGCGTTGATGACCTCCTTGGCGATGGCGGAGGACAGATGTGTCTTGCCCAGCCCCGTGCCGCCCATCAGAAGCAAATTGACGCACCGCGGACCGATCTGGCGCGCCGCCCGTTTGCAGCAGGCCACGATGGACTGCATATTCTCGCGTTCGGTGACGCCGTTGACGGCGCGCGACGCCGCCATTGAATAGTAGCCCAGCTCGAAGCTGTCGAAGCTCTGGCCGGCCAACACCTTGCCCAGCCCGCTCTTGTTGTACAGATACGCGTTGTGCTTGCGGCGCACGCATTCGCAGACGCGGCTGCCGTCATAGCCCGTGTCGCCGCAGACGGCGCAGGCGAACTGCGGGGCGTCGAAATCCGCCGCCACACCGCGCGAGGCCAAAAGCTGCGCGCGCTCGGCGAGCAGGCGCTCGTTCTCGCGCTCGATCTCGGCGACGCGCGCGGCCACGTCGCCGCCGGCGGCGGCGGCCGCCATAATGCGGCTGCCGGTGCGGCTAAGCACGCCGTCCAGCTCGGCAAGCCGCGGGATACGCGCCCACATCGCGCGGCGCTTGGCCTCCGCCTCCGCTATGGCGCGGTCGCGGTTCGCGGCGGTCTCGCCGATGATTTCGCTGACGGTTTTGTCATTCGTCATCGCTGCTCATTCCTTTTTTCACGGCGGCGGCAAAGAAGTCGTCCGCATCGAAGCTCGAGCCGGCCTCCGCGCCGTCCTTCTTCTTCGGCGCCTGCCGGTCGTTGTTGACGTCCTCGGGCGTCTGGTAGCCCTTTTCAAACCACGATTCGAGTATCTTATTCATATACGCGAGCTTGACCTTGCCGATGGAATCCACCGTTTTTTCGTAGGCAAGGTGCACCAGCTCGTAGCTGGCCTGCTCCTCCTCGAACCAGCGGCGGACGTATTTCTTCTCGTTGGCCGTCAGTTCGCGGTCGCCCCAGCCGCAGGCCGCGGCGAGACGGCGGACGCTGTCGTCGGCCGAGCGCTTGCGGCGCAGCCATTCCTCCAGCTTTTCATAGGTGTCCACGCCGTCGTCCGCCTTGCCGAGCGCGGTCTTGAGTATGTACTGCATACTGCCCTTGCCCTTCTGGACGCAGTATTCGGTGAGCGCCATAATGTATTCGGCGGACAGCCCGACGTAATCGAACAGATAAAAAAGCGAATTCAGATCGTTCTTGTTCAGCAGCTTTTCCAGCTTTTTTTCCATGAATTCGCACAGCGTCTTGAAGGTGGCGTTTTCCTCCACCTGCTTCGCCAGCAGCTCGCCGTCGTAGGACTGGAACAGGCTGATTTTGGCGTGCGCGGCCGGCTTTTCCGCCTCGGCGGTATCCAAAAGCTGCGCGCCGCGCCAGAAGCAGAGCGCGCTTTCCACCTCGCCTGCGGTGATTTTGAGGTAGGCGGCCGCCTCCGCCACGGAAAACTCCTGCTCGCAAAGCGCATAAAGCAGCACCTTCAGCTCGGCTTCTCCGGCGGCGGGCAGCAGCTTGCCGACCGACTTGTCGATGTATATGAACTTTTCTTCCGGCCTGCCGACCCGAATGCGTTTGTCCGCCATAGCGCCGTAAATCCTCCTCCCGCGCCGCTTACGAGGTCATCACGCTGCTGTCCGGCGCGACGGACAGCGTCAGCTTGCTCTGCTCGGCCACATTGCCGACGATCTCGACGGTGTAATCGATGTTCAGCTTTCCGCCCAGCTCGGTGATGTCGCAGTCAAGCGACTTGGTGGAAACGCGAAGCTGCATCGGAAAATAGCCGGTGTCATACACGCAGTCGTGGCTCTTGCCGGCTTCAAAAATCATATGGGTATTCAACTGCCCGCTGCGGTTGACCGCGACCATATCGCCGCAGAGCGAAACGGTCGTTTTCGTGCCGCCGAAGCCGCTGCTTTCGGCCTCGACGTACTGCAATTGCAGCATCCCGCCGGTCTTTTTCATAAAGCCGGAGGCGCTGCTTTCGATGCGCTCGGTCTCCGCGCCGTCCGCGCCGTAGCTGCCGCCGTCGGTCAGGCGTTCGGTGGTGATGTTTATATTTACGGGAATTTTCATCTTTTTCGTCCCTTCATTCTCAAAATCTGCGTTCAATGGCGTTTCAATAGCGGTCGATGTCCACAAGCTCGGCCGTGATGTCCCGCCCGAGGAAGCGGCGCGCGTTTCCGGCGAAGCCCTCGGTGTCGTCGCTGACGTAGAACGCGCCGCGCTCGCCGGCCGGCTGCCGGTCCGGCTGCGCGTTCAGGCCGCGTTCGCTGAGGACGTCGCGGATGCGGAGCACGGCCTCGATGGACGAGTTGACCAGCACGCTGTCCTGCAAAATGTTGCCGATCACGCCCGACAGCAACGGATAATGCGTGCAGCCGAGGATGACGGCGTCCGGCCGCTCGGCCGCGATGTCGGTCAAATACTCGCGCGCGATCAGCTCGGACACGCGGTCGTCGGGCGACGTATAGCCGTTTTCGACCAGCGGCACGAACATCGGACAGGCGCGCGGCAGGATGCGCAGCGCGGGGTCCTTTTCACGCAGCGCCCGCTCGAACGCGCCGCTCTGGATCGTCGCCGCCGTGCCGAGGATGGCCACCTTGCCGGTACCCGCCTGCGCGATGGCGTACGCGCGGTCAACCGCGCCCTCGATCACGCCGACGATAGGGACCTCCAGCCGCTCGGACAGGACGCCGAGCGCATTGGAGGAGGCGGTGCCGCAGGCGACGAGAATGGCCTTGACGGCTTTGGACATCAGAAAACGGGCGTCCTGAAGCGAATACTTCCGAATCGCGTCGACCGTGCGCGTGCCGTAGGGCAGCCGCGCCGTGTCGCCGAAATAGACATAGCGCTCCGCCGGCAGGATCCGCTCGAGCTGATACGCGGCGGTCAGGCCGCCCACGCCC
>ERZ827512.2323-NODE-2323-length-15606-cov-3.002636_pt1 | contig 15606 bp, 19 predicted proteins | sample MGYA00519916_ERZ827512 | MGnify/ENA primary metagenome ERZ827512 (study PRJEB31778, sample SAMEA3449335) | human gut metagenome | biome: human gut; feature: human-associated habitat; material: faeces | place: United Kingdom | collected 2010/2012 ... | reverse complement strand
ATGTTCAGTCACTCGATGATATTGACATTGATTCAATCCTTAAGGATAATGCCTTAATTGGTCCCTTTGTAATTGTACTTTACTAGGATGCCTTATGTGCTTTGCTATGTCTTTGTTTGTAGTAGCTTATTTTATAGCGCAGATTGTAATTAACATACGTGAAATAATGGAGGATGACAACAAATGAAAATGCCCGCGCAGTTCATCAAAGCTTATAAAGAATTCAGCAAGATTGCTATGGATCGGACAACCCCTAGTAATTTCAGATATGTCTATTGTGCAATGCGTAGTCATACTGTGAAACTCTATGCTACTAATTCTATTTATGCGTTTCAGCTTATTATCTGGTTTAACAATGCTAATTTACCAGAACTTAATATAGCACTTGAACCAGATGAAAGCTGTCCGTTAAGCGGTTCTATTGAATTGAAGTATAAGCCTAGAGATTTAAGTGTAGAATGTGCTGCAGGTAAAAACACGCTTGTAATTGATTATGAAAAGGGTAACGATGTAGCAAAGCGGATTGGAATTCTTAATCGAATCATCACCGATACAGGCAAAGAAAAAGACGGCGTAGCATTTAACGTTAAATATTGCAAGGATTTGTTTACGGTGATTCATAGAATACAGCCGTCTACAGCTGTATCCATATACTCAGGCTCTAACATTCTTCATCTTTATACTGATGACCGGCATACTGATTATATGGCATCACTTAACGCCGTACTGATGGAAACACGCAAATAGTTTTCAACAAAGTTATTAACTTTTCAACATTTTCATTTATGGGGTAATTTAGAACGATTTTTTGTGTTACTATTTATTTACCGCGCGGTATTAAATTCATCGTAGAAAGGATTTCATGAGGGATACCATTCAAAAGAGTGTGACCACAACGCACGTTATCGGCACAGTCATGGACTCAAATCATAATTTCAAGCCGGTAGAGGTTGATTTCATCGGAAAGGTGAGTGAAACCGCTGCTATTCGTAAAATTAGGAGAACTGATAATACTTTCAATTTAACGAGCATTACCACTGAAAAGGCACTTTATAAGATGCCAATTTCTGAATTTGTAGAGCATGCTGAACGTATTGAGAATAAGGAGTAAATTATGTCGGAAGAGATTGTTGCAGTAAATAGTCAGTCAAATGTTCTTGGCGGCATCTATTCATCTGTGAATGCCGAAACGCAGGCGGAACGACTCGCAATCTATGATGCAGTATCCAATGCCGCACCTCTTGATGATGTAATCGGCACTGTTCTGCATGTATCCAATATAATCATGCAGCCGGTGGAAATGACTGATGCTAAGACTGGCGAGATTACAGAGCGCTACCGTATTGTTCTTATTGATGAGGATGGTACCGCATACGGCTGTGTTTCGTCTGGTGTTGAAACGTCCATTCGCAATCTTATGGCTATTGTTGGCCCTGCACCGTGGGAGCCAGCACTCCTGCTTAAGCCAGTTAAGAAGCAGGGGCGCAATGGCTATAAATTTACGACACTTGTTCATGTATCTTAGTAAGTGTTTCTAAAAGTTTGTCTACTGGGCCGGATTAATTCCGGCCCTATCTTTCAGGAGGTAATTAAATGGGACTGTTTTCAAACATCGGGAAGAAGATTACCTCCGCAGTACGTAATGCGCAACTGTCTATTGCCGAATCTCGCGCCAATGCAAAGATTGCACGGCTGCAGCGCAATGGTGTGCGAACTGGATCAATTAATCCAATTAAAGCACACATTGATAAGTCGGATGCTGAATCAGTACGCAGGTATACGGCTGACCTAAAGCAATTTAACAGCCGCAAAACGCAGTACGTTGCTGGAGCTGATGGCACTCCATTGCCAGCTAAATTATTTAAGGAATATACATCGCTTGTTAAGAAGTGGAATAAAGAGCATCTTAAATTCTGGCGCAATTTTGGCAGTAAGAAAGTAATTACATCACAAGGTGCACAAGATATGACTGTTGCACAATCATCTGCAACGACTACATCAAATGCGGGCTATCCATTTGGCGGTGTGAATTATCAGCGCTCTGTTGAGCCAGAAAAAATAAAGAGCGTGGCAGATTTACGCAGGCGCATGCAAATTATTAGAAATGAATTATCGCCAGCATATCAGGCGGAGCGAATGAATAAGCTGCGTGATAATCTTGATAAGGCTGCTCAAGTAATGAACGACAAGGAATTATCATCATCAATTCAAAAATTAACGCCCCGCCAGTTAGCTGCGCTTTCTGTACAGTCAAATTTTGTTGAGGTTCTTTATGCACAATTAAACGAATTTTATAAAGCTCAATCAGGCGAGTATGTAAACGATGTTGAATCATCAGCGATGACAGAGCATCTAAAGCAGACGCTTGCCAACATCGAACAAGCGTACCCGGCATGATATGGCCTACTTGCAATACGTGGCGGATTTTGAGACCACCACAGACGTAAATGATTGCCGTGTTTGGGCCTGGGCCGTTTGTGAGGTTGGTTTTACTGAGCTAGTGGGGCTAGGCAACGACATTGACTCGTTTATAGAATTCTGCATAGAGAACAACGGAGTATATTATTTCCACAATCTCGCATTTGACGGCGAATTTATACTAAGTTACTTGCTCAATAACGGTTTTACTTACAGCGATAAAGCAAAGAACAAAACGTTCAAGACGCTTATTAGCAATACAGGAAAGTTTTATCAAATGAAAGTTGTATTTGAGCGTCACGGCAATAAAAAGATGAACGCATGTACTTTTAAGGACTCGCTAAAGAAATTGCCCATGAGCGTGTCAGCGATTGCGAAAACTTTTGACTTGCCAATGCACAAGCTGGAAATAGACTATAACGAAACACGCCCGGTAGGTCATGAACTTACAAAACAAGAAGTTGACTACATCTCAAACGATGTAGGGATTGTTTCGCTTGCGTTACATCACCAATTTGAAACGGGACTTGAAAAACTAACGATTGGTAGCGATGCGCTTAACTGGTATAAATCAACCATTGATTTTAACTGGGTTAAGATGTTTCCAACGTTAACGCTTGAAATGGACGCTAATATCCGACTGGCGTATAAAGGTGGGTGGACGTATGCAAATCCAAAATACACTAGCGACAAATCAAGACCAGATTACGTAAATGGTGCTGGGTCGGTTTACGATGTAAATTCCTTATACCCTGACGTTATGTACAACTGCCCAATGCCTTATGGTAAGCCGGTATGGTTTCGTGGGAAATATAAAGAAGATGCTGAATATCCGTTGTATATCATGTATGTAACCTGTGCAGTTAAGTTAAAGAAAAATCATCTGCCAATGTTGCAGATTAAACGCAATCCGTTTTTCATCGAAACAGAATACATCACTGATTCAAAAGGCTATGTTGAGCTGGCATTGACCAGTGTTGACTGGCAGCTACTTACAGACCACTACGATGTTGATGTTTATTCATTTAATGGTGGTTATAAGTTTCATGCTATCAATGGATTGTTCAAGAATTATATAGATTATTGGATGCACGTTAAAAAGACATCAACCGGTGGTGCTCGTATGCTTGCAAAATTGATGCTTAATTCATGCTATGGGAAGTTTGCGACTAACCCGGATGTTACCCCGAAGATCCCCTACCTTAAAGAAAATGGCGCTGTTGGCTATATGCTTGGCGATCATGAAGAACGCAAACCAGTTTACACGCCAATCGGCTGTTTCATAACTGCTTGGGCGCGCAATAAAACAATACGAGCAGCACAAGCGGTATACGACAGATTTATGTACGCCGATACCGATTCAATTCATGTTTTAGGAACAGAACCAGTACAGAATATAGAAGTGCATCCAGTTAACCTGGGTGCGTGGAAACATGAAAGCAATTTTGATAAGTCAAAATATTTGCGAGCCAAAACCTACATTGAGCACATAACCTGTGTTGGGAAAATGGTAGACGGCTTGTATCAAATGGTTGATGTAGAACCATATAACGATGTTAAGTGCGCCGGTATGCCAAAGAATTTGAAAGAGTATGTTACGTTTGAGAATTTTAAGAGCGGCTTAACCCTGGATGGTAAACTCCTGCCTAAACATGTACCTGGCGGCATTGTTCTTGTCCCGCATACTTTCACCTTGCTTTAGCTGTGCATAAATGATATAAATAATTATGGTGGCGTGGCAGCTGTTCGATAGTGCGCACGGGTAGAGCAGCCACGGGTGAAACCGGCTATCCGGCGGGATGATTGGCAATCAAGCTATACAGGCTGCTCATGAGTCACTAATTTTCTAACAGCTCTCACGCTAACAGACGTGGGAGCTTCATTTGTAATTGGAGGGACTTATGACAATTGATGAACTGTACGACTGGCTGCGTGACCGATTGGAGGATGCCGACTACGATGAAGTTTCGGAATTTCTGACTTCATACGTGGCCGATAACGATGACTTTCACGAAGCCGCCGCCGCGAAAATCGCAGAGCATGAAGCTAATGAACGTGAAATGCAGGACGAAATTAAAGCACTTAAAGTTAAAAATTACGACTTGCTCATGCAGGTACCTGCAGAAGAGAAGCCCGCAGAGGAGCATGAAGAGGTAGAGGAAACGGGAGAGGTTACAATCGATGATCTGTTTGAAGAGGATAAGGAGGGCAAGTAATGCCTAGCATGACAATCAAAACGCTGGATGCGAGCAATGCGCAAATCCTGAATGCTGTGCGTGTTGATGCATCGCAGGCATATCAGCAGCGTGTTCCTGCCGCTACTCAGGGCGATATTACGGAATCTATCAACGCACTAATCAACTATCGACCCGCGATGAATGAATTTCTTGATGCACTCGTTAACCGCATCGGCGATGTGGTGGTTAAGTCTAAGATTTGGTCTAACCCCTTGGCGCAGTTTAAGCGCGGTATGATGCAATACGGCGATACGATTGAGGAAATCGCTACAGAGCTTATTCAGGCGCACCGCTATGACCCAAACAATTGTATGGATGACGTGTTTAAGTGCTCGCCGCCTGAAGTTATGGCAAACTTTCACACCATTAATCGTCAGGACCAGTACCCGCTGACGGTGAATGACACCATGTTGCGACGTGCTTTTCTGACCGATTACGGCCTGCAGGATCTTGTCGGCCGTATTCTGGAAACGCCTTATACGTCGGATTACTTCGATGAGTATCTCATCATGAAGAATCTCTTTGCTGAGTATGCTCGAATTGACGGCTTCTATAAGGTGCAAGTTCCGGACATTTCCACCGCTATCACCCGCGCCGATAAGCAAGATGATGCAATGGCAATTACCGAAGCTGTTCGCGGCATGGCTGGCAAAATGAAGTTCCTTTCTAGCAGCTACAATGCTGCCGGGGTTCCAACATTCACCAATAAAAGCGACTTGGTACTTTTCTGTACGCCAGAATTTAACGCCATGTTGGACGTTAACGTTATTGCGTACGCCTTTAATGCTTCCGCTGCAGATTTGACCATGCGTGTTGTTGAGGTGGATGATTTTGGTATTGATGGTTGTCAGGCCATTCTTTGCGATTCTGACTTCTATATGTGCGCCGATACTCTTATTTCGTTTGAGAGCATCCGCAATCCGAAATCGATGGGCTGGAATTACTGGCTCAACCATCACGGCATTTATTCCGTGTCTCGCTTTGTTAATGCTGTGATGTTTACAACTGAAACCGGTACGGCTACTACGGTGCCTACCATTACAACCACTGCATGTACCGTTGATTACGCTACACCTAAGGATGGCACTAAGCCGACCTATGCTGAAAAGGGCGGTTCTACGCGACTCGTTGCAACCGTTACCGGATCTGTTACCCCTGAGACTCCAGGCTATGAGGTACCGCAGGGTGTTACCTGGGCAATCACTGCAAACAACACTGGTGTTGAGAGTGGCGGCGTAACCCTTAAGAATGGCACGTTCATTGATGCTGAGGGTGTGCTCCATGTGGATGCTGATGAAACCGCTGAGAATGTAACCGTTACGGCAACCAGCACCTATATCGATCCTACTAAGGCTATGGGTTCACAGTCTTACAAGAGTGGTACACTTATCGTTGGTATTGGTAAGGCTTACACCACTGGTAGCGGTGCATAAGGAGTAAATTATGAGCGACTTCCCAGGCATTGCAGACGATATTTATAAGTATCAAAACATGTTTGATTATTCAGTCTGGACGCCCAACACATCCATTATGTGTTGCAACGTGCCTTGGGATTCCTCTTACCGCGATATTGTCCGATTTGATTCTGAGTCTGCCAGAGATGATTATTTTGCATCTCTGGCTGACCAGAGTTTTCACCTGGATTTAACGCACCTTGTATACCTGCGTTACGGCGAACCAGTAAGAATCAATGCGCCATTTAGTGCTGTTGCGCACTGCAATTATTTAGTGGTGCATAACCCCTTGCAGCCGGTACCTGGCCCAACATCACGTGTACCGGATACGTTTTATTACTTCATCAACGATGTTACCTACATCGCGCCCAATACTACGCAACTTATAATTCAACTGGATGTGTGGCAATCGTACTACCGGTACATTCATTTTGGCATGGCATATATTGTTAAGGGCCATGCTGGAATCGCAAACGAAAATGTAAGTGAGCATGCATCCTTGCAGATGTACCTTTCAGAGCCAGAGGGATTAGACATCGGCTCTGAATATGATGTTGTCACGCAGTCATTTCATAACCTCGCAGAATATACGGGTGATGCAACCACTAATCAACCGTGGGTGATTTTCACCTGCAGCGCGAATTTATCAGACGTTGACGGTTGGGGTGATAAGTCTAACCCCGAAATTAAAACATCAAGCGCACAATCTGTATTGGGCGGGCTTTCTGGCATTGGCTGCTATGCTGCACGTGTGAGAGATTTTAAAAATGTGATTCTTGGTTTGCGTGATTACCCTTGGGTAACGCAGTGCATCAACTACATTACAATAGTGCCTTCCATAATGGTTGAGGTAGAGAACGATCCTGCGTTTACTATTAATGGTGGCGATGTTTACTACCCAAAAGCGTTCAACACCAATTTTGACGAGGTTACTTTCTACAATGCCGATGCTCAATTTAACTGGGATACAGTGCTTAATGGTCGTTATGCGCACCTAAAGAAGTTTCAGACCTATCCATATTCGGCCTGGGAATTAACATCACAGGCAGGCGGCGATATAGTTCTGAAACCTGAATATGTAGGCGTCACCTTATCCGATGAAATTAGTTTCATTGTACAATCTTCAATTTGCCCACCAGACATACGCATGATGGTATACCCGCGTTCGTACAATGACATGAATATCGCTATCAATAATGTATCATGGGATGGTGCGGGTAATCACATCGAATCGCTCATGTTTGCTGGCGAAGCCTTAGATATGGCGCTCTGTATAACCGATTTTCCTCAAATTTCAATTGCCAATGATTCATACGCTTTATACATAGCGTCAACCCAGCATCAGCGCAGTTATCAATATCAGACAGCAGGTTGGGCGCAGCAAAAGGCACAAGCATCAGCACGCCTTGCATACAATCAAGCATCTAAAGCTATAAAGACTCAAGATGCCAATATGTACACGCAAAATGCCCTCACAAATAATCTTGCTGCTATTAGCCAGCAAACAACAATGGGACATGCTGGGTTGAATATGGCAGGGCAACTTACAAACGGCATTGCATCAGCTGGTAGCGCTGCCGCTGGTGGCGGCGCCGCCGCGGGTGCGCTTTCACTTGCTCAAACAGGTGTAAATACAGCATTCACAGGTATGGGCGCGTTGGTTGATGTTAACGCCACGGGCATGAGGGCCAATGAACAAATTGCCGCTAATACCATTATGACAAACAACAATTTGTCATTGCAGCGCTACAATCGTGATACCAATTACGATTATGCAATGTACGCTGCTAATGGGGATTACGAAAACGCTATTGCTGGTATCCTGGCGAAAGTGCAGGACGCTGCTATTACGCAGCCGACAACATCTGGTCAAATTGGCGGCAAGGTATTTAACTGGGCAAACGGCTACACAGGTATCTTGTTAAAATGGAAGCGCATTAAGCTGGGGGCGATTCGTACCATTGGTGAATACTGGCTGCGTTATGGCTATTACATTAATCGTTTCTTCCAGCCCCCACAGAACTTGAAAGTGATGAGCAATTTCTCGTATTGGAAAATGCAAGAAGTGTATTTAACTGATTCCGCCGATGGCGTTACTCGTGTGCCAGAAACATTTAAGAACACCATACGCGGTATATTTGAAAAGGGTGTGACTGTCTGGAACGATCCTCATAAGATTGGCAATATGGACCTCGCTAATAATGAGCCGGTAGAGGGATTCAGCTATGACTAGGAAAAATAAAAAGCGCTGGCAATCAGCCGAATTGAATAACGCATACTATCGTATGTATTACGAGCTGCTCGTTCAAATGAGCTGTGCTAGCTATCAGTGGGAGAATCTGCCAACTGAAATCGATGAGCGATTCTTGCAAATGACGCTCATCGAACGAGGCCTATCAGTTTTCTTTTATGATGCCGATTACGATGCGTTCTTTGCAACAATGGGCGCGCCCAATGGCAAAATCAACATGTACAATAATCCACTGGGATACATTGCATACGGCTCAAATGGTTTCAGGCGCACACTAAAATCAACCGAATGCGTACCGATATGGGCCAATTTCATGAGACGGCCTAATATCAATATGCTAGAAATTTACGCCCGCCGCCTTGCAGACATTGACCGCACAATCGACGTTAATATTCTTGCACAAAAGACGCCTATTATTTTGCGCGTGCCTGAACAGCTACGTTTAACTGTTGAAAACTTGATTAAACAGTATACAGGCAATGAGCCGGTTATAATTGGTGACGATTCCACACTTACGGGCGTTGAAATGCAGTATCTTGCACCAAATGCCCCGTTTATTACGCTTGACTTGCTCAAAGCAAAGACGGCTATATGGTCAGAAATCATGACATATATTGGAATTGACAACACACCAATCTCTAAGGCCGAACGAGTTCAGTCTGCAGAGGTGTATTCCAATAACGATCAAATAACAGTATGCCGACTGATTCAGTTGGATACAGTGCGGGCTGCCTGCAAAGAAATCAATCGTAAATATGGGCTTGACGTTTGGTATAACTACGCTAATGATATGAGTAGCAAAAACCAAATGTTGCTCGATGCTGCTAATCCTGATTTAGCGCTTAACGCGGGGGAGTGATGCATGATGGCACAGACATATATCCCTCAGGCATTATTTACCGTAACACTGGGCGAACTTATAGAATCTGGATATGATATTGGGTTGAGCCATTATCCAATATTTGATGAAGCTTACCGCGAGCCGCTAAATAAGAAAATCACAGACCACTATTATTTTAGAGAAATAGGCTTTGAAACGCCTGCACTCTTTCGCCGCTTCATGGAACGCCGCATGAACGAAATCATGGCATATTATAATAAGCTATATAAATCTGAACTGCTAGACATCAATCCGCTAATCAATTCAGATATGACAACCACGGGTGATAGTAAAGCAAATGCGACAAGCTCACGTGATTTTGAGCGCAACGAAACATCAAACACCACTGCATCAACCACAGCCACAAACTCAACCGACAACGATGCACGCACGCTTGTAAGCACCACCCCCCAAATGCAGCTCAGCGGTAATGAAGATTACGCATCGAATATCACAGATTCTAAATCCGTGAGCAACGCCACAAGCGACAATGAATCTAAATCAAACGCCGATGCTCTCACGCAGGATAAGACACAGGATGAATCGAACACAACTGAAAACTACATTACCCACGTTGCCGGTTTGTCTGGCATTACACAGAGCGCTGCATTAACAGAATTTCGTGATACATTTCTCAATATTGATATGATGGTAATCGAGGATTTGAGTACACTCTTTATGGGCTTGTATTCGAATTATATGAACGACTTCTAGGGGGTGATTAAATGTTAGCATCCAGATTTAGACCAGTGCTCTGTGGGCAAGTAGTAGATCCGCTCGTTTATGATGAAAATCTCACAATTGCACAGCAGATTGCTTGTTTGTATACATACTTTCATAGTATGGATTCAAATTTCGTAACTGTACAAACCTTTGAGGATTTTCTTGCAGCCCTGGACGCAGAGCAAGAAACGCAGACCGAAACGCTAGAGCAGTATACCGATGATGAGATTGCAAAACTGTATACTGCTCTCATGGCTGAAATTGATAAGCTCGTCGGTGGTCAGCTCATTTGGGACGTTACGCAGGGAGCGCGTGAAAATGATATTGAGACAATGCGAAATCTGTTCAATGATTTGACCATCCATGGACTAACAGTTGACGAGCTCAAGTCAGTCATATACCACGATGCTGCGCTTACAGTAGATGCTCTTGCAGACTGCGGCCTTAACGTGAGAGGTCTTGCCGTATGGGGTGGCGAGTATTTTATCCCGGCTGAAATGCCGGAGGGAATCATGTATACGGAGGTGTAATTAATGACCACTTATACCCCTAATTACAATCTGGACAAGTACGAGGGAACCGACAAGCCAAATTTGCGTGATCAGTACAATTCGGCTATGGACAAGATCGACACAGAGCTTAAAGACTTGGCTGATACTGATGTGCAAACATCCACTAATGTACTGAACCTGCAGAACCGCATGAATACGGCGGAGAGCAACATTACCAATTTGCAAGAGATTGCTGCCAGCCACACGCAACAAATTGCGAACAACAAAACCACGGCTGATCATGCCCTGTCATTAGCGCAAACGAACGAAAGCGATATTGCCAGCAATACCACCATGTTAAGCACCCACGCTGAAAGTTTGGCAACACTTGAATCACAGATGGCATCAACTATTCGCGACTTGAGCGAGCTGGGTACAAATGTTGAATCGGTGAACGTTCCAATAGTCTCCACTGTGCAAAATTGTGACGTTGCTGGTTCAATCGTCATTCGGAAAAATCCAAAATTGCATATTGCAAATTTTGGTGGTTTACTTAGCCTAACAAATAATACGGGGTCCCAAGTGATCATCAACGCTTTAACATTATCTACGGAAGTACCGGCTAATTTTAGGCCGGCAACTGACAGAACCATCATGGGGCTTTTAATGGGTTTTAGAAGCGTCACAATATCAGGAGTTCTTGCAAGCCGTTTTGCCATGTGGGACCCTAAGCTTACAACTGATGGCCGAATAGTCGCGTTTGAAAATGACCCCCAGACAATGGAAAACGGCGAAAATTTTTTCTTTGTGTTCAATCAATACCTATTGTTCACGAATGACTGGGGCACGAACTACTAAGGATAGAATATGCCGCTCTCAAACAACCAGCTACAATATGCAATGTATGTCATCGCCGAAGTTGAAAGTAATTGGAATTGGACATCTGTCTATTACACCGATCCAATCACAATTGGCATTATGCAGTGGTACGGCACGCGAGCAGCAGCATTGATTAATCGCGTGGAAAGTGAAACCCCTGGTTCGCTTTCCACGCTCACCCAGTCGTTACGCGAATCTCTTAAGTCATACGGTGTAGAGAACAATTACTGGAACCGCCGCTATTTAACTCGTGATGAGGGTAACTCAATTATTGCGTTTCTTTCGCCACAGTCCGCGCATGACACACAGCAGCGCCAATGTTTCGAAGATTTTCAAGAGTATGAAAGCATTCTTTCCAATTGGGGAATGAGCGCCGATAATCCTAAGCCAATGATTTTTGCAATGAGCGCTTATCATCAATCGCCAGCTAGATGCGGACGCATCATTGCGTCATGTGGTGGTTCAGCCACATTAGAGCGAATTTATACCACTACGCTCAATGATTCAGTTTTAGGACAGTACACAAACCGATACAATACAATTTATAGCCGCCTTAATGCATGGGATGGCACAAGCGCACCACCAGACTTTGGTCAGAATGGAAACATAGACACCACACCCGGCGGAGATACTGGGGGCATTTCCGAAGCGCTCAGTAAGCTCCGTTACATCATCAAGCGCGGAAATAATCTTTATTTGTATGGGCGTGACGAATACGCAAATGGTGTAATGTTTTACCCTCTGCCTGGTGATAAATGGTGGTGCGCCTTTAATGCAGACGGCACAACAATCGGTGGCGGTAATACCGGCGGCGGTTCAGCGTCTGGCAGTGCAGGGCAACAAGCAGTTGTGAATTTGATTACATCCTGGGTTGGTAGATTTAAGTATTCACAAGGCGCGGGGCGCCTTGATCCATTAACCAGTGGTTACACTGATTGCAGTGGATTGTGCTGGTTTGCGTATCAACAGGCATGTGGTATTGATGTTGGAACCTGGACAGGTGAGCAAGATACTAAAGGTGCCCTTATCGCGTCAGGCAGTGGGGCTAACTTACCCCTGAGCAGTATGCAGCTGGGTGATTTGGTAATCTTTCTTTCTGGATCCCGCACTACCCATGTTGAGATGTATATTGGTAATAATCAACTTTGCGGCATTGGCGGTGGTACGGGACCAACCATTAAGCAAGATGCACAAGCATACGCAGCAGGAAACTACAACTGGAACAACTGGCATGTAAGGCGGTATTTATGAGTGAATCAATTTATTGGGAATCTCAGCCGCTACTCTCGCGTAATGCCGTGTTTAATTATGCTGTTGGTGGGCGTGGTACGGGTAAAACGTACAATTTCAAATACACGCGAATTAGGCACTTTATTAAAACTGGCAAGCAGTTTATTTATTTGCGCCGGTATAAAAGTGAGTTTGAGGATAAAGACACATTCTTTAATGATGTGCTAGACCGATTTGATGGCTATGAGTTTCGCATAAATGGGATGAAAGCACAGATACGAAAAGCGCCGAAAAGCGATAAAGACAAAGTACCGTGGGAGACCTGCGGTTATTTTGTCACCCTGTCAAATGCACTCACTAAAAAGTCTGTGCCTTATCCCAACGTTGATTGGATAGGCTTTGACGAATTTATTATCGACAAGGGAGCACTTCACTATCTTCAAAAAGAAGTAACTGCGTTTCTGGATTTCTATAATACTGTAGACCGCTTTCAAGACCGTGTGAGAGTGTTGTTCATGGCTAACGCCGTGAGCATCACTAACCCTTATTTCTTGTATTACCGGTTGTATCCTAGAAAAGATAAGCAGTTCGTAACATCAAAAGATGGATTTCACTGCATCGAATATATCAACAGCGAGAATTTCACGCAGCACGTGCTCAATACACGGTTTGGCCAAATGATCAAAGGAACGGCATACTTTAATTATGCCGTGTCAAATGAGTTTCAAGATGACAGCAATGATTTTATAGAGGTTAAGCCAAAAACGGCTCAGTATTTCGTTGGGTTGAAATTCGATGGGCATTTACTAGGTGTTTGGGTTGACTATGCCAACTCAATTTATTATATATGTAAGAAAGTTGCCAAAAACAAACTTGTATACACCTTAACAAGAGATGATTTTGCACCCAACATGATAATGATTGAAAAAAGCAATCAGTTAATCAAATCGCTCAAACGGTTATACATGTATGGATATGTAAGATTTGATTCAGTGCAGACGAGAAGCATCTTTAACGATGTGCTGAAATACTTAGGGGTTTAGGAGGTGACAAAATGAGCGAGTATGAAATGGTAATAAGTGCGATTAGCAGTGTCGGTTTCCCAATTGTGGCGTGCTGCTTTATGGCGTGGTTCTGCTTTCAAATGCAGGATACCATTAAAGAGCTAACAGTTGCAATCAAAGAGCTAACGGTTAAGTTCGATGATCACGTGGAGGAAGTGCAGCATAATGACTAGTGGAATTGAATATGCACTTGATCAAATCAGTAAGTACTGCGCTGATGATTCACACGGCTATGAACTGGGTGTGCGTGATTACAGTTTTGGGACTGATTGCTCAGGGCTGGCTCGTTTGTATGCTTGCCTGGTTGAGAGTGAAAACATCTCATATTATCCCGACATGAGCACCCGGAATATGCGCGATATTTTAGCGGGCCGTGGATGGAAATACACGGCATACACATCTTATGACGCAGCTCCACGTGGCGCAATGATACTAACAAACAGGCGTGGTCATGTTGTAATTAAGCAATCTGATTTTTATATCTTTGGTGCTGAGGGTAATTGGGATTGCGTTGCAGGTGATTCATCCGGCACCGAAGTTTGCCGCCGCGCCCCATATGAGTATGATTGGGACTGGGTTATATGGTGGCCCTATGCAGATGGCACCGAAGATTACAAACCTGCATCACTTGAAGTTGATGGGTACTGGGGCCGCGATACATCTATTGCACTTGCCAATATTTTGGGTACCCCTGCCGATGGCATTGTTTCTTCACAGTCTAATTATTGGCAGAGCCAGAATCCTGGTTTAACATCTGGATGGGAATGGGTTGAATCTAAGTATGCCGTTGGATCACAGCTCATCGGTGCAATTCAAAATCAATGCGGAATTGATGTTGACTATCTTATTGGGCCGAAAACAATAAATGCGATCATTAGTCGCTTTGGCTCAGGAATCCAAGACGGCCAGTTTGACAAGGAATCGCCGACAATTAAAGCATTGCAGACTGCTGCCAATGACAGGCGGTTTTGAGAAAAGAGCCCGCTACTTCAGCGGGCTCTTTGATAATGTTTATGTACAATTGTTGAAACTATTTCCAACACTCTGCCTGTTCCCGCCAATACTCTGCCTGTTCCCGCCAATACTTTAATTCATCAATGAACCAATCAATATCATTTGATTTACACACTTTCACTTGATCCGCATAATAACTAACATTATCAACTGCTTTATCGTACATCTGGTTTGCAAATTCGTAATTCATAATGACCTCCTAGATGTGCCAATAATGATAACCATAAGAACAGTATGCCTAATCAGAAAAAGCAATTGAAAGCCAGTGTTCGCTTTCCTCCTGATAGATCTGTGCGCAAACCAAATCTTGCTCGCTGCTGCTATCTAGAAATTTATTAAAGTAATCAAAAAACTTATCAAGATAATACTTATAATTATTGATAGCAAGTTCGCGTACTTCGTTCGTCATCCTAATCACCTTTCCTTGCCGGTGTTACTAACCATCTAACTACTCCGTTTTATCCCAATTCATAAGGATTGAATCAATGTCAATATCATCGAGTGACTGAACATTATGCTCTCGAAGATCATCCATTGCACCGTCGATATCATAATCTTCAATAAACTCATCGGGAATATAAGAGATAAGTTCGTTGTAAATCTTGTCGTAGTTAAATGTGTTCGTCATCCCAACCTCACCTTTCCTTGTCCGGTCTTACTGCGTACCTATAATATAGCGGATATGTGTCCCATATGCAAGCGAAAATATGGGAATAATGGAGGTAAAATATATGGACGTGCATGAGTGGGTGTTTTGTTGGTGCCTTGCATGCGTTGGTGTGTTGTTGGTGATGTGGTGGAATGAGTGAGTAAGTGGTGGTGTTATGTGTAGTGTGATATGGTGTGCGTTTGTGTTGTGTGGTGTTGTGTTGTTTGTGGTGATGATGTGTTGTGCATGGTTGTGTGTTGTGTTGTGCTCATATTTGCGTTGGGGATTGGTACATGGAAGGCGGGGAAATTACAAA
>ERZ827512.2305-NODE-2305-length-15752-cov-2.782443_pt1 | contig 15752 bp, 10 predicted proteins | sample MGYA00519916_ERZ827512 | MGnify/ENA primary metagenome ERZ827512 (study PRJEB31778, sample SAMEA3449335) | human gut metagenome | biome: human gut; feature: human-associated habitat; material: faeces | place: United Kingdom | collected 2010/2012 ... | reverse complement strand
GAGGGGACTTATGAATATATGGTATTGATACAGCCTTCTGCTTCCGATCTCGACGAACTGCGCAAAACTCCTGCATACGAGGTGTTGCAACGGGATCAGACTGCTCACGTTGTTTATGATAAAAAGACAGGTATCACGGCGTATGCTGCTTTTGAAGCTTATCAGCCTGCCGCTGATAAAGTGTTCGTGGCTATTCCTGCGGAAACAATGGTGATGTATGCAAAGGAATCTGATAAGGGTATCCGTTTAAGCGTCTGTGATCCGAATCTGAATATAGAAGAGAAGACGTATACAACGAAAGAGCCCAGTCGTCCTATTACTAAGGAGATACGGCTTAAAGGGCATTGGACATTGACAAGTCCGATGGAAAATGTCCGGTTGGAACAGCAGGGAGACCAGACCGTACTGACAGTAACCTGTCAGCATGGACAGCCGGTCGAAATGCTCATGGAAAATAAATAATTAGTGAATAAGATAAGAGAAAACAAGAATTTAAAGAGAGGTATTAGTTATCATGTTTCTATGAAAAAAGAGAAGACCGGTTCGTGGGGAGCCGGTCTTCTTTGTATTTACACGGTGCGTTGAGCACTTTCTTTTCTTGTTACTTATTCAGTCTCCATTCGAAACCGTCTTTAGTATCTTTGATTTCAAATCCGAGTGCTGTCAGTGTGTTGCGGATTTCGTCGGAAGTAGCCCAGTCTTTGTTGGCTTTCGCTTTCATACGTTGTTCCAGTAGCATATCTACTACCTTGCCGTAAGCTGCCTCACGACCATCTGAAGAGCCTTTTTCTTCTTTCAATCCCATGATGTCGAAACTGAACAGATGGAATGTTTCTTTCAGGTCTTTCAGGTCTTCGGCGGAGATGGTGGCATTGCCGGCAATGATATTGTTTATAATGCGGGCGCCTTCGAAAAGCTGTGCGATGACAATCGGTGTATTTAAGTCGTCATTCATTGCTTCGTAGCATTTAGCGCGCAGTTCTTTCACGTTGATTCCCTCTGAAGTTACCGATGAGGGAGTTATCTTATCTAATGCGTCAATGGCTTCCATCAGACGTTGCAGACCCTTTTCGGATGCTTGCAGTGCTTCATTGCTAAAGTCTACCGTGCTGCGATAATGAGCTTGCAGGATGAAGAAACGGATTGTCATTGGTGTGTAGGCTTGCGCCAGCAGCTTATGAGTACCGGTGAAGAATTCGTCCAGCGTGATGAAGTTGCCAAGTGATTTACCCATCTTGGTTCCGTTGATGGTAATCATGTTGTTGTGCATCCAGCAGTGAACCATGTCATCGCCTTGTGAAGCTACCGATTGTGCGATTTCACATTCGTGGTGAGGGAAAATCAAGTCCATTCCTCCTCCGTGAATATCGAAGTGTTCACCCAGGTATTTGCGTCCCATAGCGGTACATTCGGCGTGCCATCCGGGGAAACCGTCGCTCCATGGAGACGGCCAGCGCATGATATGTTCAGGTTGTGCCTTTTTCCAAAGGGCGAAGTCGGCGGGATTGCGTTTTTCGCTTTGTCCGTCGAGGTCACGGGTGGTATTCAATACGTCGTCCAGATTACGTCCGGAAAGTTTTCCGTAGTGGTAATCTTTATTGTATTTGGCTACATCGAAGTAGACGGAGCCTTCGCTTTCATAGGCGTATCCGGCATCCAAAATCTTCTGTACCAGTTGGATTTGTTCAATGATATGTCCTGAAGCATGTGGCTCAATGCTTGGAGAAAGTACATTCAACGCTTCCATTGCTTTATGATAGCGGTTCAGGAAATATTGAACAACCTCCATTGGTTCCAACTCTTCCAGACGTGCTTTCTTGGCGATCTTGTCTTCTCCGTCATCGGCATCGTGTTCCAGATGACCTACGTCGGTAATATTTCGTACGTAGCGTACTTTATATCCTAGGTGGGTGAGATAGCGGAATAACACATCGAAGGTTATAGCCGGACGGGCGTGTCCTAAATGGGCATCTCCGTAAACAGTCGGTCCACACACATACATGCCTACATGAGGTGCATGAAGCGGTATAAACAACTCTTTCTTTCTATCTAAGGTGTTGTAAATGGTAAGTTGATGTTCCATAACATTTTATATTTGTTTTATTGGAATCGCAAAGTTAGTATAAAATCTGAATATGCGCCCTATCTTTAATCGGTTGATTTTAAGTGTCGGGTCGTTTTTACCAGTAATGTGATTTGTTTCCCGGTATGAAACTAACAGTTTCACACCGAGGAACCAATAGTTTCATTCCTTGAAACCAAAGGTTTCTCACCGAGAAACTAAAACTCTGCCGGCATGCCAGTAAATGTTTGGCTATTGTTGATTGCAAAACTTCTTGATTGCTTCTGCTACACCGTCTTCTTCGTTACTTAGAGTGATGTAATCTGCTGCTTTCTTTACAGGTTCTTGAGCATTTCCCATGGCAATCCCCAGTCCTGCAAACCTAATCATGGATAGGTCATTATATCCATCACCTATGGCTATAACTTCTTCACGCGCTACTCCTATTTCTTTTAACAGGACGGCCAAAGAAAGAGCCTTGTCGATACCTTGCGGGACTAATTCGAGAAAATAGGGTTCTGAACGGAAAACATTAATGCGACCTTGTAACCGGAGACAAAGTTCGGCTTCAAGTGGAATCAGTTTATCGGCATCTCCTACGATGAGGCATTTGGCTACGGGAAGCGTGATGTCTGTCAGGAAGTCATTTGTCTCCCGAACTGCCATTTTATTGAGAAAGGCCTCTTTTAATACGTATGGATCTTGAGAGTTTTCGGTTATTATCTCTGCTCCGTCATAGGTTAATATACTTAGTTGATGGGTACGGGCACATTCGTAGAGCACTGGAACAACTTCATTAGGCAACACATTTTCATATACCATCTCTTGTGTTTCCCAATTAATGATTTCTCCTCCGTTATAGGACAGGATGAATCCACCGAATTCATTCATACGTAACTCATTAGCTAATGGCACAATACCATAAGTAGGTCGACCGGAAGCTAATACCAGTCGTATTCCTTGCTCTTGCATACGTATTAGAGTTTCCCTGTTGCGGGGGGTGATTTCCTTTTTAGAGTTGGTGAGTGTGCCGTCAAGATCGAGCACGATAAGTTTGTATTTCATGTAGGGTTGTTTTGGATGCAAAGATAAATTAAAAAAGTTTTTCTGCAAGGTGGTGGGGGAAAAGATGTGGCTTTAGCTGAAATTGCACTGTGAAAGTGCAATTTGTTTTGTTATTTGCACTATTATAGTGCAAATAATCGTATCTTTGTCTATAAACCAATGCTATATGGATAAGTTATTTGAGTATTTTCACAAGATGATACGGGAGACTAATATTGAGTTTCACCGGTATATTTATTCCAGGATAAATTGGAATAGTCGCATGATAGGGCTTACGGGACCTAGAGGAGTAGGGAAGACGACTCTTGTATTACAGCACATTAAAGAAAAGCTGAATTTAAATGACTCTTTATATGTGACGGCTGAAGATTTTTATTTTGCCAGCCATCGTTTGCTTGACTTGGCAGATGCTTTTGTAAAAATGGGAGGCAAGTATTTGTTTATTGATGAAATTCATAAATATAAAGATTGGTCGAAAGAGCTTAAATTGATTTACGATTATCATTCAGAGTTGAATATTGTTTTTACAGGTTCATCTGTATTGGATATTAATAAAGGAGCTTCAGATTTGAGTCGTCGCGCTGTCATGTATCAGATGCAGGGACTTTCTTTTCGTGAGTATTTGTATTTATTTCATCGTATTCCTTCTGGAATATACAGTTTGCAGGATATTGTAGCGCATAAAGTGGAAATTCCGGGTTTGGAGCATCCGCTTCCACTCTTTCATGACTATTTGCAGAAAGGCTACTATCCTTTTGCATTGGAGGAAGATTTTGATATACGTTTGCGACAGATCATCAATTTGACTTTGGAGTCGGACATACCTCAATTTGCTGATATGAATGTTTCCACTGGGCGTAAACTTAAGCAACTTCTTGCTATCATTGCTAAGAGTGTGCCGTTCAAGCCTAATTTTAGCAGTATAGCTAAAATTCTTGAAGTGAGCCGTAATAATATATCCGATTATTGCCTTTATATTGAAGAGGCAGGGTTGATAGCGCAGTTGAGAGATGCTACCGGCGGAATACGCGGGTTAGGGAAAGTAGATAAAATTTATCTGGATAATACCAATTTGATATATAGTCTGGCTCAAGATAATTCTAATATTGGAAATATCAGGGAGACTTTCTTTTTGAACCAGACCCGTATTTTTTCGGATGTAGTAGCTTCTCCTGTTTCTGATTTCTTGATTGATGATATGACATTTGAGGTGGGAGGAAAGAAAAAGGGACAAAAGCAGATTCAGGAGGTACAGAAAGGATTTGTGGTGAAGGATGATATTGAAAGAGGCTTTATGAATGTGGTGCCGTTGTGGCAGTTCGGAATGGGATATTAGTCAATAAAAAAAGGATATCCAAATTCGGATATCCTTTTTTATTGATGTTGTAATGTTTTCTTATTCTATGTTTGCTCCGTATCCATCCATATCTGTTGCCAAGACAAATATACCGTTTTCTACATCAGTAATGGTCAGTGGTGCAGTGGCGTGAGGAGTCAATACATAGGGGTCAACTTTCGCACTTGCATCACAGTTGCTATGGTAATTATACCATTTACTGTTACTTGTTAATCCATATACGATATTATCTTTAACATCTACTGTAGTTACACTTACAGGATGAGTATCATTTCCCACGTAAGTATAAAGGTTGCTATTCTTTGCAAAACTTGAGTCTACATAAAAGATGTTTTTTGTCATCGTGAGACTACCTTTATTATGTCTGAAATATGGATTGTTTCCTGCAATATTAATTACTGTATTATTAGATATTATTGCAGTAAGATTTCCTTCTGTAAAGTCTGTTTGTAATCCCCAATTCAATATTTGACCCACATAAGGTGTTTTACTGTATACTATATTATTGGTAAATGCAAATTTCTTGTATGGAGCCAAGTTTTTGGTTGTATATAGATGTATGAGAGCTTTGTTGTCTGCATTGACCATAATACGAGTTCTATTAATAATGATCGTATTGATACCATTCAAATTGTCTTTTGCTGTATCTTGATAAATTGGGTTTTTAACGTCGCTGATCTTACATTCATCTATGATCAAAGCTGTGAAATCAGCACTTGAAGTATTCGAATTGTTGAAATATTGTCCATCAGTAGTGAAACTACTCATATCTAAATGAATATTCTTTATGAAGATATTTCCAGAGACTGTTTTCCAAACCCTACTAGGTTTAATGACAGGTTTAGAATCAGAATATTTCCCAATGATAATAATTGTATTATTAAGGTTTACAGGATTGATTGTTGTAAAATCATTATTTCCTGTTAAGAATAAGATTTTGACTTTCTTGGAATTATTGATATAGCTGTCAAGTTCTGGTTCTGTTCCATCCAACTCTACTACTTCTGCATCGGGATAAGTATTTTTATCAAATGTGATATCACCGATTGTTATACTTTCTCCGTTATCGAATTTTGCTTTATAGTCAATCCGTGTTTCTGCTTCTCCAAGCTCTACCTGTATTTTTGCGATGGCAGCATATGCTCCTGAAGTTGCAAGAATAGATACGTCTTTGGTATTATCAGCGACGGCACGCGATAGAGTTTTTGCTGTTGCAGGAGCTTTTATTGTCAATGTTCCTTCATCGTTATCTGCGGACGGTTCAGACAAAGTCGCTTCCCAACCTTCGGGAGCGGTAATGATATAAGATTCTACGCCCTTCATGTGTACAATGAAATCTTTCGTAGATCCTGCTGCGATTCTTTGTATACCTACAATACTTTCATCAAACTTGCAGTAGAAGTTGCTGATGATAGGGATAGATAACTTTGTGCCATCTCTTAATTCAATATTGAAGTTGTTGCCAACCTTTTCTACAGAGTTGAAAAATTTATCTTTTACGGCTTCCCCGTCGGTTGCTTTTACAGGATTGCCTGCAGAGTCCTTTACGTTCTCATAAGTACTACCGTCGTAGCTGACTTGCCAGTATCCTGTTGCTGCATCGATTTGGAAAAGAGGAGTCTTTCCATTTTCAGCCGTTGCTTTTATAGGATTCCCGCTTTTATCTTTCAGTTGTGTGAAAGTGCTTCCGTTGTCATAGCTTACCGTCCAATAACCATCGTTGTCGATGCCCATTTGAGGAATCAAGGCACCCGCTCCGGTTTCTTCAACGAGTTTGAGTGTCTTGCCATTACTTAATGTAATGGTATATATACCATCCTTTAATTCAATATCAGTAATGGTAGCGCCTTCTTTGCAAAGTTCGCGTACGGCTTCAATGTTCCAGTTCAAATCTTGAACGGTTTTTTCAAGGGCGGTAACACGAGTCTTTAAATCGTTAACGTCGTCCCATAAGTCGTCTGTCTTATTGCATCCTACCAGACATACAGTCAGTAACATACATACGTACCAAAGTTTCTTCATAATTGTATCTTGTTTTTAAAGTTATTACTGGAGTGAATTTAACCAAGCCGGAACTGCACCTAAACGTTTGCGTAATTGGGCTTCATAGAGTGAATATGGAGTAACGGTATTACCCTGTTCTTCATTCAACTTCATTTGGCTTTCATCGAAATGAATACTACCGCCATGATATCCCACTACGATAGGAGGAAGGAACTTCCACCAAAGAGAATTGTTGTCCCACCAGATGAATGGAGAATCCGCAACATTGTTCTTGGCATTAAAGTTCCACAAAGTCAAATCGGCTAAGTGATTAGGCATTTGGTTGTAATCACCTCCCTGGCGGAATCTCATAAAACCACCTGTACAACGGTCAATCAGCGTTGCACGAGGTTGTGTGGCATGAGACTCAAAGCAACCGTCAGTTCCCCAGTCTACATTCCAAATGACAGCACCTATACTTTGCTTGGATACACCACATGCGTGGTATTGGCCTGCTCCTTGTTCGTATACATTTTTGTTATCTATAAGGAATCCGTTTGATTTGTCCGTCACTTTGCCTATAAATACGCGTGACGAGGCTTGCGAACGGATAGCTGCGTGACCACGGTTTCCGTCAATGACCACATCGTATACGGATACATTGGAACTGTTGACGATCGAACTTGCTTCGCTGACGCTACGAAAGCCCACGCGGCGCATCCATGAATTTGTCAGGCGAATAAGATTGATAGGCTTGTAGGCTCCATCGTCCTCCCATGAACCGTGATGAGTAAAGTCAACTTTAGCTTTTCCTTCAAAGGTCATATCTTCCACACCTACATTCTCATAGTGGGGATATTTTTGGATAGTCCATTTCCATTGTGGATCTACAGCATGCATGATTGGCTCTTTGAAAGTAACAGTTTGCCCGTCGATGGCTGCTACTAAATGATAATCGAAGACCTGTACGCCATCTTCATGTAGATTAGTCATGTTTGAAGTGGGTTGGTAAGGTGCTAATTCTGCTTTGATAAGTTCCGGACTATTATCAGCCAGTTGTAAACATACCCAATCTCCGACTTTAATACCTGTGGTGGAGGCCACTTCTACTGAGAAAGTCCCCTTTTCGGCGTTTCCCGTAACCTCGGTAATAGGGGATAATCCACTATTATGCTTGATTTCCAGCATGACAGGTGAGGAATACATGACACTTGGATTGGTCGGTTGGTTAGGGGCATCCATTTTTATGACAGTTTGGTCGCGTCCGTCACCTTTCAGGATTACTCCTCCCATTAATAACTGAATTGTTTGTGATTTTCCATCTACATCATCGGCTGCCGTATGCAGAATGTATTCTCCTTTAGGAAAATAGATTATCGCCTTGGCATTGTCCACTTTTGAGCCTATTTTGGCTAATATTTTGGTTAAGGCTTCCCGGTCGGACTTGCCGTCATTGGGAATAGCACCGTAATCTTTTACATTATATACAGTGTAACCTAAAGACCATACATCGGGAGGTGCGACTTCACCATGTTTATAACCAGCATAAGAGAAATCTAGCAGTACATTATCTGCTTGTCCTAAGTTAAATTTGTTCCATACATCACATGTGTTGGCATCGTAGCCTGTTGTCAGTAGTCGTACTTTGAAAGATATTATGCGGATATAGTTTTTAGAAGAAGTAATAATAATATTGATTGTTTCTTCTTTATTCTCTATATCATTTGCTTTCGGTGAAGTAATGGAAAGTTCATTATCTTTTAAAACGACATTCCATCCTTGTGGAGCTTTAATCACCGCTCCTGTAACATCTTGTTGTTCCACTTCATAAAGGCGTGTTTCGTTTAACGGGAAAATAGGAGTGTTTTCCATACCTTTTATCTTTAGATAGAATGTATCGATCACTTGAAGTTCAATGGTCTTATCGCTACCATATATAATGGTTAGTTTCTTGCTGGTAGTATCATATTCTACCTTGTCAAAGATCGAATTTTTTCCGGCACTTTCAATGGCTTCAATTTTGCTGCCGTCATTATTGGTCAGATACTGATAAGTTTTTCCATTATCATAGCTAACTAGCCAATAGCCTTCTGCATCTACTTTTAGTTTAGGAGATTGAATAGGGGTGGACGGCCCGTTAGGATCGGTCGGCTTACTGGTTGGAATGGCATATATCTTATTGCCATTAGCATCTTTTAGAGGCATGTAGGTGGTGCCTCCATCAGTGCTATAAATCCAGTATCCTTCGTTATCTACGGATAAAGTGGGGACTAGCGCATTAACGTTTTCTCCACTCATGACGGTGATACTTTTTCCGTCACTTAATTCTACAGTATAGCCATTTTCGATAGGTGTGATACCCACGATGACCGGATCATTTAATAAATACTGTAAACTTTCGATAGAAGTGTTCAGTTGATTAGCTGTTTCTTCCAATACTTGGACGCGATTTTTTAGCGAATCAATTTCAGAACGCAGGTCATCCGTTTCTTGGCAAGATTGCAGAACGAATAGCATGCTGCAAATACCAAATAGTAATAGGTAGGTAATGCTCCTGTTTTCCATACGTTTATTATTTCGGGTTATTTATAATTTTCACAATGGCAAAGATAACCGGATAAAATAAGAGTATATGGATAAAAAAATTCAGGAATACGATGAAATAATACATTTTACACGTCTCTGTGATAGATTGCGACTTTATGTATTATTAGAGCAGGTCTACCCATTGCTCGTTGCTTAATATAGGTAATGGCTCACTATCAGTAACAAATGTTTCTGCCAGTTTCCGTTTCTCATCTTGTAGGTGAAGAATCTTTTCTTCGATACTGTTTTGGGTAATGAAGCGGTAAGCAATTACTTGCTTGTCCTGCCCGATACGATGGGCGCGGGCGATCGCCTGCGATTCGGCGGCAGGATTCCACCAGGGGTCTATGATAAATACATAGTCGGCTTGGGTCAGATTAAGTCCCACGCCTCCTGCTTTTAGTGAAATCAGGAATGCCTGGACGTCTTTTTGATCGGTGAAATGGGCGATTTCGGAAGGACGGTTGTTGGTCGATCCTGTTAATAAGGCATATTTCCAACCCCGTTCGTGGAAAGCTTCGGCGAGCACCTCCAGATGTCTGACGAATGAGGAGAAAATTAAAACTTTGTGGCCTTCACTCTGTAGCGTATCGAATGTTTCGATTATCTGTGCCGTTTTTCCGGATGTTCCGGTATAGTCGGGAAGGATAAGTTGCGGGTGGCAAGATAGTTGTCGTAAACGTAAGATGCCATTTAATACACTAAACGAATGAAGCCTGTCGGTACTTTGAGGATGCTGAAGAAGGATGTTGCGCAGGCTGTTTTTCTCCTGTTCGTAACAAGTATTCTGCTCTTCAGTCATGTCGCAGTAGATGGTCTCTTCGGTAAGTGCCGGAAGTTCCGGAGCTACCTCTTTCTTGCTTCTACGGAGGATAAATGGGGCTGTCAGTTGTTGCAATAATACTTTTGCGCGGGCATTCCCCTGACGAATCGGCATTATAAACTGCTTTTGGAAAGCATTTTCCGTACCCAGTAAGTCTGGTTGTATAAAGTGAAATTGAGCCCACAGGTCCTTTAATGAGTTTTCGATGGGAGTGCCAGTAAGTACAAGCCGGTGTTTACTTTGTAGTCGAATGGCTGACCGGAAGGTGAGCGATTCGCTATTTTTGATATTCTGGCTTTCATCGAGCACGATGTATTCGAAACGGTATGAACAGAGTATATCAATGTTATTCCTCATCATGCCATACGTCGTAAAGATCAAGTGAAAATGACCGAAGAATTTTTCCGGTTGTTCCTTGTCTATAGCCATGGTGTTGTTGTATTCCGCCATCGAGAGTGCTGTAAAGCGTTTGGCTTCCCGTCGCCAGTTATGAAGTAGCGATGTGGGGACAACGATCAGGGTAGCCGGTTGTCTGGGGGTAGATGGTTTATATATATACTGTAATAGAGTAAGAGTTTGGAGTGTCTTCCCAAGCCCCATGTCATCTGCCAGGCATCCGCCAAATCCTTGTTTATGCAAATGTACCATCCATGAGAATCCTTTCTGCTGATAGGGACGTAACGTTGCTTTGAGGTTTTTGGGTACGGCAATATTTTGTATCTGTTGCTTCACCGGAAATTTCTTTAATTCCTCTTCACCTAAGGCGGTCTGTGCGGCACCTACAAATGTATGTTTCAAGCGGATTCCTTTTTCCGTTTGAATTCCCATCTCTAGTAAATTCGCATATTTGCTGAACCATTCCTCTGGCAGGAGAATCATGCGGCCATCAGGTAACAGATATTCTCTCTTTTCCTCCAGGATATGTTTGCGGAAGCGTGAAAAAGGAATACGCAGATTGCCGATAACAACGGTGATGTGCAATTCAAACCAGTCGACCTCATCGTCACAACTTTGCTCGATGCGTATCTCGTCCAGGCAATAAGGTGTGTTTCCCATATTGCTGGTGAGATGGAAGGACTGCTGCAACATCTCCCGATGGCTGTTGATCCATTCGACGATCGTTTTCTCCGGAGCTTCAGGGGATAGGCTGAAATGTGTATTATTGAGTTGTTGCAGGCCTGCATCCGTTAAGAGCTGAACGACTTGTTCTTCAGCAGTAATGTTCCGGCGAAAAAAGAAGATTTCACCGGATGTTTTCCGATAAATGATTTTTTTCATTTCAAGGGCACTATCCGATGTAAATGTCTGATCTCCATAACGGAAACCAAGCTGCAATGCTTGTCCGTTGTACGTGGTATCTTCGAATGAGAGAATTGCTTCACAGGGGCATTTCTCTTCCATTATACTCAAACCGTGAGTCTCGATTTCATGATAACGAGCAATCGGGATAACAATGTTATCTATGTATTTTTCAATTTGGGAAGCGTCTACGCTGATCGATCTTTTCTTTGTAAAAGGTAAGATGCGTGCGCTTTCAATGTGCGGAAAGAAATATAGCTCCATTCCCAATAATAGCGTGGCTGGTGCGGATGTCAGTACAACCACAGGTTTCAACTCACTTAAAGAGAATGGCTGTCCTTCATAATAGCACTGCAACTGATAACGAAACGTTTTATTGTCAACATGAAACGTTACACGAATTTCTGCATTATGAGGATTTATGTGATAGGCATGATGGGCGTATAGTATTTTACTGCCGGCTTGTTTCTGATAAAAAGGCAGTCCATTTTCCCGTATCAGTATCAGCATTTCCAACAGTTTCTTTTCGATAGATGGACGGATATCATTCTTTATTCGTTCCGGATCTTCGGATAATTTATGTAAAAAACGCGATACTGTTTTTTCGCGGGAGTAGACACTCATTAGATGCTTCTCTGTATAATAAGAGGCGATATGAATAGCTTGTCTTTCTGCCTCACTCATCTTGCTCATAGCTTCGGGAGAGGCGTGAAATGCTTGTTCTACCAATTGCAAGGTACCATCGTCCAGCTTTTCCGCAATATAGGGAATCAGCAATATGCCGAGTATCGGATGCTCTGTGAAAACGATTATAACTTGTCCGTTAGTTGGTCTCTCTTTCATTCTCTTTTAGACTTTAACAAACAAAGATACGGGAAAATACTTAATTTTGCAGCATGATGGAGGAAAACAAACGAGTATTGCTTGGAATGAGTGGCGGTACAGATAGTTCTGTTGCTGCTATGCGATTGCTGGAAGCCGGTTATGAAGTGATCGGAGTAACCTTCCGTTTTTATGAATTGAATGGCTCGACAGAGTATCTGGAAGATGCCCGTAATCTGGCAGAACGTTTAGGAATACGGCATATAACATACGATGCCCGTGAAATATTCAGTAAACAGATTATTGAATATTTTGTGCAGGAGTATCTGGCAGGACGGACTCCAGTCCCTTGTATATTGTGCAATAATTACCTGAAATGGCCTCTGCTTGCTAAAATTGCCGATGAAATGGGCGTTTTCTACATCGCTACCGGGCATTATGCACAGAATATACAACTAAATAATACCTTTTATATAACATACGCTGCCGACTCGGATAAGGATCAAACCTTCTTTCTATGGGGATTGAAACAAGATATTCTTTGCAGGATGTTGTTGCCGATGGGGGATATTACGAAAGTGGAAGCTCGTGTCTGGGCTGCGGAACATGGGTTCCGGAAGGTGGCAACTAAAAAGGATAGTATAGGCGTTTGTTTTTGCCCAATGGACTATCGAACTTTTCTGAAAAACTGGTTGGCTCAAAATAATGAGGCATTGGCAGAAGAAGAGCAGATGATGGGGGAGAATCAAGCATTGGTTGGAGATTGGCAAGTATTGGTTGGAAGCAATCAGGCAGGACTCAATAAAGTGAAACGAGGAAGGTTTGTCGATGAAAAGGGAGATTTTATTGCCTGGCATGAGGGTTATCCTTTTTATACCATTGGACAGAGACGTGGCTTGGGCATTCATTTGAACCGTCCCGTATTTGTGAAAGAGATTAATCCTGAAAAGAACGAAGTAGTATTAGCTTCTCTTTCAGCTCTGGAGAAAACAGAAATGTGGTTGAAAGACTGGAATCTTGTCAATCAGGAGCGTACTTTAGGGCATTCTGACATCATTGTGAAAATACGGTATCGCAAACAGGAAAACCATGCTACGATTACCATTACACCAGATCATCTACTGCATGTGCAACTTCATGAGCCTTTAACCGCCATTGCTCCGGGACAAGCTGCTGCATTCTATAAAGATGGCTTATTATTGGGAGGAGGGATAATAGTCAACGCCCGGTAATTAGCCGACATAATTTAGGCACGGATTACACGGATAAACACGGAAAGAGAATAAACTTTATCCATGTAATTCGCATAATCCGTGCCTGGAAGAAATTGGAGAGGTGCTTCGAAACGCTCTCCTTGTACAAGCAATCTCTGTAATAAGGATAACTTGTGTCGGTTATGTCTTGGTTTTTGGTTATTCTTCCGAAGGAATACTGTCATTCAGCGCTAACATTGTTTCTATATATTCGCGCGTATTGCTTAATCTGGGGACTTTGTGTTGTCCTCCCAGCTTTCCTTTCTGTGCCAGCCAGTCATGGAATAGGTCTTTGCGGGCAACAATCACCTCCAGAGGTTGCAGGGCAATGTTCTTCTGTCGTTTTGCTTCATAATCGGAATTCACTTCTTTCAGTGTATCATCCAGTATTTTGGCAAAATTCTCTATACTGTCCGGTGCCTGTACAAACTCAATCAACCATTGGTGACGGCATTTAGCATTGGCATCCATAAATACAGGAGCAGCCGAATAATCGGAAATCAATGCTCCGGTAGCCTCGCAAGCCCTTGCCAAACCTTTTTCCGCGTTATCCACAATCAATTCTTCACCGAAAGCATTGATGAAATGCTTGGTACGTCCGGTGATGACGAATTTATATGGATCCTTTTGCGTGAACTTCACGGTGTCTCCAATCATATAGCGCCACAAACCCGCAGAAGTAGAGATAACCAATGCATAATTCTTGTCCACTTCCACTTCTTCCAGGCAGTAGATGCGGGGATTCTCTTTACCTACATCTTCCAATGGGATGAACTCATAGAATATACCGTAGTCGATCATCAACAGCATGGACGGATCATTCGGATCGTTTTGCGTACCGAAATACCCTTCGGAGGCATTGTACGTTTCTACATAATGCATTTTGGGTGATCGGATCACTTCTTTATATTGTTCACGGTAAGGGGTGAAAGCAACACCACCATGGAAGAAGACTTCCAGATTGGGCCATATTTCTTCCAGCGATTGTTTACCGGTCTTTTCAAGGATACGCTTAATGAGTACTAACATCCATGAAGGAACGCCCGAAAGGCTCGTTACATCTTTTGATACGGCACTGTTGGCGATTGCTTCTATCTTCTTTTCAAAGTCGCTCATAAGAGCAATTTTCTTGCTCGGAACACGGACGCAGTTCACTAACGGATGTATATTTTGTATCAGGATAGCAGAAAGATCGCCTACAAGCCCGTGCCTGGAGTTGAGGTTGGGGCTGTGGCTTCCACCTAAAATCAAACCTTGTCCGGAGAAAAAGCGGCTGTCAGGATTCTGACCCAGATAGAGGGCGACTGCATCTTTGCCACCTTGGTAATGAGTATCATTCAGCGACTCTTTGCTGACGGGCAGGAACTTACTTTTATCGTTCGTTGTGCCCGAGGACTTGGCAAACCAACGTATCTCCGAAGGCCAAAGCAGGTTTTGTTCTCCTGCACGTAGGCGTTCCACATACGGCTTTACCTCTTCGTAAGTCTGTATGGGTAGTCTGTTTCTAAAGTCTTCATAAGTATGAATGCTTTTATAATCATATTTCTTTCCCCATTCTGTATTTTCTGCCATGCGCACTAAGCGGTCAAGAACTCGGTGTTGAAGTTCTCCTGCGCGGTTAGCATAGAAGTCGATTTTTTTCAGGCGAGGGGCAAAATACACCTTATCCAGCAATGTTGTGATATTCATCTCTCTTAGTTAAAACTATTTTGTTGCGCAAAAATAATCTTATTTATCGGCTTCTCTATCTTTTTTCTCTTTTTTTTCTATCTTTACGGACCTATAGAACAATAATTCAAACAAAAGTGTCATGAGAATCGGTATTTTGACTTCGGGGGGCGATTGTCCCGGCATCAATGCCACCATTCGTGGAGTGTGCAAAACTGCAATCAATCATTACGGGATGGAAGTTGTGGGCATTCATAGTGGCTTTCAGGGGTTGCTTACCAAGGATGTGGAGTCGTTTACTGATAAATCTTTGTCCGGTTTGTTGAATCAGGGCGGCACAATGCTCGGCACTTCCCGCGAGAAACCTTTCAAGAAGAACGGTGTGATATCCGATGTCAATAAACCGGCATTGATAGAACAGAATATCAAGGAATTAGGATTGGATTGTGTGGTTTGTATCGGTGGTAACGGTACGCAGAAGACTGCTGCCAAACTGGCTGCCATGGGATTGAACATCGTGTCTGTGCCTAAGACTATCGACAATGATATCTGGGGAACGGATTTCTCCTTCGGATTTGATTCGGCTGTAAGTATTGCTACGGATGCCATTGACCGCCTGCACTCTACTGCCAGTTCGCACAAACGGGTGATGGTGATCGAGGTAATGGGGCATAAGGCCGGCTGGATTGCACTGTATTCAGGTATGGCAGGTGGCGGTGATGTTATCTTGATACCCGAAATTCCTTATAATATCCATAATATTGGTGAGACTATTCTGAACCGACTGAAGAAAGGAAAACCTTATTCCATCGTGGTGGTTGCCGAAGGAATACA
>ERZ827512.2295-NODE-2295-length-15866-cov-2.375055_pt1 | contig 15866 bp, 11 predicted proteins | sample MGYA00519916_ERZ827512 | MGnify/ENA primary metagenome ERZ827512 (study PRJEB31778, sample SAMEA3449335) | human gut metagenome | biome: human gut; feature: human-associated habitat; material: faeces | place: United Kingdom | collected 2010/2012 ... | reverse complement strand
TTGGAGGAATCGCCCAGATTATTGCCGGAATCCTTGAATGGCGACGAGCCAATGGTTTCGGTGCCCTGGCTTTTATATCTTATGGTTCATTCTGGCTGACCCTGATTTTCATCTGGGTTGCGCCTCATGCGGGCCTGACATCGGCTGATCCCGTTTCAATGGGATGGTATCTCACGATGTGGGGGCTGTTCACGACAGTACTTTTCCTGTGTACGCTAAGAGGCAATACGATTGGAAAATGTATTTTCGGGACGCTTGTCGTTCTGTTTTTCATGCTGGCGTTCGCCAATTTCATGGAAAGCCATTTCCTGCATACGCTTGCCGGTTATGTCGGGATACTGTGTGGAGGGTTCGCTTTTTATGAAGCTTCTGCGCTTATTCTGAACGAACGCTACGAGCGGACCGTTTTACCTTTGTAGTAAATTTCAGACCGGTCGTCTGTAACCCGATTTCGGGAATGACGATTCCGATTTTCCGTTTTCCGTTTCTGTGAAGAAGACCCTGAGCGATAGTTCAGGGTCTTTTCGTTTTCAATGAAAACGGTTTACAGGCGCGTAACAAATAGAGTGCACCGGATTAAACATATTGTTTAACCTGGCTGATTCCATTCAGAAAAAATCAGGGAATGAAACATGATAATGGCATACGTTTCGTCAGAAGAAACAACAGATGCCATTCAAATGCTTTCATCCGTTGTCACCAGAAAACGAAACATGCCGAAGTGGTTTGAAACAGGAGAACAGGATAATCTAAAAAGGCCTGATCCATTCTGCTCGCAAATGAGCTTCCTGTGGCTTTTCAATTGCCGTATCGATCTGTTTTAACAGTTTTTCCTTGTCCTTGTTCAGGACACCACGAAGAACCAGCTGGTTGGACGCGTGATCGCTTCTGAAAATAGTCGACTTCAGCTCAAGCGCGTCAATGAATTGCCGTACTTCCTTAAAACGCTCATATTGCGACATCCTGATGAATTGTCCCTCATATCCCTTCTGGTAACGATCTTCACCGTGCGGAAGATTCAGGACAAGTGTCGCCAGAAATTCCGGCTGGGTCTTGTTTGCCAGAAGCGCCGAATTCAGGGCATGCTGTTTTGAAAAACGGGTGCCTCCGGCGCCATTGATGATCATGACGGAACGCTTGATGCCGGCATCGGCGAGCCGGTTCAATGAATCGACGACGGAGTCGTGGGTATCTCCCTTGTTGATGCTTTTCAATACGAAATCGTCTCCGGATTCTGCGCCGACATAGACCAGTTTCAGTCCTGCATCATACAAGGCTTTGAGGTCGGCGTCGGATTTATTGGAAACATTACGGGGCGAACAATATGACGCCACCCGCGTAACATTCGGCAGATATTCACGAATGGCGTTCAGGATATTCAAAAGCCTTCTGGGTGACAGGGAAATCACGTCTCCGTCAGCCAGAAAAACCCGTTGTATGCCGGAATAATTCCGGCTGAACCATTCGATTTCTTTTATAACGTCTTCTTCCGGTTTGACGGAAAAACGTTTTTGCGGCTGGGTGTACATGTCGCAATACGTGCATTTGTTCCAGCTGCATCCATTCGTCACCTGAAGAATCAGCGAATTGGCTTCACTGGGTGGGCGAAAGACAGGGTCGACGTAACTGACTGGAGCGTATGGCATGTGAGGAAGAAAGAATGGTTAAAGGATATATTCTAGCATTGCGAAATGCGTTTTGAATCAGGAAGAAACAGGGGCAAAAAAGGCGAATCATTCGCCTTTTTTGCTTGGTTGCCCGCTTATTGTTTTCTTCCCCTGAATACGGCGCACTGATGGAAAGCTTCCAGTGTAACCGGTGATTCTGTACTGATGCAAAGGCGACTCGTCAGCTTGAGCAGTTCCTTGATGTCACGACCGCTGGAATTCGGGAAATCACGTACCAGCTTTTCAATCAGGTCGTCGGATAGTTCGACCTGGAACTGGCTGGACAAGGATTTCCAGAGCTTGACGGCATCTTCACGTGACGGCGTTTCGTAGCGGATAACGGCGATGCACCGCGACAGAATGGCATCGTCGACGTCATCGACCCGGTTGGTCGTCATGAACAGGAGACCGTCGAAATATTCCAGTGTCCTCAGAAATTCGGCGACAATCGCGTTATGCTGCAAATCATTATCGCGCCTGCGGATATAAACGTCGGCTTCGTCCAGAAGCAGGATGGCATCCCAACGGGCGGCACGACGCAAAATATCGGAAAGAGCTGCTTCCACGCTGACAGCAGACGTTCCCAATTGACCGGAATGAACACGGTAAAGCGGTTTGCCGACGACTTCGGAATACACTTCTGCCGTCAGGGTCTTGCCGAGTCCCATACACAGAATAGTCGTTCCTCCGGACTTCCCTTCGATAATATCGTCCATCAAAACATCGTTATGCGAGGTCAGGATATCGATCAGTGTCCGGTGTTCCGGTGGAAGGACCAGTTTCGTCCGCAATTCGGGCTTGTACTGATATTCTTCCAGATTCTGGACGTGCACCCATATATTCTGGTGCAGTTCCAGATGAAACATATACAGATAGCAATGGAGTGGAATCTTGTTGAAGTCATTGTCGAAACAACTGCGACGATCCGAATTGGTTTCGATGCGACGTTCCAGCATTTCCTCGTCATTGACGCATTTGACTGTCGTTCCCGGCAAAATCCGCAACAGTTCGAGATTGTAATTGACCTTGTTTTCATTATGTATAAGAAAACAGGAATTGCGTGCCAGAAACTGTTTTCCGTAAAAAGGCTGGAAAGTCCGGAAACGTTCTGATTGCAGTTCGTATTCAGCCTTGAATTCGGGACATTCCTTGTAAAATCCTTTTCTGGCCAGCAGGTCGGGAATCGGCATTCCGCCCATTTCACGCTGGTAAAACAGGATGCTGTTTGTCATCCCGCTACGCCATTGGTCGGGTGCATTGTCACTGCTCCGTGTGGCGGCCCAGACGGTATTGGCAAGCAGCTGGACGCTAACAAAGGGACGACCTTCCCGTGGCTGGACATATTCGATGCCATCAATCAGCCAGGGCAAAAGGACACCATCTTTATTGCGGCGGTAAATCCACCCGTCGATTGCGTTGGCGCTGAAATAAGCCACCAGCGCCGGAACGAGATTTTCCAGTTGCGCCACGACAAGATCATGTCCCGGAGCTTCCCGTACATTTTTCAATGCGATCAATTGAAAAATGAGGGCGCGATCATTGTCTTTTTCAGCCAGTTTCCAGAGTTCATCCAGCGCCGTCTGATCGAAAACGCCGTCGGGAATCAGGATTCTGCCATTGGTCAGGCCATGCGCAGACAGGCGTTTTGCCAGGGGCGTTTCATCGCCAACCCTGGCAAGAAGATTGTTCACCTGCGTTACGGAAAGCTCGAATTCCATGCTCACTCCTAAGAATACAGTGATGGGCTTTGTTTTGGAATGGAAAATGTTCTGCAAAGATGATGGGTACAACCATCTTCAGACAATTAAAGTTTCTATCTTATCACGATTGAAACCCGATGGATCGGAATGAAACATCGGGATGTCGGCATTGTCAAAATTAAAGTTGGGACCGGACTTTGTCAACGGAAATTTTCAGGGCGCCTGACAAGTTGGCAATGGCTTCGTCTCTCGACAAATTGGTTCTGAAATTCAGCATTTTTTCCGCTTTTTCAATAGACAGGGGCCAGTCGTCCGTCAAAAAGGCGCTTCCACCCCAATCGGCTGCATCAATGGCATTGACTTTCGCTTTTGGATTGGCGAGGTCGATAATCAGTTGTGCCACATCTTCCCATGTCAGATAGATACTTGCCGTGTTGAAAAGTTCGCCTTTTACGTCGCTTGAAAAAAGCGCCTGTATAAAAGAAACGAAATCATCGAGTTGCAGGAAACTGCCACCGCTTTTTGCCGGAACGTCAATGCTTCCCTTTTCAATTGCGTCACGAATCATGGCACGAATGTTCCTGCCGCCGATGACATCGCCGTAGGCATACCAGACCATGAGATTATTGACTTTCAGGCCATGCTGGAAAGCATAGATTTTCGTGAGTTCTTCCGTCATCAGTTTTGCGAGCGCGTAAACCGGATTTCTGGATTGTTCGACCAGATGGGCCTGACTTTCTACGACCGGGTTGGAAAGCGGTTTTCCGTAGGATACGGCTGTTGTCGTATTGACGACGTATTCGACACCGTTTGCGATGGCAGCATCCAGAAGATACTGATAGCCTTCACGTCGATATCGAGCAGGTCGGGAAGATTGTCGGAAAAGCTCCATGCAAGATGAATAATGGCGTCGATGCTGCCATCAATGGCAGATTCCACAAATGCCTTGTCGGCCAGATCGCCGCAACAGGTTTCCATTCCGGCATTGGCAAATTGCGCGAGACCGTCCTTGTCCTTGTCCAGAACACGAATGGCATTTCCTGCTTCGACCAGTTTGCGAATGATGTGCGGACCCATATTTCCGCAGCCGCCGGTAACGAGAATCTTCATGGTTTTCCTTTTTGTCGACTTTATAAAGTGCCGTATCAAATGATGTTTTCAATCGGGACGTGTGCAGACGCAAATATCTTTAACGGCATTAACTTCCCATTTTAAAGGAAGAATCAGGCCGTTTGAAAGCCTCTGGTTTTTCTGTTAATCGTATTATCCTGTCACAAGACTTTTCCCGGCATCCGGGTACTTGTTCAGGCTGTTAAAAGAAAGTCGTAAACCGGTTTGAGCAATGTAAAGTTTTCGCCCAGTTTCGATGCCAGATCCTCTGCAAAGAGCCATGGAAAATCGACGCTGTTGTGTACGAAAAAGATATTGCGGCGTTCAAGCCAGTTTTGTTTCTCTAACGGCTGGTCACGATAATGGATTTTTTTGAATGTTTCTCCTTCCATTTCAAAAACAGACTGGTTCGTGAACGCGGACTGGGCATGCAGGAATGAAAGACTGTCGTCAAGAATTTTTTCACGAATGGCACGCATTTTTTCCGTGCTGGCCTGATAAAAGCCGCAACCATAGCGAAAACGATAAGGTGAAAATTCCAGGAAAAATCCGGGATGGCTTTCCTTGCCGATTTTCGGACGCTGGAAACCGCACCACATCACGTCACGATAAAGCGACTTGTCTCGGGAAAAACGAGTATCCCTGTAAATCCGTGAAATGGTTTTGTCCACTCTGGGATTTGTTTCGAAATGAGGATCGATATCCAGCATGACTGGAGTGAGCGCTTCCACCAGTTCTGTCAAAGGTTCGAGAACATCGCTTGTGTAGGCTGGTCTGTTTTCATGAAACCAGTCTTTGCTGTTCTCTTGCCTGTTTTCAATGAGAAAGTTCAATGTGTTTTCAGTGATTGGCATATTTAACACAGTGTTTAAGGAAAAAATTGCAATCGGGGAACAAATTATTCAAAAAAGGGATAAGATGACTAATCATTGCCAAAAAGTAATTTTATTTCAATAACTGACCCGACCTGTTCGCAGAGAGGTTTTCGATCGAGACGCCAAGTCTTCCAAAATGAGCCGTACGTCTGAAAATAGTTTCATTTCGAATCTATTTGATGGAGTTGCGACGATTGTTGCAGATTCGAAATTGACGTTAATAAATGCCAACGATGCATTTTGCATCGGTTTTGGCATTTCCGCTGATGCTATTTCCAGAGAGAAATATGCCCTGACCGATTTGCTTGATGACGATTCATCTTCCCGGCTTTGCGAGTCTATATCATCCAGTCCTGTTTCATCCCAGTGTAACCGTGTTTTATTGAGAAAAGAGGAAAACCATCGTCCTTTTCATGTAACCGCCGTCAGGGTTGAAGAGCCTCTTCATGAAAACCGTTTTGCCGTTTACCAACTTGTGTTTTCCGATCAGACGGAAATTCTGGAATTGAAGCAACTGATCGCATTCGAGAAACAAAAGCTGGATATTCTTACCGGTCTGTCGGAAGACATCAGTTTTGAATACGATTTCGCTACCGATACAGTTTGGTTTGCCGACAAGTACAAAACGGTTTTCGGCAGTAATCCGGTGATTGAACGCTTCCGTGAGAGACTTTCCGGTAACGAATTCATCGACAGCCTGACGAATGTATTCCGTAACCAGTTCATTGACATGCTCTCCTCATCGGGTGAAACCAGCCAGTCACGTGTGGATACCGTCAGCAATGAATACAAATGGTTTTCCCTGTACTGCATGCAGATAAACGGGGAAAAAGGTGAGCCAGTCAAGGCTTTGGGCATTATCCGCGACATCGACAGGCAAAAGAAAGAGCAATTGCAATTGTTCGATAAATCCCGCGTCGATTCCATGACCGGACTTCTGAACAAGTCGACGACGGAAGAGTCCGTCAAAACGGCGATCGCGACAGCCACATCCGACAGTATTGGCGTGTTGATGATGATCGATATCGACCTGTTCAAAAACGTGAACGACACACTGGGACATTTGGCCGGTGACGAAGTCATTATGCAGATCGCACGGCAGTTAAGAAGAACTTTCCGGGAAAATGATTTTATCGGCAGAGTCGGAGGCGATGAATTCATCGTCTATATGCAGGACGTGAAAGATACTGTATTCGTATATGAAAAAGCCAAAGCTTTATGCGAATCGGTCGAGCAGATGTTTGAAAATCATCAGCAGAATTACACCATTACCATCAGTATTGGCATTTCGAACACCGAACAGGCCAACACATATAATGAGCTTTACCGGCAGGCGGACGTTGCCTTGTATAACGCAAAGGCAAATGGCAGAAACCAGAGTGTTTTTTACGGACAGGAACTGAATTCTGAAGATACACCTGTACGAAATGCCGCTTCAATGACAATCGGTGCCGCTCGTGAAGGCATACTGGTCGATATTATCGATATCCTGTTCAGCACGCCGGACATCCGGCAGGGTATTGAAAAAGTACTGGAATTCATCGGAAATGCATTCAATATCGGCAAGATCCGGGTGGTGGAAAAATCGCTTGATCTGATGACCTTGAGTGTCACGCATGAATGGGCTGCTCATAAGGAATGGCTTAACAAGGAGCTATACCAGAACTTTTCGCCAGATGAAATACATTTGCCGGTTGCACAGGATGCCAACGGGATTTATTACTGCAGCGATACCACACTTCTGACGCAGCAGGAAAAGGCGTTTTTCAAAGGCGACCCCGTTATTTCCCATCTTCAATGCAATATCGTGCAGGATGGAAAAATCATTGGTTATATCAGCTTTGAAGAAAGAAACAGGAAACGTATCTGGACACAGCAGGAAATCGATGCACTGATTCTGATGTCGAAACTGATCGGCGAAAGTATCAGGCAACAGCAGTCCCTGAGTCTTTTGCATCACAGTTATTCATCCACACGCAGTATCCTGAATGGTATCCATGGCATTTACATTTATGTTGTCGACGAAAACAGGAATATCCTGTATTACAACGACAACGCTGCACGAAGCTATCCTGACCTGAAACCGGGAACGAAATGTTTCAAGGTTTTCAAGAACCGGTTGCATCCATGTGAAACGTGCCCTGAAAAAATCCTCAAGGAAAAAGGGCAATTCAGTACAGTTCTGTTCGATACGCCTTTCGGTCCATGCATGAATGTTTCCGCTTCCCGGGTTTTGTGGGAAAACCGGGAATGGGCATATATCGTTCTGTTTTCCGAACATACCGCATCGCCAAAAGAGCAGGAGCAGCAAAGGAAAAAAGCGACCTATATTGCCGCTTTGTGCAATACCTGCGATCACATTGTAGACATCGATCTGAATGCCGATTCTTATGAAATTCTGGCCAATTCAGAAAAGTTCAACAATTACGAAATGCCGGAAATGAGGGATTATCAGCAGTCTCTCGAATTCATCTGTGAAAATCATATCAAGGCGTCCCATCGTCCGGTTTTTCTGGAGAAATTCAGCCTGCCTGAAATGAAAAAAGCCTTTGCCGAGGGAGTAGGCAATATCAGTCTGGAATATGAACTGCTTTCGGAAAAGAGTGATGTTCCTGTCTGGAAAGAACGAACGGCCTTTTTGCATAAACTTGAGGATGGCTCGGAACATATACTTTTTTATGTCTGGGACATTACGGAAAAGAAACTGGAAGAAGCACGCAGAAAAGAGGAAGAAAACAATTTCATTCTTGCACTTCAAAGCAATTATTCGGAGATATTTCATATTAATCTGGACAAGGGACTGATTTCACCGCTGTATTACAACAGTGACCAGATTCCGATTGCCGATTCGATGAACTATATGGATTATGTTCATCAGCGTGGGATGAACAGGCTGCATCCTGATTATGTTCAGAAGACGTTCGACTTTTACGAGCTCGATCGGGTTCGCAAATTATGTGCGGCAGGGGAAGCAAGCGAACTGGAATATCTGAAAAGACAGGTTGAAGGTGGTGGCTACCAATGGGTAGTCGCGACTATCCGCCCTGTAGAGGGTAATGGACAGAAGGCTCTTTTGTTATTGCGTGATGTGACTGACCTGAAACAGATGGAAAAAACAGTCCGGGGGCTTGAAATGCGATACAACGCCCTTTTCCGTCTGTCTTACGATATTTCGACTGAAGTCAATCTTGAAACGGCGCAATATTCCAGAACGTTTTTCCTGCTGGAAAAAACAGATTCTTTCGAAGAAGGGAAATATGACGAGGATTTCACGAGATTCCTCGATCTGGTTCATCCAAACGACAGGCCAGCGGTCAATGAATCTCGCAGTATCGATGCACTTCGTCGTTTGTACAGGAATGGGGAAGGCGATAATCTTTGCCAGTACAGGATTTTGTTCAACGACGAATATATCTGGATGTTCAGCCGTGTTCTGTTCCTGAAAGAAGACGATGTGGTGACGGCCTTTGTGCTGGCAAGAAATATAACCGCCCAGAAGAAGATCGAAGAAGAGCGCAACAACGCGTCAATCTGGCGATCCGTAATACATATAACGAAATTTATGAAGTCGATCTGGTAAACAATACCTGCAAACTGACTTATTCCAACAGCCAGAATTTGATGTCGCTTCCGGAAGAAGACAGTCTGGATAAATTTGCCGATCGTTTCGTCCATCCCGATGACAGGCCGTTTTTCAAAAACTCGATTGTCGGAGACAATTTGAGCAAGGAGTTCGCTTCCGGAAAGAACGAGATTCATGGCGATTACCGTCGTCTGGGATATGACGGGCAGTGGTATTGGGTCTCTGCCATCATTGTTCCGGAATACAACAGCTATGACAGTTCTCCGAACAGAGGTTTGTGTTTCATTCGGGACATTTCCGAAAAGAAGAAACAGGAGCAGCAATTACGCATCAATGAGCAATATGATCACGCACTTCGGCAGATTTATGATGAATTGTATGAAATCAATGTGGTCACTGATTCTTACCGCATTGTGTATCATGTGGAAGGGAAATATAAGACACCGGCCATATCGGGAGAGCTGACAAGTGCCGTTCACAATATCGCAAGGGACATGATTCATCCTGAGGATGCAAACCGTTTCCTGGAATTTTTCGATATCGACAATATGCGCCGAAGTTTCAGTGAAGGACTGGATTACCGGATTGCCGAGTTCAGAAAACTTTTGCAGGATGGAAGCTGGCGCTGGGCTTCCCTGACTGTCTTTCCGCTTTCGGGAGATGCGGGCAGTGATGAAATGTATCTCGTTTTCATCATGGATATAGATGCACGCAAGCAGGTGGAAGAAATCGCGCTTCAGAATGCATTTCTGGAAAAGCAGCGTTTTGCCGACGAGCGTTACAAGACGATTGTGGAACAGACGAATACACTGGTTTTCGAATGGGTCGTCGATACGAACGAACGTTATATTTCCCAGGAAATACCGAAGCGTTTTGCCGGCAATTATGACGATCGTGACATCATGTGGATCTGGCGTGACGATCATGTCATCCATCCTGACGACATGATTCTCTTTGAACAATTTCTCAAGGGAATAAGGAAACAGAACCATGTTGAAATGGTCGCCCGTTACAAAAAACGGGATGGCAGTTATGCATGGAACAGGGTGACCTTGTCGTGCCTGTATGCTCAGGATGGCAAGCCTCATCGTTATATCGGAACCATCAATGATGTCGATAACGCAACCCGTTCGGTACAAACCCTGAAATACCGGGCCGAATACGATGTCCTGACTGGCATATATAACATGCAGGCTTTTTACGACAGGGCGTCATCAATGATGAGAAACAATCCGGAACGCCAGTATTATATAGTGCGTCTGGATATCGATCGTTTCAAGGTGATCAACGATCTGTACGGTCTTGAAGAGGGCGACCGTCTCCTCAAAACGATTGCGGGTCTTTTGAGCGACCGGATGAAAGAAAATGCCGCATATGGCAGAATCAGTGGCGATATTTTCTGTGCCTGTGTGGCCTACTCCCGGGAAGAAATCATCCATTTTGTACAGGATGTGGCAGCAAGGCTTGCCGAATATCCTCTGGCCAGCAAGATCATTCCATCCTTCGGTATTTGCAAGGTCGATAATGTCCAGACGCCGATCAATGTGTTGTGCGACTGGGCGAATCTGGCATTGAAGACGGTAAAAGGCAGTTTTTATCCGATTTACGCTTTTTACGATGAAACCTTGCGTCACCAGATCCTTTCGGAAAAGAAAATTGAAAGTGAAATGGATCTGGCCTTGCTGAGAAAAGAATTCCTGATGTATTTGCAGCCCAAGGTCGATATTGCCACGTCGAAAATCATAGGAGCTGAAGGGCTCGTTCGCTGGAATCATCCGGAAGAAGGCCTGATTCCACCGGATCGCTTCGTTCCCCTTTTCGAAAAAAACGGATTCATTATCCAGATGGATGAATACATCTGGGAACAGGCCTGTATCTGCCTGAAACGCTGGGTCGATATGGGACTGGAACCGGTTCCAGTTTCCGTCAATGTTTCGCGAATGCATATCCACGATAACAAGCTGAACGAAAAACTGCTTGAGTTGATCAGGAAGTATGATTTGCCTCCTGAGTTACTTGAACTGGAACTGACGGAAAGTATCTTCTTTGAAAACGAGGAATTGCTTGTCGGGACAATACGAAAACTTCAACAGGATGGCTTCAGCATTTCACTGGACGATTTCGGCGCGGGATATTCCTCGCTGAATATGTTGAAAGACCTTTCAATCGAAACGATCAAGCTCGATCGCGGATTTTTCAATGAAGTGATTGTCACGCCAAGAGGGAAGACCGTCGTCGCGCACACCATTTCACTGGCGAAAGCACTGAATATCAATATCATTGCAGAAGGTGTCGAAAATCAGGAACAGGCTGAATTCCTTCTCAATGCCGGTTGTCCATTCGCGCAGGGATACTACTATTCCATGCCGGTACCGATTGGTAAATTCGAGGAACTGGCTTTCAGACAACAATACTTGTTGCATTGAATGCCTGATAAGGCATCGTTAAAAAGCTTCTGATAATGTCAGGAGTTTTTTTATTTGCTTTCCTGCTGGCAAATTCAACCATAAAACAGCATTGATCATTTTCAGTATTGTTCTTTTTCAGGAATACCCGTAAAACATTTTGAAAGGATATTCGTTCGTCGAATTCCTCAAGATCGCTTCTGTGCATAAGAAATACACTTTTTGTCACCTTTTTCATATTTCAGGGAGACAAAATGGCATCCAGAACAATTCGAGAGGTCACTTTCGATCTGTTGCGGGAACTGGAGTTGACGACGATATTCGGTAATCCCGGTTCTACTGAAGAAACCTTTCTCAAAGACTTTCCAAACGATTTCCGCTATATCCAGACACTTCATGAATCTTCTGCCGTCGGCGCAGCAGATGGCTTTGCACAGGCGACACGCAAACCGGCACTTGTAAACGTTCATACATCCGCAGGACTGTCCAATTCGATGAGCAATATCATGACCGCCGCGATGAACAAGACGCCATTGATTATTACGGCCGGTAACCAGACGCGTGAAATGTTGTTGATGGAGCCCTGGCTGATGAATGTCGAGCCGACCATTCTGCCAAGACCGTGGGTGAAATGGAGTTATCAGCCTGTTCGCGCGGAAGACCTCCCCGCTGCATTCATGCGTGCTTACGCTATGGCGCTGCAACCACCGGCCGGCCCTGTATTCCTGTCGATTCCTCTGGACGATTGCGACAAACCGGCTACAGGCCCTGCTGTAGTGCGTTCTGTCGCGAGAAGAATCGGTCCTGATCCGGATGAAATTTCGGCCTTTGCTGATGCATTGTCGTCCGCAAAAAATCCGGCACTGATTTATGGTTCAGGCATAGCGCGTGGAGAAGGTTGGGATACCGGTATCAAACTGAATGTCAAAGTCTGGGCGGCTCCCGCATCCGAGCGCACTCCTTTCCCTGAGACCCATCCGCTTTACGCTGGTGGTTTGCCTTTTGCGATCGCTCCGTTATCGAAGAAGCTGGAGGGACACGATCTTGCCATTGTGATTGGCGCGCCGGTATTCCGCTATTATCCGTATATCGCCGGTCAATACATTCCGGACGGATTACGCTTGCTGCACATTACGGACGATCCTGCCGAAGCGGGACGGGCGCCGGTTGGCGACAGCCTTTTGAGCGATCCGGTACTTGCACTGGAAGAATTGCTGGCAAGAGTGAAACCACGCAAGGCCGCTCCAGCCGGCATCGCCAGACAGGAACATCGGATGGCACCGTATCCGGCAGCAAAAACACCGGAGAAAAAACCGGATGGCCCGATATCCTCTCTGGAATTATTTCTGACCCTGCGTGCCTCCACGCCTGAGGATACTATCCTCGTTGAAGAATCTCCTTCCAACCTTGGAGAGCTGCATACGGCCTGGCCCATCGACAAACCCGATTCATTCTACACCTTTGCCAGTGGCAGTCTTGGCTGGAACCTGCCTGCCAGTATCGGCATTGCGATGGCTGAACGCGATAGTGGCAGAAACCGCCCTGTTGTCGTTGTTATCGGGGACGGCTCTCTCCAATATTCGATTCAGGGGCTCTGGACAGCGGTACAGCACAAGTTGCCGATTCTGTTTGTTGTGGCCCGCAACGGTGAATATGCGATTCTGAAATCCTTTGCAGAACTTGAAAACTCTCCGGGTGTGCCCGGACTGGATTTGCCGGGCCTGGATATCGTGTCTCTTGCGAAAGGGTATGGATGCATTGCCGAAAAAGTGGAAACGCCGGATGCGATTCGCAAAGTGTGTTCCGAAGCCTTTTCCCGCGATGTGCCGACAGTGATCGAAGTGCCTGTCATTCCAACGGTTCCGCCTCTGTTGTAGAGTCTGCCGATTTGATGACAGGCGACAGGATCGATGTGTTTTCAGATTGACATCGATCCTGTCTATTTCTGACACGTTGGGAGGATTCGTATGCTGGAAACGATTGTTACCGCATTATTGCCGATTGTCGTGACCCTTTTGCTGGGTTATTTTGCCGGTTTGAGGCATGACTTCAGTCAGGATCAGGCGTCTGTCCTGAACCGGATGGTCATGCTGTATGCTTTGCCATTACTGCTTTTTACCGGCATATTGAGTACGCCACTTTCCGAGATTTCGAAAAGCATGGATGTTTTTCTGTGGATCTCCGTCGGTATGGTAGGGGGATTCATACTTGTCTTCCTTATTTCCCGGTTTATCTTCAAATCGGATTCGAAAGTGGCGGCATTGCGGGCGATTGCCATTGCCGGGCCTGCCGTTCCATTTGTGGGAACTCCGGTTCTGGGCGTGCTTTTTCCCATTGACGCCGATCTGGCCATTGCCGCAGGCAGTATTCTGATGAACCTGATTCAGGTGCCGCTAGCGCTGGTTTTTCTGGTAGGCAATGGAGGGACGGCAGGAGAAAAAAAATCACCTCTGCAAATTGCTTTTGGAAGTATTAAAAATGCTGTTTTGCAACCGGTTGTGTGGGCACCGATTCTGGCTTTTGTCCTTTTGCTTATCGGGCTCGATATGCCGAAATTTTTGAAAGGCTCATTCATGCTGCTGGGACAGGCGACCGGAGGTGTGGCACTGTTTGCTGTCGGTGCTGTTCTGTTTGCACAAAAGGTGAGCGTTTCCCGTGAAGTCATTATCAACGTGCTTTCCAAGAACATCGTCTTGCCCGCGATTATATTGTGTGCCATGTTCCTTCTGGGATTGCCAGCAGCGGATAACGGTCTTGTTTCGGTGACTCTGGCGATTCCGACCGCGTCGATTGCCGTGATTTTTGCCGTCGAGTACAAGACAGCGGAACAGGAAATGGCATCAACGCTATTCTGGAGTACCATTCTGTCCGTGATTACGATGGGAGGCTTTATCTGGATAACGGACTGATCGTGGGCTAATGCAGTATATGCGTGAAAAAAGCCGGAGGGATAAACAACACGTCATCGTTGGTTTGTTGTCCGGCTTTTGAAAAACGTTTTCTTTGTTAAAGTGCTATCGCAAAAAATTCGGCCCGTTTTACAGGGTCGGAAAGATCCAGTATGTTCATATGATGATGCATGGGAGGAACGGTTCTGGAATACAGCCGGAAATGGCTGCGCACAGTCGAAATTTCTATCACGACACCGGAAAAATCCAGTATTTCACAACTTTGAAAAACCCTTTCCGATTCAGGGTTGTTGACCTGTTTATCAGGCGCATTCCATATCGGTCGGAAATACTCGATCAGTGCCGCCTGTTCCATACAGGTTTTCTGGAATTCATTTAGGGGATGATCCTTTGTGGACAGAAAACGGGCATCCTGTGCTTGCAAGCCTTGTGGCATCAGGGCACCTAGCATCGGAATCAAATCATAGGGAAGATATTCAAAGGCATAAACGATAATGTCATCGTCCGGCAGAGCCTTGCGCATTCCAGCCAGCAATTCCTGCAGGGCTTTATTACTCCGAACCTTTTCAAAAGCGGAAAGAGTTCCTTCCTTGTAAACATTACCTGCGTACAGCACTTCCAGATCATTAACCCAGGGTTCCTGTTTCAGGATTTCGGGGCGTTGCGAGAGGGTATGAGCAGACAGCTTTCCAACCGGTTCGCCTTGTCCGTCTACGATATGGATTTCATTATGCGGGGCCGGGGCCAGAACAAAGGATTTCTCATTTTCGCCGAGCGGAATCACAAGTGAAAAAGGGATTGTCCTGATCTTACCTTCAACGCGGCAAAGCAGCTTGCCGGAAATACGTTCGCCATCCACGGAAAAATCCGGATCAAATGAAAAACGGGGGCGCCGACAGAAAAGAACTATCTGTGAAATCGTGAGGATATGGTTAATGCGTTCCCCGAAATCCATATTTTCACGAAGTTCTCTGGCAGGCAAGGCAACGCCAGCCCAGGAACGCAGATGGAGGCTCAATCCGGACAAGGGTTTTCTGGCAATATCATTCATCTGGCAATATGCAAAGGAGCGGGCTGGTGGACATACCGGTACTGTATCCAAAATTACCAGCCAGCTGCAAGTCATGACGCTTGATTGGCATCAGTCATCTGCCAGTCATTTGGCGAATTTGTACCGGCAGATTTGTCTTGGGGAGGGTAAATATATCTTTCGTGTCTTATATATGGGTTATTCTCATAACTGACACGCGGAAAACAAAAAAGGGTTACGTCAAAAACGTAACCCTTCAGTATTTCTGGTAGGCCGTGCGTGACTCGAACACGCGACCAACGGATTAAAAGTCCGCTGCTCTACCAACTGAGCTAACGACCCGAAAGACATGCATTATAGAGACCGATAGATGTTACTGTCAAGAACTTGTAGAATATATTGTATTCAAATTTTCACATTTTTTTCTTATGATTGTTTTGGGCATTGAATCGTCATGTGACGAAACCGGAATTGCGCTTTACGATACCGATAAGGGATTGCTCTCGCATGCGCTTTATTCACAAATTGCATTGCATGCCGAATATGGCGGTGTGGTGCCTGAGCTTGCCTCACGGGACCACATCCGT
>ERZ827512.2289-NODE-2289-length-15877-cov-4.991278_pt1 | contig 15877 bp, 13 predicted proteins | sample MGYA00519916_ERZ827512 | MGnify/ENA primary metagenome ERZ827512 (study PRJEB31778, sample SAMEA3449335) | human gut metagenome | biome: human gut; feature: human-associated habitat; material: faeces | place: United Kingdom | collected 2010/2012 ... | reverse complement strand
GATGGTGTCGAACCAGAACACGTTGTTCAGAGCGTGGTGCAGACCGGTCGGGATGAGCAGGCGGTTGAGGAAGGCGTAGATGCCAGCGCCGATACCACCCATGGCGGCGATACCCTCACCAAGAGCAACAAGAGCACCGAAGATGAGCGGCCAAGCAAAGAGCAGGACGACGGAGACGACGATGCAGATGACGGCGGTCATGATGGCGACGCAACGCTTGCCGGAGAAGAAGGCCAGCCAGTCGGGAAGACGAGTGTCCTTGAACTTGTTGTAGCAAGTGCCACCGATGACGGCGGACAGGATGCCGATGAAGGAGTTACCAGCGATCTTGGAGAACGCGATGCCCTCGGTCGTGGCAAGCCAAGCGGTCTGAGCATCAGCGTCCATACCACGAATGGTGCCAACAACAGCGGGGTTCAGGAGCTGCTAGATCATCAGGAAGGCGACGAGGCCAGCGAGGCCAGCGGTGCCATCGTGATCGTCGGCAAGGCCGACAGCAGCGCCGACTGCGAACAGCCAGGCCATGTTATCGATAAGAGCGCCGCCTGCCTTGATGAGCAGGAAACCGGCGGTATAGGCAAAACCGGTAGTGTCACCGGCAGCACCCATGACTGCGGGAGCGAGCAGGTAGCCCACGCCCATAAGAATACCTGCGACGGGAAGCGCCGCGACGGGAAGCATCAGCGCTTTGCCGAGCTTCTGGAGGTACTTCATCATATTGGTATCTCCTCCAACCTTTCTTTCGTTGTTCACCAACGAGTTCCATGTCCGCGCCTTATGCATACCGGCTTCTCCGCTTGCCGGCATTGGTGCGCAAACTTAGACAACCCAGTCCCTATTTGGGGTTGCTGGTATGTACGGTAGCGCACACTCAATTCAAACGTCCACCACATTTCGTTCAAATTACTATTTCATTGCCAAACGGTTAGTTTTGGCCCGTAAACGGTAATTTATGCAGGTAGACATGGTGCGTTTCTTTCGTTACCAAACTAATCCTCAGCAATTTCCAGTCGATTTCGAATCAAAATTGGTTACTACCAGATGAACAGTGGTACCACATTGTTACTACCAGTTTGGCCGAAATCGTTTTCACTTTATATGAATAAAGTGTCCCAAAATTTGCATACAACCACCCCCTCTCATCGCCCTCCCCACAGTGCAAAAAGCCCGCTAGAACGATGTCCGTTCTAGCGGGCATATCAGATTTTTGGCTACGTGCTCGGCGGCTCGAGCGGCCCTTACGCAAACAGACCGTAGATGCTGATGTTGGCCTTGGCGTAGAGGCCGTTAGCATACTCGGTCCACTTGGAGCTGGCGCTCGAAGCCTGCGAGGAGTACTGCTGATAAGCAGTGTAGTAGGCGGTCATGGCCTGCTTGTAGGTGGCGCTATCGGCCGTAAAGGCATCATCGGCAAAGGCCTTGGCATAGGTGCTGTCGGCATCCTTCCAAGTGCCCTTTGAGCTATCCCACTCATCGCCGGCAAGGTTGATGATGTAGTCGGCGTAGTCCTTGCTCGCGGTCTCCTCGTTGCCGTCAGCAGGCTCGGTCGGGGCGGTCGGCATGCTTGCGGAGCTATCGCCCACCTTCTTCTTGTAGAGCTTCTGCAGCGTCGCGGACTGGCGGACGATCTGCTTGGCCTGGTCCTTGGACACGCCATACTGCGTGGCCATGGTCTTGTAGTCGGAGGTGCCGATGGAATCCTCGGCGTACTGCTTCATTTCCTTGGAAGAGACGGTAATGCCCCCGTCCTCGGCAGCGTCCAGCAGAATCTGGTTGCGCACGTAGGACAGGATAACGTCGGCAGACGGAGCGGTGTAGTTGCCGTCGTCGTCCTTGACGGTGTCAAGGCTGTACTGGCTCTCGATGGCCTCACGCGCGGTGATGTCGTTCTTCTTGCCGTTGTAGCTATAGCTTGCCACGGTCGAATCGAGCTGGTCCTCGGTCAGGGTCGCCGAACCGACGCCCTTGCCGCCAAAGCCGCCGTTGCCGATAAAGAAGCCGACCACGGCAGCGATCACGACGGCGACCACAAAGGCGGCAATCATCGTCTTCTTGCGCTTGCAAGCGTGGCCGTCCGCGTCGGAGTCGTCGTCCTCGTCCTGCTCCTCGGGCATGAGGTTCTCGTCAGCTGCATCCGCGGCGATCTTTGCCTCCAGGCGAGCGTCCTCCTCGGCGGTCGTGCCGGCGGCAATATGTTCGGCAGACGTGCCGGCGACCAGGTCGATCTTCTCGTCCTCATCACCGTCGGGGCCTTCGCCGCGCTCGATGATCTGGATGCCGTCGATCTCGTCCTTCTCGTCCTTCTTTTGAATCAGACCCATATCAGTTACTCCTTGTTAGGAAACATAGTCCCCAATAGAATACGCCCGACAGAGCGCCGGGCGTATTGATTCTTAGGTTATACGCAAACACTTAAGTACTATTTAGGCGTTTGCAGTCTGCATGCCTTAGGCCAGGTGCGCGATAACGGCATCGGCAAAGGCCTGCGTGCCCACAGCGCCCTCAACGGAGCCGGTCTGGGCACGACGAACGTCGCCGGTAACCTGCTCACCCTCGTCGAGCGTGGTAGAAACGGCGGCGCGAATGCGATTAGCCGCGTCGTTCTCGCCCAGGTGATCGAGCATCATAGCCGCAGACAGAATCTCGGCCGTGGGGTTAGCGATATCCTGGCCAGCGATATCGGGCGCGGAGCCGTGCGTTGCCTCGAAGATGGCGCAGTCGGCACCGATGTTGGAGCCGGGGGCCATCCCTAAGCCACCCACGAGGCCGGCGCACAGGTCGCTCACGATATCTCCGTACAGGTTGGGCAGCACCAGGACATCGAAGTCGTTGGGGTTCTGGACCAGGCCCATGCAGGTGGCGTCGACAATCTTGTCGTTGAACTCGATATCGGGATAGTTGGCGGCCACCTCGCGCGCCACGCGCAGGAACAGGCCGTCGGTCGCCTTCATGATGTTGGCCTTATGCACGGCCGTCACCTTTTTGCGGCCGCAGCGGCGAGCATACTCAAAGGCATACTCCACAATGCGGCGGCTCTTGGCGATGGAGATCGGCTTGATTGAAATGGCGGAATCAGCGGCGAAGGTCTTCTGACCCGAGCGCTCGACAAGCTGCGAGAGCTCCTCGACCTCGGCAGCGCCCTCATCGAACTCGATGCCGGCGTAGAGGTCCTCGGTGTTCTCGCGCACGATGACCAGGTCAACGTCGCGGAAGCGCGAGCCGTCGCCCGGCTGCGACAGGCAGGGGCGCACGCAGGCGTACAGGTCGAAGTGCTTGCGCAGGGCGACGTTAACGCTGCGGAAACCCGTGCCGACCGGCGTGGTGATGGGGCCCTTGATGGCAACCTTGGTCTCGGCGACCGCGTCGAGCACATGTTGGGGCAGCGGCGTGCCAAACTCGTCCATGACGCCGGCGCCGGCCTCCTGGACGTTCCAGTTGATCTGGACACCGGTGGCCTCGACCACGCGGCGCATGGCCTGCGTAATCTCGGGACCGATACCGTCACCGGGGATCAGGACTACATCGTGCGCCATAATCTGTTACTCCTCGTCTTCGGCGTCGTCAGATTTTTTAACGCTAGCACGCTTCTTCTTTTTGGAGAGATCCAGGCCAAAACGTTTAACAAGCATTTCGCAAATCTCGCTCGAACGGGCCTTGAGATAGCTGCCCTTGCCGTTCTCGGCGTCGAACTTAAGGCGCAGCGCGAGCTTCTCGGCGACCTCGGCGTCGATCTCGCCCTGGCCAAACTCATACAGGCAACCGAGCATGTCGCGATACTCGAGGTCGCCGTGGTAGCACTGGATGGCCTCGTCCAGGATCGGCCAAGCCTCGCGCGAACGCTCGACGCTCGTGGCGCCCCACACGCACAGCAGGCGGAAGGCGGCATAGCGCAGCGTGGAGGAAATCTCGTCGAACAGCGCGGTCTCGGCGCCCTCAAAGGCATCGCCCAGCTGCTCGGGGCAGGTGGTGGCGAGCGCCGCAAGGGCATCGAGGGCCTCCCAGCGGGTCTGAGCCTCGGGGCGGTCAAGTGCCTCGATCAGCGCGGGCACGCAGGGCACGACGCGCTGCGGATCGCGCTCGGCAAGCAGGTGCAGCACGCGGGCGGCAAACTGACGGATGCGGCGCGTGGGGCAGCCGAGCTCCTTGACCAGACGGTCGACGGCGTTCTCGTTCTCCTCTGCCAGCTGAAGCTGTGCCAGCTCCTCGTCGGTGAGCTGTTCGTCTTTGTTTTCTGCCATAGTTACCTCTTCTTACTATTTCTTAGCGTGCTTGCCAGCACCCTTGCTGTCATCGGTGACCGAGATGAGCTGTCGGTCGGCCGCGCCATTGCGACGCGCACGGCGGCGTTCCTCAGCGTCGCCCGCGTCGGCGGCGGCGCGATGAGCCTTGTTGACGTTAAAGACCTCGTCGTGCTTGCGCCACGGACCGACGGACTCGCCAAAGCTCATCTTAAGACCGGCGATAAAGCCGCCGAGCCAGCCGATCGGCGCAAACTGCACCAGCGGGAACAGCGAGAACACCCAGGTCAGTAGGACGACTGCCGCCGCTCCTGCAAAATTGGCAATCCAGTAGTCGCGCTTGGTGATCACGCGCTTTTCGCACGCCCACTGGCCGCACAAAAAGCCAATGTAGATCGCAAAGAGAAAGAGCACCAGCGCTAGTACCACGAACGTCCAGCTCATGGGCGCTACTCCCCGTGATGGTGGCCGCAGCAGCACTCATGGCCGTCGTCATGGCCGTGGCCGCCGCAGCACTCGTGGTCCTCGCCATGGTGGTGGCCACAACCGCACTCATGGTCGTCGCCGTGCTCGCCGCAACCGCAGCCGTCCTCGTGAGCGCCATGCTCCTCGGGACGATACTGCGACCAGTCCAGACCGGCGGCGATGGCGTCGGCCTCCTCCTTATAGAGGACCGTGATGGCCTGGGTGCCCAGCTTGGCGCCACCGATGGCGTCGAGCATGTCGTAGAGCGTAAAGGCCACATCGGCGCCGGGCAGCGCGAGCTCGCGGTCATCGGCGTAGGCGAGCGCCAGACGCAGGTCCTTAATGAAGTGCTCGACCATAAAGCCGGGCTTGTAGTCGCCGTCGAGCGCCTTGGGCGCCAGGCTCTCCATGGCGCCGGACTTGCCGGTACCACCCAGGATCATCTGGCGGGTCTTCTCCAGGTCAAGGCCGCTCAGCTCGGCAAATGCCATGGCATCTGCCATGCCGACCATGCAGGCGCCCAGCGACACCTGGTTGGCGAGCTTGGCAGCCTGGCCCTTGCCGGCGCCGTCGAAGCAGCAGATGTTAGCCGCAAAGGTGGCAAGGATATCGCGGACCGGCGCGATGTCGTTCTCGGTAGCGCCCACGATAGCCGTGAGCGTACCGGCGATAGCGCCCGACTCGCCGCCGGTGACGGGGCAGTCAAACGCCATGCGACCAGAAACCTGGGCGGCCTCGGCAATGTCACGGGCGAGCTCGGGCGAGCTCGTGGTGAGATCGATCAAGACCGCGCCCGGCTTGGTGCACGCAAGCAGGCCGTCGCCCGCCAGGTAGAGCTCCTCGACCTCGGAGGGATAGCCCACCATGGTAAAGACGACATCGGCGTTAGCCACGGCATCGGCCGGCGTATCGGCCCAGGCGGCACCGCGCTCGATAAGCGCTGCAGCCTTGGACTCGGTACGGTTGTTGACCGTGACGGGATAGCCGGCATCCAGGATGTGGCCGGCGATGGGGGCACCCATGATTCCGGTGCCGATAAATGCGACAGAGAGCTTGTTTGCCATGAAACCTTTCCTTTTGGGTTGGGTGTTGTTACCAGGTTGAATACTCGATGCCAGCGTTTGGGCAGTGAGCTGGGATCGATTACGGCCGCGTTACTTGCCTACTGACCGCGCACGCGACGGGCGATGCGGTCGGAAAGCGACGCCTTGTCGGCGCGGTTCTTACCCCAAAACGCGCAGGCCACCATGCCGGGGCCCACGTGCGAGCCAATGGTGGGACCCACGGAGCTGCGAATGATCGTAACGTCAGCGCAGCCCTCCTCCTTGCGGATGGCGGCTTCGAGCCAGTCGCCGTCCTTTTCGGCATCGGCCGTCATGATGGCGATGGGCATGGTGCGGTCGGGCACGTAGTTCTCGCGGAACGACTTGAGGATGGACTTGAGCGCCTTCTTGCGGCCGCGGTTGACGCCGATCAGCGACAGCGAGCCGGCCAGGTCGTAGGAGAGCTCGGGCTTGACATCGAGCTTTGCCGTGAGCTGCGCCGCCGCGGGCGGAATGCGGCCGCCGGCAGCCAGTGCGTCGAAGCTCTCGAGCGTAAAGTAGCCGTGGACGTAGGTCTTTGCCTCGTTTGCCCAATCGACCAGCTGCTTGGCGGTCAGTCCCGCCGAACGCTGGCGCACGGCCTCGAGTGCCAAGAGCGCGCCGGTCGCACAGGGTAGAGCGTTGTCGACCACGTACAGCTCAAAATCGGGATACTCGGCGCGCACGGCATCTGCCGCCTGGCACGCGGAGTTGTAGCTCGACGACAGCGCCGAGGTAAAGCACAGGTAGACCGTGGGCGTGCCCTCTTTGGCGCACTCGGTAAAGAACTCGATATAGCGACCGAGTGACACGGCGGAGGTAGACACGCGAGCGCCGGCGCGCATGCGATCGTAGAACTCCTTAGGGCTCATGCTCGACCAGATATCGTCCGTGCGCTCCTCGCCATCAATGATAAAGGGGAAGCCCAAGATATCGACATCGAGGTTCGCGGCGACCTCGGGGCTAAAGTCGCAGCAGGTATCGACGACGATGCGGCAGCGGTCAGAATGGCCGGTAGATGCAGCCTTGTCCATCAAAGCGACTCCTTACGTAAAAAAGGCGGCCATCCGCATGGGATGACCGCCGGCCGTTAACTCATGCAAGTTAACGTATTTTACTCGTCAAGTGTTTCGATACGGGGCTTGATGATGCCATATCCACCATTCTTACGGTGATACACCACATTGATGAGGCCAGTCGTCGCGTTCTCGAACACGTAGAAGTCGTGGCCGAGCAGATCGGTCTGCACCAGCGCCTGCTCCTCAGTCATCGGGGTGACATCGATGACCTTCTCGCGGACGAGCAGGTCGTCCTCCTCCTCGGGCAGCAGCAGGTCGGCCAGATCCTCGACGCGCTCGACCGGTGCGACATCCGCTGCGCTGGCACCGCCCTGGCGGTTGTCCACGACCTTGGTCTTGAACTTGCGCAGCTGGCGGGTGACCTTATCGGCGGAGAGGTCGATGGCGGCGTACATATCCGCACCGTGCTCGGCAACGCGAATCACCGAACCGCGGGCACGAACCGTAACCTCGACGATTGCCGGGTTGGGGTTCGAGGGGTTCTTCTCATAACGAAGCACGACGTCGACCGTCATGGGCTCGATATCGAAAACCTTGAGCGCCTCGCCGATCTTCTCATCCACATGCGCACGCAGAGCATCGGTTACCGTCGTTTTGCGTCCAGAAACCTTGATATCCATACGTGGCTCCAATCTGCCTCGGGGACTTACTGTACTGGCTATGTACCCATTGCCGTGCATTTAATCACGCGGATTCCCAAAGACCCGAATAACGATTGCTTGATACCGCATACCGAAGTCTCGCACTTTTCCGTGGCAAAGTGCGCTATAGGAAGGCGTCGACGGAGTTAATTTTTCTCGTGAAAATTAGCTTTGACCTGCTAGTTTTACCAAAATAGAAAAGCCGGGCTCCCCTATTTGGGAGACCCGGCCATGCGTGTTGAAACCGTGAAGAAGCGCCTTGTTCAGCGTGTGGCAGGCGCCACCCCTACCAATAACTAGCTATTGAGCTTGTTGATGTCATCGTCGGTGATGGTGCCCTCCTGGCTAGACGACGGGCCGTCGCTGTTGTTATCAGAGGCGTCGTCATCGGAGGACTCGGTCTCGTTGGACGTGGAGTCGGATGCCTGCACATTGGCCCCCGAAACGGTCTTGGCGGTAAGGTCATAGGGCATCTGTCCGTACCAGACGCAGTGGACTGCCTCGAGCGTGCCATCGACCGTGATGCCATCGAGGGCATCGCTCGCGGCACGGCACAGCTCATCGTTAGAGCTTAGGCCTGCGACGCCAAGCGTGGAGGGCGCCTCGAGCGTACCGACATAGGAGATCTGGCTCATCAGACGCGCGAGGTAGCCACCAGCCGTGGAATCACAGATCACGTAATCGACCTCGCCCGACTCGAGCGCCTCAAAGCACTCATTGATGTTGGAGAAGGTCTTTTGGTTGGCGGTGATGCTTTGCTTGGCGAGCGCCTCCTGCGAGGCCGAGGAGGTCTGAACGCCCAGGGTAGCGGTGTTAAGCGTTTCGGTGGAAACGCTCAGCGACTCGCCGTCACTGCTCTTGCCGAATACGGCGGGGGCGTCGTACAGACAGGTGCCAAGTGAGCTGATATCGCCGTCCGTAGACCTGGCGTCGCCAATAAAGATGTCGGCCTTTTTATCGCTGAGCGCGGAATCGGCCGAGGACGCATCGACAAAGGCGACTTTGAGACCCATGCGGCATGCAAGGGCACGAGCGGCATCGACCGCATAGCCCGTGAGGTTTCCGTCGGCATCCTGCATGGCTTGCGGGGCATCGGAAGTATCGAGGGCGACCGTCAGGGTTCCCGGCGTGACCAGGGCATCGTCCGATACCGTGGGGGTAACGGTCTCGCGCTCGATCTGGTCGATCGTGGGCGTCGTGAACGTGGACAGTGGATTGAACGCACATCCATTCAGGCCCAAAACGGCAATGACCGCCGCGGTCCCAGCACCTAACCGAGCCGCATGCATCAAGCTGCCCCTCACCATGTCCACTACCCTGCCTTCTGTGTCGTATACAATCCGTGCCCTGCACGGAATATCGGGTTGTTCCCACCAGCTGACCTGGTATTTGACCCCACACTTGCGCACCGGGGCGTTTGCTCGGGAGGCCGCAGCCACCTTCACGACTGGCCCGCTCGCCCGCGAGGCGGTATTGCCCCAAAGAAAGTAGAACGGACGGTGCGGCTTACATCTAGGACGCGCCATGATCGCGCCGCGCGCACGCGGTCGCTTACGTGGATCCCTTTGACCGCGTCTGTCTTGGACTAGGATGGGCATTTCGTCCGTCCGCAACCACAGCCTGGCAGGAACGTAGCGCATTATAGCTAAGTTCAAGCTATAGTTTAAGGTTAGGGATGTTATTCGCATCGCGAGCACAGATTTCGCAGGTCGGAGCGGACCGCACGCGCCATGATTGAGCCCGTCACTCCCCTACGGAGAGCCCCAACACGCCCGTATTGGGGCGCGTGGCCAAAAAATTGCAAATATGAGTACTGTTACCAAATCAGTGGCAGGAATTTTTTGTTCTGCAAACAGTTTTCACGCTCTATAACGTCAGATTGATGCCAGGATATTCCACGTTTGTTTAATATCTTTCTAATTAACGCCATCTTCCAGCCCCAAAATCCCTGATTTTGCTGTTACTGAATTTGTAACAGTACTCATATTTGCTATATTTTGGCCAGAGCATATATCCAACCCCCTATTTCAGAGCATTGTTAGGCAGGTTTAAGCCCAAAACACGCCCTAAGCGTGTTAAATAACGCCTCTTGTTTCCTTCTGCGAGCGTCAACACGGTTGCGATATCGCTTACCCATACGCTGGTGAATGCGCCATGCGAGCGCTTCCATCGCCTCCATGTCGCAGAGCATTTCGTTGTTGACCGTCGCGACCTCGATTCCCATAGCAATCAAGCCCGTGTTGCGTTTTTCATCATGGATACGTCCCCTCCGGGAGGAATGGCCCAGTTCACCGTTGTATTCCAGGTCAAACCGGGCTGCTTCCTGATACGCATCGCAAACTGCATGCGGCATCCCCGAGATTGCCTGCGCGCGGTCATCGAACTCGATCTTGTAGTCGGTCTTAAAGGGACCGCAGGCAAATCCGCCATAGGAAAACGGAAGCGAAAACATGGCAAGCATGATGCACTCCATGGGTGAGCGCAGGTTTTCCGACAGATAGGGACACAGCCGCCGCAGCTGTTTGGACACATTCCCCTTGCATGCCGCAAGGTAATCTGCCAGGCGATCGGGCGTCAGCACCGGCTCGACTTCAAAGTAGCCCACGTCTGCCGGTTGGTCCTTGTCCATTGCAAGTCTATTCGCAACAGGCGAGGTGTAGGGAGGCAGATACTTCCCGCAATCGCTCAGCGAAATCTTGGAACACAGTTCCTGGGCCAAGGCAAACGCCTGGATACTGCCGACCTCGCGAGCAACGGCAACACAAAGAGCCTCGGGAGATAGGCTGTACACCCCCGGTTCCACCTCTAGAATCGAGCCGGCAGGCAACCCGGAACACACGGACCAGCCCGCGCCAGGCATGCGACGGCGCTGCTTCGCCGACCCCACCAGCAGGCACAAGTCTTCTTGGGCCTCGCCACTCACGGCCCCGATCCGCACCAAATCGGGAAGATAGATGTCCTCGGCCGAGGGCGACGATGCGTGCAGCACACGGCGCTCTTCATCGGGATCGAGGTCCCTCCAGCTGATGTAACCCATTTGTCGGCGCTCGGCGCGCATCATGCGCAGCGCCGAGGTGCCGGTCAGGATTACGGAGGAAGCCAGTTGCTCGCTTGTCGGCTCGATGCGTCGCGCTATCTTCACTGCCACAAAACCACCCCTACCAAACGCGTGCGATAGCGAGACCATCGACTGCCGCGGCGCCGGCACGCTTGAGCTCCGTCGAGGCCGCTGCCATAGTCGCGCCCGTGGTAATGACATCATCGATGAGCAGCAGACGGCAGGCACGCACATCCTCGACCGTCTCGTACATGCCCCGGGCACGTTCCCGGCGCTCGACGCGACCGAGCTCGCGCTGGTCACCATGACCGTATTTGACCAGGGCGTCCAGCAACGGCACGCCCGAAAGATCGCAAAACGAGCGCGCGATTGCTTCCATATGATCGAATCCACGCCGCCGAAACGCCGCCGCAGTCGCGGGCACAAATACCACCGCGTCGACACCGGACAGCACGCCGCCGTAGCGATCGGGGGCTGCCACCTGGGCATGCAGGGCGGTGTCGTAGAGTAGCTCCGCCAGATACGGTGCCAGGCGGCGCTCGCCCGCATCCTTGTACGCCTTGATGATGCGCGGCAGCGGATGTGCGTAGACGGCACACGCCAAGCAGCGATCGAGCGCCTCGGCCATTGCCGAAGACGTGCCCTCGACCGAACACTCGGTGCACAGCAAATCCCCAAACGGGGCGCCACATCGGATGCAGCTATGGCACGGATCGATGAGCGCGAATGAGGCCAGGCAATCCTGGCAAATCAGCGCACCGAAACGCTCGCAGCCGGCGCATCGCGTGGGCGACAACGCCTCGAGCGCCTCGTACGTCGCGCGCTCGGCAAGCGGTAGCAATTCGTCCGCAAACGGTAGGGTGCCAGCACCCTGCAAGCGACTCAACACATTCAAATGTCTCTTCATGACACAACCCTCCCTACGCGAAGGCGAAGGGAGGGTTGTCGGTGTAGAGCCATGATACCCAGAGGCGCTGGGGTCAGGCGGGTTACATCCGCTTACGGACGTTATTCGCCGGCAGGCGGTTTCGGTGAGGACGAGGTGTGGGTCGAGCCTTCGCCACCGTCCTGGCGCGGCTTGCGGGAGCGACGGCGACGGCGGCGCTTTTGACCCTGGTCGGTCGAGCCTTCGCCATCGCGATCCTCACGCGGTTCGCGCTCGTCGCGAGAGCCGCCGCGCGAAGCCTTGGCGGCAGCTCCCCCGCCATCGCCGGGGCGACGGCGCGTGACCTTGACTTCGCCATCCGAAACCTGATCGGCCACGGAAGGAACCGAGGGCTTCTGCTGCGTGCCCGAGGAATGGCGACGGCGCGGACGTGGCGCGCGCTCCTCCTCGCCACGCGGCTTGCCAGCCTTGTCGGCAGGCGCATCGGAGGCCGAGACGCCCTTGGGAGCGGCACCGGCTTCGCGAGCGGCTGCGGCGCGGAAGGCGTCCTCGCGCTCCTCGCTCGACAGGTGACGGCGGCGACGGCGCGTGGGGTTCATGCCACCGCCGCGGTTTTGCTGCTGGGGCTGGTGAGCCTCGCGCTCGCGGGAAGCGTTCTTGCCCGCGGTCTCGCCATTGTCGACGGACGCCGTGCGCTTGCGGCGGCGACGGCCATCGGCCGCCCCCTCGGCCTCGAGCGCCTCGGCCTTGCCACGGCCCTTTCCGCGGCCACGACCCTCGCCCTGACCCTGACCGGAGCGAGCATCGGATTCGGCATCGCGGCGGCGGCGCTTGGGCATCGACGTACCGGCCAGACGGTCGGCACTCGACAGGCCATCGCCCACGTCGACGCCGTTCTCGCGATCGAGCTCCATGAGCGCCAGGCGCATCTCGGGCGACTCGATGCGCTCGAGCACGTCGCGCGTCACGCAATCGGGGCGGCAGTTGCAGCCCTGCTCGGCGGCCTTCTTTTTGCAGCCCTCCGAGCACGTCATATCGGCCAGGTTGACCTTAAAGACTTTGCCGTTCTCCAGGCGCAGCACCAGCTGCTCACGCGGCGTGTCATATTCCTGGATACGCGCCTTGCCAAGCGGCGTATCGATGAGCGTCTTCTTTTTGGGCGCACGGCTCTTAAAGTCCTTGTACGCCTCGAACTCATAGCGCAGGCAGCACATCAGGCGGCCGCATACGCCGCTGATCTTGGACGAGTTGAGCGGCAGGTCCTGCTCTTTTGCCATGCGAATCGAGACGGGCTCAAACTGTCCGCCAAAGCGCGTGCAGCAGAGCTCCTGTCCGCACTGGGCATAGCCGCCCACCAGGCGGGTCTCGTCGCGCACGCCAATCTGGCGCATGTCGACGCGAATGTGCAGCGTCGAGGACAAGTCCTTGACGAGCTGACGAAAATCGACGCGCTCCTCGGCCGCAAAATAGAACACGGCCTTCTCGCCGCCAAACAGGTACTCGACGCCGACCGGCTTCATCTCGAGGTCGAGCTCTTTGACCAGACGGCGGAAATCAACCATCGCCTCATCGCCCTGGATGGCCAGGTCGTCGGCAAGCTGCAGGTCGATGTCGCTCGCCACGCGCAGCACGGGCTTGAGCGGCTGGCCGATCTCGTCCTGCGGCACTTCGAAGGGGTCGGCCGTGACCAGGCCGATCTCGGTTCCGCGCTCGGTGGAGCAAATGGCATAATCGGCCTCGAGGATATCCAGATCCTGCGGGTCGAACCACAGGTCGCGCGAGGCGTAGGTAAACTTAACGGGTACGACTAACGGCATTTCAGTGCCTTCCTGATATCGAACAGCATGACCTCGATGGCCAGCTGGGGAGTAACGTTTCTGGCGATGTTGCGCTCGGCGGTCGCGACCGCCTCGAGCGCCCGGGTGGCACCCGCAACATTCGTCGCGGCGGCAAGCCGACCGATCGTGTCGCGCACGTCTTCGTTCACGACGTCGGCCGCCTCGTCCTGAAGTGTCAGCAGCACGTCGCGCATGAGCGTCCGTGCGCTCGCCAGCGCTTCCATGATACCCGAACGCTCGCGCGCGTTGAGTTCGCGCTTGTTACGGTCCTCAAGCTGCTTCAATGCTCCACGCGACAGGTAATCGGCGTTTTGCTCGAGCACCTTTTCCTGCGTGGACTTGACCTCGGCGAGCGGCGCCTTGACGGCGACGATGAGCGACTTGGCGCGACTGAGCACATCGGCCTCGTCGGCAGCGATGAGAGAATCGATGGCGCGGACCATCTGGCGGCGAGCATCCTGGCGCTCGGCACTCTTAAGGAACTCGATGCCGCGCGTGGGGCTCCCCGCCACGGCGACTGCCATGCGGCAACGCGCGAGGTCCTGACCCGTCGCGCGACTCACGGCACGCGCGGCCACGGCGGGCGACACCAACCGAAACGGCACGCACTGGCAGCGGCTCACGATGGTGGGCAACATCACGTCTGCCGAGGTGCCCAGCAAGATGAACATAACGCCCTCGGGCGGCTCCTCGAGTGTCTTGAGCAGTGCGTTGGCAGTGTTGGCGCGCAGCTGCTCGGCACGGTCGATGATGTAGACCTTGGCCTTGGCACGGATGGGCGCCAGCGGCACGTCAGCGAGCAGCTCGCGGGTCTGGGCAATGAGGTAGCCCGTGGCGCTCTCGGGCGTGTAATAGTGCACGTCGGGGTGTGTGTGCCGCGCAACGCGCACGCAGCTGTCGCATGCGCCGCAGCCGTCCTGCTCGCACAGGAAGGCCTGGGCGAGCGCCCATGCGGCATCGAGCTTGCCGGCGCCGGGAGCGCCCAAAAACAGGTAGGCGTGCGATGCGCGGCCGCTGGCGACGGCGTTGGTCAAAAAGTCGCGCACGCGCTCTTGGGTGTCGAGCTTGGCCAGCAGGCTTGCCTGAGCGGGGGCCACGTTACTCGGCCTCCTTGGCAAGTGCGGCGGCGACGGCGTCTTGCGGAATGTCGAGACCGTACGCGCGAACCTGCTCGACCGTCTTCGCAAAGACTTCCTCGATGGTCGCGGTAGCGTCGATGAGCTTTACGCGGGCGGGTTCCTCGGCAGCAATGCTGCAGAATCCCTGGTAAACGCGCTCTTGGAATGCCATGCCTTTTGCCTCCATGCGATCTGCCGCGCCACGGGCTGCCATGCGTAGCGCCGCCTGCTCGGGCGTGATGTGGTAGACGAGCGTGAGCGCCGGATGCGTACCGGCGACAGCCAGGTTGTTGGCATCGCGTACCATCTGACGGTCGAGGCCATCGGCAAACGCCTGGTAGCAGGTCGTGGAATCGTAGAAGCGATCGCACAGGACTACCTTGCCGGCCGCGAGGGCGGGAGCTATGACCTCGTGCACCAACTGGGCGCGCGCCGCCTCGTAGAGCAGCAACTCGCAGGTGTCTCCCATCGCCGTATTGGCGGGGTCGAGCAGCAGAGCACGGATCTTTTCGCTGATGGCGGTGCCGCCCGGCTCGCGCAGGCTCACAACCTGGTAGCCAGCGAGCTCGAGCGCACGGGCAAGCAGGCGCGCCTGCGTGGACTTGCCGGCACCGTCGACGCCCTCGAGCGTGATAAAGCTATGTTGAGCGGGCTCAAAAGCCATGGGCGCAGCCCCTTCCTACAAGGCGCGTAAATGCAGATATATCAACCAAGCCATGATACCCCAGGGGCAGGCGCGCCCCAAATCGGGCCTAGTCATTGGGTGTTCCTATAGTTTTGTCAACCGTCGGGGCTACTCCCGGTAGGGCACCCGGTCGCGCATCACGGCGTATATCGCCCTGAGCCGCTTCCTCGCGACGGCCTTGAGCGCCCGCCCGTGCCCCATGCCCCGCGCCCTGCAGGCCCGGTAGTACTCGCCGTAGCGCCCCGAGGACCTCACCAGGCTGTTGCACGAGAAGATCAGCAGGGACTTGAGCCTCGCGTCGCCGCGCCTGGACGCCCTGACCGACCTCACCGACGTGCCGGAGCTCCTCACCCTCGGGGCTATGCCGCAGTACGAGGCCAGGTGGTCGTGGTCCGGGAACCTCCCGATGTCGACCGACACCGCGAGCTGCGCCGCGGTCCTCGGGCCGATGCCGGGCACGGTGAGCAGGCACGCGTAGGTCTCGTCGCCCTCGAGCAGCGCCGCCGTCTCGGCCTCGAGGGCCCCGGCCTCGTCGAGGGCCTCCGATATCCGGGCGGCCAGGAACCTGACCTGCCTGTTCTCGGCCTCGACGAGCGCCGGCGGGGGCGCGGTGGAGGCGGCCGCGGCCTCCCCGGCGGCCTCGGCCCGCGGGCCCTCGGCCCCGGAGCGGGCGATCCCCCACGCCCCGCCGAACCCGGCGAGCAGCTCCAGCCACCGCCGGTCCGACAGGTCGATGTTAGCGCTACTGTAAAAACAACCAATTTCGCCATCGCACTTTAGCCGATTC
>ERZ827512.2279-NODE-2279-length-15953-cov-5.945402_pt1 | contig 15953 bp, 17 predicted proteins | sample MGYA00519916_ERZ827512 | MGnify/ENA primary metagenome ERZ827512 (study PRJEB31778, sample SAMEA3449335) | human gut metagenome | biome: human gut; feature: human-associated habitat; material: faeces | place: United Kingdom | collected 2010/2012 ... | reverse complement strand
AATTCCTCTTCAAGAGCCTTTACCAGATCGGCCAGCTCAAGAACGGTCATAGCTTTGATATCAGCAATAAGCTGCTCTTTATTCATTATCTTGTTCCTCCTGTGTTATTCTTTGTTCTAACTTGGGATAAATTATTCCGCTGCTTCAGCGGGTGCTGCATCGGAGCCGCCCTTCTGCTCCTGAATCTGGCCAAGAACGATAGCCAGCTTGGAAATGGGGCTCATCATGCTGCCAAGCAGCCTTGCGATAAGCTGCTCTCTGCTGGGCAGATCTGCCAGGGTGTTCATGCCGGCTGCGTCGGTGACTACGCCGTTTATGATACCGCCCTTTATCTCGCACTTCTTCAGCTTCTTGACGGTGTCCTTCAGTATACGCGCGGGCGCTACTGCATCGTCATAACCGAACGCGAAAGCAGAGGGTCCCTTCAGATAGTTGTGGAAGCTTTCGTCCACTCCGTTTGCCTGGGCTGCGCGGTTGACGATGTGGTTCTTCAGAACAACATATTCAACGCCGGCCTTGCGCATTTCGCTGCGCAGGTTGGTTACCTCCTCAACGGTCAGTCCGCGATAGTCGAACACTACAACAGACTGCGCCTTTTCGAGCTTTTCGCGGATCTCTTCGACCTGTTTCGCTTTAACCTCGATATTTGCGGGGTTTGCCATTGGTTTCACCTCCTTACAAAATGAAAATCCTTTGCCTAAGACAAAGGATGAGAGCTTGCTTAATAAGCTTGCATTCACCTCGGCAGGAAATTAAGTCCGCATGGGACGCCTGCTGTCTTTGGCCTGTATTCTGATTTCCACGGGGCAGTATACTATACCGCCCCGCAGTTGTCAACGGATTTTTTGAGATTTCCTCTATATTTTTTTATAGAGAAGCTTTATTCCGGCTCCGGCAATTTATTTGCCGGAACGGATGAGTTCCGTTAGGAACTCTTACTTATCAGTCTTCCCACCCGGGAGCGCCAATGGCGCGAGAGGGAAGACTGTTTCTCGCAGCGAGTGCGAGCAGCACTCACTGCGAAATGCGTAAGCATTTTTAGAACTTCATGCTATTGAACTTGACGCCGGGGCCCATGGTGGTGGAAAGCACCAGGCTCTTTATGTAGGTGCCCTTAGCGGCGGCCGGCTTGGCCTTGATAACGGCATCCATCAGGGTGTTCAGGTTCTCCTGCAGCTTGTCTACGCCGAAGGAAACCTTGCCCACGGGAACGTGAACGATGGAGGTCTTGTCTACGCGATATTCAACCTTACCGGCTTTGATATCGTTGATGGCCTTGGTCACGTCCATGGTAACGGTGCCGCTCTTGGGGTTAGGCATCAAGCCCTTGGGTCCCAGTATACGAGCTATACGGCCGATGGTGCCCATCATGTCCGGAGTAGCTACACAAACATCGAATCCAAACCAGTTCTCGGTCTGGATCTTCTTTACCAGATCATCGTCGCCCACGAAATCGGCGCCGGCGGCCTCGGCTTCCTTAGCCTTGTCGCCCTTGGCGAAAACCAACACGCGGACGGTCTTGCCGGTACCGTGAGGCAGAACCACGGCGCCGCGGACCTGCTGGTCGGCGTGGCGGGGGTCTACGCCCAGGCGGATAGAGGCTTCGATGGTCTCGTCAAACTTGGCCTTGGCGGTGGAGAGCACCGTCTCAATGCCTTCGCGGGGATCGTAAAGCTTCTGCTTTTCGATCAGCTTTATGCTGTCTTGATACTTCTTGCCATGCTTCATATTCTATATTCCTTCCTGTGGTAATAACGGCTTATGCCTCCCACATCTCCTTTAGGCTTGTTCAGTCCTCAACCGTGATACCCATGCTGCGGGCGGTGCCGGCTACCATGCTCATGGCGGCTTCCACGCTGGCGGCGTTAAGGTCGGGCATCTTGATGGTGGCGATCTCCCTTACCTGATCCTTGGTCAGCTTGGCAACCTTCTGGGTGTTGGGGCGGCCGGAAGCGGACTGCAGGCCGCAAGCCTTCTTGATAAGAACGGCCGCGGGGGGAGTCTTGGTCACAAAGGTGTAGGAACGATCCTGGTACACCGTGATGACGACAGGGATAATCATGCCGGCGTCCTTGGCGGTGCGCTCGTTGAACTCCTTACAGAAGCCCATTATGTTCAGCTGATGCTGACCGAGGGCGGGGCCTACGGGCGGTGCGGGCGTTGCTTTGCCGGCGGGGATCTGAAGCTTCACAAAGCCTGTGATCTTCTTTGCCATTTGAATTTCCTCCTAAAAATAATGTGGTGCGAGCGGCCTCTCCCGCTTTTTCGGGCGGCCTCCCACTTTATGACAGCCTCCCCTTATAAGAAGGCGCATAAATCATGCCTTAGGCGCAGAGTTGCCCCTGCGCTTTTATTTTGCCCTTTATCAGAGCTTCTGCACCTGGATATAATCCAGTTCCACCGGTGTGTCGCGGTTGAATATGGATACGGTCAGCTTTACCTTCTGCCGTTCCGGATCCAGCGCTTCCACCGTGCCTATGAAGTTTTCCAGCGGACCGCTTACCACGCGCACGCTCTCGCCAACGGAAAGGTCCAGCTCGATGGGGATATACTCCACGCCAAGCTTTGTAACTTCTTCATCGGTAAGGGGCACGGGCTTTGATCCCGGGCCTACGAAGCCCGTAACGCCGCGGGTGTTGCGCACAACGTACCAGGTTTTGTCGTTCATGATCATCTTGATCATAACGTAGCCGGGCAGCATCTTGCGGGTTACCACCTTGCGCTTGCCGTCCTTCATTTCAACTACCTCTTCGGTGGGGTAGCTTATCTCTAAAATCATGTCCTGAAGGCCGCGGTTTTCAACCGTTTTCTCCAGGTCCTCCTTGACCTTGTTCTCGTAGCCCGAATAGGTATGGGCAACGTACCACTTGGCTTCTTCGGCCATGATACTTGCTCCCTAAATTACATCAGGCCCAGCAGCGCGTCCGCAAGGGCGGAAGCATCGCTGCTTTTGCCTGCCAGGCTACCAAGAAGCGTGAAGCCCTGACCGAACAGAAAATCAAGCACGCCTATAACAACGGCGAAAAGCACTATGAACGCAAGCACGGTTGCGGTGTACTTGGCAAGGTCTTTGCCGGTAGGCCACGTAAGCTTTTTCAGTTCGCCCACAACGTCCTTAAAATAACGGCCGATACGCGCGAACAGGTTGGGCTTCTTCTCCTTTTTGGCGGTTTTTACATCGTTTGCCATTTTTATGTTCCTGTCCTTTCGGGCTTACTTAGCTTCCCTGTGAATGGTGTGCTTGCGGCAGAAACGGCAGTACTTGGAGAACTCGATCCTGTCGGGGTCGTTCTTCTTGTTCTTAAAAGTGTTGTAGTTACGCTGCTTGCACTCGGTGCAGGCCAAGGTGATCTTTACGCGCATGGTGGTTATTAGCTCCTCTCAATTTATGCCCTGTCCCAACGCGGGATAAGGCCAATAAAATCCGTTTGTTCGGCCGATACCGAACCTAAATAAACCCCCCAGTCGGGGGTTGCTTAGTTAATGTACCACACCTTTAGGCGCTTGTCAACTCAAAAAACGCTTTTAATGCGCAATTTATTCAGATATTCTCGGCTCTTGCGCCCATGCCGCGCCCCGCGGCACAATATGTTGTGCAGGGGAAGTCGGCACCGTCAGGCGTGAAGGTGCTGCTTACTGTACGGCGAAAATTCAATACAGCTTATCGCTTATGTTTTCTATACTATCGGGATACGATATCACCGCGCCCGTGTCCGCGCTCCAGCCCTTGCGCCCGTCCCCCATGTCCTCGAACAGGCAGATTATTACTTCATCCGCGGTTTTGCTCATGCGCATGTAGCCCACGAACTCAAGGCTTTCGCCGCTCCTGTACGTCAGCGCGCCGTAGCCCTTATCCTCCGCGCTGAAAGCAACGTTCAGCAGCTCCCCCGCCGTTACCGGCAGGCAGTCTATTTCAACCTTCCCCGCGAACGAATCCCCGCCGAAAAGGCTGCTTTTATATGTGCCGCTTATGGTGAGCGCGGTCTGCCTGCGTTCGGCAGGGCTGCCGTTTTGCACAAGCGTTGCGTCAACGCGGCGCTCTATGCCGCGCTCCTTCGGCAAGGCAAGGTACACAAACGCCAAAATCAGCGCCGCGGCCAATATGATGAATAGTGTTTTGAGATGTGTTCTTTTGCGTTCGTTCATATCTTTCTCCCCATACCCACCCTTTCCGCCGCGCGGTCGGCGGATGCTATTCTTCATCCTGCTGATTCTTTTCCTTTATGTATCGGCAAACGCTGCGTATTCCGCCGGCCAAGAACAGCAAACCGGAAACGATAAGAACCAAACTCCGGTTAACGTTTGCCGAAATGAAGGCAAGTATGGAGGCTATGAAGGAAAGTATGGCACAGAATAACCAAGATGATCCCGAGCTTTTTTTCACGGCATATGTCTCCTTTCGGTTTCTTCGTATTTAATGTTTCCGCTTAAATGCAGCCGCGCCGGGCATTGCGCCCATGCCGCGCCCCGCGGCACAATATGTTGTGTGATGCGTATTTGCACCGCAGGAAGAAGGGAAATGACAGCGTGTCGGGGGCGCGGCGCGATGAGGTCTTTCGTATTTAACGTTTCCGCTTCAATGCAGCCGCGCCGAGCATTGCGCCGCATATGAGCAGAGCCGCCGCAAGCGGAATTATTGCGCCGCCTCCGGCCTGCGGCATGGCAGCGGGCGATTCGCCGCCCAATTGGGATAGCCTTTCGGCAGCCGCAACGCACAGGGGAAGCCCACTGAGCGCGGCGTCGGCTTGAACAAAGGCTGCGGCGGCTGCATGGTCGGCGGGGATTATGCCTACATCCACGGCATTATTCATATCGTTTATTCCAACGTAGGAAAGCCCGTAGCCCTTCTCCTTCAGCAGTTCGGACGCGGTATCGTGCGCCGCAAGCAGCTCATTATAGGAATACTTCGCCGTTTTGAATTTTACGCCGTCGCGGTAGGCCGCGCTTATGTGCGCAAGCATTTTGTCCCGCGCCGCGCCAAGCTTTGCGTCGGTGTCCGCATGGCGCTCCGTAAGCAGTATGCACAGCTTATCGCCGTCCGAGGTATCAACGTATGCGCCCGCGTATTCGTCGGGATATTTGCCGTTGAACCCCGCAAGCAGCTCGTTATATGCGGCGTTGGCGTCGCGCACGCCTTCCGCAAGGGCGGGTACGGCAACGGCCATGCACAGCGCAAGCATCAGCGCCGCAATTACAATTTTTTTCATATTCGATCCTCCTGTTCCTTTATTCCGTCCTTTAACTCATCTCCCGTCCTCATTCTACGATTATTTTAGCATGAAAAGGCGGGGCTTTCAATAGAAAAGTCCCGCCTTTAAGCCATTTCTCCCCATACCCACCCTTTCCGCCGCGCGGTCGGCGCCCGGTGATGCCGGGTGCATTTGTGCGGGGTGTATTGTGCGCTATTACGGGCGTTTGTGTAAAGGGTAAGCGTTGCGCCCCGACCCGCTATGTATCAGCGCCGGCTCATTCTCAGCCGGCAGAGATAGCGCCCGCCCCGCGCGGCGGAAAAACCGATTATTGTAAATTATTTGCGCCTATATAAGCATTGTGTTCCAGTTCAGCTTCTGTATCGCCGCGTCAAGCTGCCTAAGCTCCATCGACTTCGCATCCACCGTTTTCTGCATCGCCGTAACGTCCACGGTGGAAAAAATCTTTATCTCCGTTTTGGAGTAGCGGTCTATGCGCTGGCTGGCCTGCCGCAAAAAGTCCCGCATTATGCTCAGCTCAAGCGAAAGCGCATCGCGCCGGGCAAGCAGCGCGGTAAGCGTTTCCCCTTCAAACACGGTCGCGGCGTTGGTCAGGTTTATGCGGCGGATGAGCGTTTCATATGCTTCGCATTCCGCGCTGAGCAGCTCGATAAGCCTGAGCGGATCCTCGGCGGGCGCTTCGCCCTCCTGCACCTTGGCATTGTCGTTCAGGCGGGAATGCAGCTGCGATATCCGCGTTTTTATATCCGCGCGCATCTGCAAAGCCTCCGCAAGGGACATTTCTTCGTTTACGGTATTTATATCCATATGAATCCCCCATATAAGTTGATATTTGTATTATATCACATAAATTAAGCTTTTGCCGCAACTTTATGGGGCTTGACAGAAATGTGCGCTGGTGCTATCATATGCCTAACAAAAGAATATATGCCTTATCAAGAGTGGTTGAGGGACGGGCCCTGTGAAACCCGGCAACCTGCGTGCGCGCAAGGTGCCAATTCCCGCGGCATTAGCCGAAAGATGAGCGATGGAATCTTCGTCTCGTTTTTCGCGGGGCGTTTTATTATGCCAAAAAGCAAAATGAGCGTATCCCGCGGAGCAGCTGCGTTTTGATGGGCAGACTATATGAAACGGAGGTTCATTTTTTATGAAAAAGCTTTTTACGTCTGAATCGGTGACCGAGGGACATCCCGATAAGGTTTGCGATATTCTAAGCGACAGCGTGCTCGATGCGCATCTTGCCGTTGACCCGTATTCCCGCGTGGCATGCGAATGCGCGGCGACGACCGGCCTGGTGCTGGTAATGGGCGAAATAACGTCCAAGGCGCAGGTGGACATAGCGTCCCTTGTGCGCTCCACCGTGAACGAAATAGGCTATACGGATAATTCCACCGGCTTTTCTGGCGACAGCTGCGCGGTACTGGTATCGCTGGATAAGCAGTCGGGCGATATTGCCATGGGCGTGGATAAATCGCTTGAGGCGAAGGAAAGCGGCGCGGAGGATATGGCCACCGGCGCGGGGGATCAGGGCATGATGTTCGGCTATGCCACCGATGAAACGGAAGAATATATGCCCCTGCCCATATATCTGGCCCATGCGCTTACCCGCAGGCTGGCGGCGTACCGCAAGGGCGGCGCGGATTTCATAAAGCCGGACGGCAAGGCGCAGGTGAGCGTTGTTTACGAAAACGGCATGCCCGTGAGCGTGGACACCGTGCTCGTTTCCACGCAGCACAGCGCGGATGCAACGCAGGCCATGCTGAAGGACGCCATTTATAGCGAGGTTATAAAGCCCGTTATCCCCAAGGCTCTGCTTGCGGACAACGCGCGCATTCTGGTCAACCCCACGGGGCGCTTCGTAATAGGCGGCCCGCACGGGGACAGCGGCCTGACAGGGCGCAAGATAATTGTTGATACCTACGGCGGCTTTGCGCGCCACGGCGGCGGAGCCTTCAGCGGCAAGGACCCCACAAAGGTTGACCGCAGCGCAGCCTATGCCGCGCGCTACATTGCAAAGAACATAGTTGCCGCGGGCCTTGCCAAGCGCTGCGAATTGCAGCTGGCTTACGCGATAGGCGTGGCGGAGCCCGTATCCGTATTTATAGACACGTTCGGCACCGGTACGGTGGACGAGGATAAGCTGCTTGCCGCCGTGCGCCGCAGCTTTGACCTCAGGCCGGAGGCCATAATACGCGCGCTCGATCTCCGCCGGCCCATATACCGCCGCACCGCGTCCTACGGCCACTTCGGCGATCCTGCCATGCCGTGGGAGCAGCTTGACCTTGCCGAAAAGCTGAAGGCCGCGCTTTAAGCCGCCCATTGCCGGACATACATGAATATTTTTGCACGTTCGGCAAAAAAACTGTTGACACAAATATGTACCATTGTGTATAATAACCCTTGCCGTGAGATTTATGTGCTCGGTTCGTCTAGTGGCCTAGGACACCGCCCTCTCACGGCGGGAACAGGGGTTCGACTCCCCTACCGGGTACCAAAAAGCTCCCAATTCGGGAGCTTTTTTCTTGTTGCGTTAGTAACGTGTTAGTAGTAGAAACTGAATTTGCGGTTATAAGGAGGATTGCCTTCCTTATAACTAATACAAAAAAGATACAGCCTAGTTTCGGCTGTATCTTTTGGTGTAAACGTTTTAGTCTTGCCCTATCACCACGTCTGCGCCCATTTTTTCGAGCAGGGTAAGGTTCTGTTGAGATGTTCCCTTGTAATCCTCTATGCTGAAGGCTTCGGCATAGGTGGCGCGGTTTTTAAGCGAGGGATCGATGCCGTGCATCACGCAGGCATCAACTATTGAATCCCCGCTGTATCCCGCAAGCAGTGTGGTCAAATCATCCTTCGCGGGGTCCGGCGTTTGCAGGTTTTCAAGATAGGCTGCCGCCATTTCCTCTTCACCGGCTTCGTCGGTCGCCTGCGTTGAATAGAATTCAAGCGTAACGTCCTTGGGCAGTATGCCGCCCTCGGTTTTGGTAATCATCTCCAGCCGCTGCAGCGCGTTGTCGCCTTCTTCCGCAATAAGCTGCCATGTGAGCTCAAGCACCGTATTGCCATTGCCGTCGGTTATATGCACGCCGTCCGCATCGGCCGTGAACGTGCCGCTGAGCGTCTGCTTTTCTGTGCTGCCGTCCTGCTTTGCGTAGGCGGTTATGGTAAGGCCGCTGCCGTCTATGCGCAGGCTGTACAGCTCGCTTTCGGCGCATGCCATCCAAACATGACCGTTTTGCAGTTCGCTCACAAGCGCGCCTATATCCTCAACAGTAACAACCTGCTTGGCGGTTTCGGCAGGCTGGTTCTCGTCTTGCGTACCCACGGTTACTTTAACGCTGCATCCTGTCAGCAGCAGCGCCGCCAGCAGGGCGGCAATGATTTTTACGGTTTTCATTGGTTTGCATTCTCCTGTTCATAATAAAATTTGCTTATTGAGCCGACATATCTTGCGACATAAACGCTGTACAGCGCGTTGTCGGATTTACTGAAAAGGAAAGTTATTTGGCGTTCATCGCCGTATGGCGCAACGGTAATAGTGTTATCGTCCTCGGTATACTCAAGCTCCGCGGCATTCAGCGCAGCTATAACATCCGAATATGATTCGTCCATCTGCGCCAAAACATTGCCGTTATAAAGCAGCTTCAGCCCGTCCGCACGGATACTGCCGGACATACCGGTGTTGTCGAACGATGCGCGAACTATGCCATACTGCGGCAGTATTGCGTTGTGGGTGTAATTCACCGCTTCAACGACAGCCGTTGTGCGCACGTCAAGGCGAAGATATATTTCGGCATATGAATTGGCGGGGATATAGTGCGGCTGGCGCTCTATCGTCCACCCGGCGTCAACCATATCCTGTACGGTCATTGAAAGCTTTGCCGAAAGAACGGTCGATTCCACGGCAAAGTCCGGCAGGGTATATGCGTTGATGAACTCCGAGTCGTCATATTCGGCGGGGACGGCGGAGGAGACATTAGAAGTATCGTCCCAGCAGTCCTTTGTCATATCCAGCCGTATATGGATTCCGGAAACGGGATTATTATCCTGATTGTAGAACCTAACGTCTGCATACGGCGTTTCAAGCTTCAGGTAGCTGCCGTCCTTTTTGGCGGAGGGGTAGGCTGTTTTGGCGTCTTCCGCTGAGGATGCGCCAAGGGTTATGCCATTTGCCGTTTTGAATTCGTTGCCGTTTGCGCCAAGATAGTTGTCGTTGAGTATATGCTCAACGGCGGAAACCGCCGTTATGGTGCAGGCGGAAGCGGGCTGCTCGTTAAGCGTGGTGTTGGAAAGCCTCAGCTCTATCTTGCCGTATTCGTTCATGAGCATAACGCTTGATTTGCTGCCGCCGGCTTCTATTGTGGCTGTATCATACTGAGCATCCTCAAACACCCAGCCTTTGTCAAGCAGCGCTTGCACGGGCGCGGGCAGCTCAAGCGTTACGCCGTTGAGCGTGAACGTGCGCAGGGAGGCGGTTTCCTCCAAGCTTGCGGACATCATACCGGTGGACACATTTGTGTTCGCATTGCCAAACGCCGCTATTGCCACGGCGGCGATTATTACTGCCGCCGCAACGGCTGCAATTATTATAATGCCCTTTTTGTTGGCAGGCTTCTTTGAAACGGGTTTGCCTTCGGGCTTCTTTTTAGCCGCGGGCTTTTCCGCGCTTTCGGCAGGCTCGGCCTTTGCTGTTTTCAGCTTTGTCTTTGCGGCGGGCGCGCTCGGCTGCGCCGCGGGCTTGGGCGCTTTATGCTCCTTTGCGGCGTTGGGCGTATATATGGTTGTTGTGTCCGCAAGCACGGTTTGGTCGTCCGCAATTACGCCGCGTTCCTGCGCGGGTGCGATCTCGCGCGTGTCCGGCGCAAGCTCCGCATTGTCTGGATCTTCCATCGCCGTTTTCAGATCGGCAAGGAATGATGCCACGTCCTGATAGCGGTCCGCCTGCCGCACGGCAAGGCCCTTTATTATAACGTTGCTTATGGCTATGGGGCAGGCCGCATCGGCAGCGGCGGGGGAAGGCAGCCTGTCGCGATACATGCGCTCCATGGCGTCGTCCGGTGTTGCGCCAACTATGCACTTATAAAGCGTTGCTGCAAGCGCGTATACGTCCGTCCACGGGCCCTGGCGGCCCTTGCTGCGGTATTGCTCCTCCGGCGCATAGCCCGGCTTTAATATTACGGAAAGGCTCTTTATATCCGTTTGCGAAATTTCCCTTGCCGCGCCGAAGTCCAGCAGCTTTGTGCTGCCGTCCTCCATTACCATTATGTTGTCCGGGCTTATGTCGCGGTGTATTATCCCTTCCGCATGAACGTGCTGCAAGGACGTCATAACGGGCATAAGCAGCTTAACGGCCTCCTCCGGTGCAAGGCGGCCCTTTTGCTCAAGATAGGTTTTCAGGTCAATGCCGTTCAGAAAGTCCATTATTATATATGCCGTGCCGTTTTCTTCGCAGAAATCGCGCACGCCCACTATGCCGGCTTCCCCGTAAAACTGCGCCAATACGCGGGCTTCGTTCAAAAACTTTTCCCTGTTCTTTTCAAATGTGTCCCTGTGGGTGCCAAGCGTTGCAAATACGTTGGGCGATGCGTCGTGGTTGCGATTGACGTAGCCGGACATATAGAATTCCTTTATGGCTACCTTCAAATTCAGCACCGTGTCTATGCCTATATAGGTTATGCCGAAGCCGCCTTCGCCAAGCACGCGGCCTATTTTGTAGCGCTGCTTCACAAGCGTGCCCGGCACAAGATGGTGCGGCATTACGGTATAGCCGTTCATGTCAAAGCCGCACTTTGTGCATACGCCGTTTTCAAATTCCGTATCCCGCAAACAGCCCGGGCAGAATTGTACATTATGCATAAGTTATATCTCCCTGTAAGTTATTGCTGCTATCGTTTATCCCTGTCCACAAATTCCAATGCCGCAACGGCTATTATGGCATATACCGCCGTATGCAGCGCCAGCATGCCCCAGTTGCGCCAAAGCTTGCCGGAATCGTGCACATAGTCCTCCGCAATGCCTGTGGAATAGTTTTCGTCCACCATCGCGTCCACCTGCTCATCCGTAATGGGCAGGGACTTTTGCTTAACAATGCCCTTGAGCGTGTAGCTCAGCTGAATTTTCTGAGTATTTTCAAGGTTGTTGTAATCCGCGGAAATAGCCGTTGCGTTAAGTCCCCATTTGCTTATTGTAAGGTTGCCGAAAAAGCTCATAGGCCCGCGCAGGGGGAACAGCATGCCGGAAAGTATCATCTGAATTATAAGTATAAAGGGCATAACGGTCATCGCTGTTGTGGGCGATTTTACTATCGCCGATATTGCAAGGCCCAATACGTCCGCCGCATAGATGCAGAGGAAATACGTTATGAAGTATTCAAGCCATACCCCGCCGAAAAGCGGAGCGCAGCTGGGATAAGTCAAAAATGCGCTACTGATGCCTAGCAATATAGCCGCCTGCAGCAGGCATATGCCGGCCTGAAATATAAGGTGGGAGGCGATATAGCTTGATATATGCAGCCCGGCGCGGTGTTCGCGCTTTATTATGGCGCGCTCCTTGCATATGTTCTGTATCGAATTGAATATGCCCACCCAAATGCAGGCCGATATCAGCGCAAACCCGCCGGAAAACGTATCCATCGTGTATACGAACATGCCGCTGCCAAGCACTATTGATACAAGTGCGGAAATGACCGCGCCGAATATAAGCACCTTCCAGCCGCGCTCGTTTATGAACAAGCGCCAATGCTTGCCAAGATATATGCCTATCTGCGTTATGCGGGACACCTGAGTATTGCTCATATGGACTCTCCTATATACTTTTCATATTTTTCAATATAGAAATCGGATAATCCGTCCCCGTTTTCATCGGGGCGGTTTATGCGCTTAACAATGCCTTCCAGCGAATCGGCATCGAAGAACTCCTTCGCCGCGTCAATGGAGCCGTAGAAGGCCAGATGTCCGCTGTTTGTCTTTGTGCTTTTGGCAAGCACTATCACCTTATCGAACAGATGGGCAACGCGGTCCGGCGCATGGGTTATGACCATTACTATTTTGCCTTCGTCCGCTATAACGCGCAGGTTTTCCATAAGTCCCGCCGCCATTATGCCGTCAAGGCCGGAATCAGGCTCGTCCAGGAAGAAAAGGCTTGGGTCCGCAATGAACTCCACCGCTATGTTAAGCCGCTTTTTCTGCCCGCCGCTCAGCTTTTTAACGAGCGAATCGCGCTCCCGCTGAAGGCCCAGCATTTCAAGCACCTGATCTATGCGCGCCTGGCGGGCGTCGTTTGCGGTATCGGCAGGCATTTTCATCTGCGCCGCGTTGTCAAGGGTATGATACACGGTGTCATCATCGCGCAGAAGATCCTGCTGCGGCACGAAGCCTATTTCATACTTCATCTGCGCGTATTCCTTATATATATCGCGCCCGTCATGAACTATTTTGCCGCGGGCCTTTTCGTAGCCCATCACGGCGTTGAAGAAGGTCGTTTTGCCAGCGCCCGAGCCGCCAAGCACAAGCACCATGTCCCCGGGGTCAATGCTGAGATCTATATTTTCAAGCAGTATGCGTTTTTTGAAAAGGTTGCGCACGCTGCGCTCCTCAATATGTATGGCAAGTTGGTTTTTCTGCACGGCGGGTGCGTTATAAAGCAGCCTGTCGCCAAGGAATATGAACAGCGTGTTGACTATGCGCACAACATCCATTGCATGAAGCGGTCGCGGCTGGGCGATGCGTTCGCCGTTAACGAACACGCCGTTTGTGCTGCCGTGGTCAACTATTGACCATCCGCGCACGCCGTGAATGAACGTTGCATGCTTTTTTGATACCGCAGGATCGGCTATCTTTATGCCCTCCCGGGCAACGGTGGTGCGGCCTATGTTTATGTTGCCGGTATCCTCGCGCAGCTCGACCGATTGCCACTCGGCATCCTGCCAGGATGTTGAAAATATCATTACGACGGCCTCGTGATGCGGGCGGTCCAAATTTTTGCGGTCTATGCGCAGTATGTCCCCGTCGTTGAGTATACAGCTGCTGCTTTCGCCGTCTTTTCCGTAGAGAATTCCGTTTACATGCGTGCCGTTCAGGCTGTCCGTATCGCTGTAGCAATAGCCCGTGTCAAGCTTAGTTATCCTTCCGTGGCGCTTTGATACTATGCCGCTGTTCAGCGGCAGGTCTACGTCTATGCCCGTGCCCGCGCGGCCGAGCGTGATGCCCTGACCTATATCCACCGTGCGCATCGTGCGCCCGGCGTCGCATACAAACAGGCGCGCCGGTTTGGCTTCACCGGCGGTGTAAAGCATGGTTGCGCTCATTGCGTTATATCCCCTTCCCCATCGTCTATCCATATTGTTATTGCCGTGCGGTTGTCGCGCTCGCTATGCTGATCGTTACGGCTTATAAGTTCCAGCATGTTCTCCATCCATATTTGGGCATTGTCGGATTCTTCAAGGCAAATCTGTATCTGCTCTTCCGTAATGTATTCCCAAAAACCATCGGTACAGAGCAATATCTGCATGTTCCCGCGCAGCGCCACGGGCTGCTCCATTTCCGCCTGCGGCTTTTCCCACGGCGTGCCCAGCACGCGCAGCAGTCTGCTGCGGTCCTCGTGAAAACGAATGTCCCGCTCCTCCACCTGCCCTATGGCGGAAAGCATCTGGGTAACGCTGTGGTCAAGCGTGCGCCGCTTTAATACACCGTTTTCGGCGTAATATGTGCGCGAATCCCCAACGTGGGCCCAATACATGTTTTGCTTATCCAGCATAACAATATTCAGCGTGGTTTTCATCTGCGTTTCGTTATGCTCTGCCTTTTGCCGCGCCAATACCGCCTGCTGCGCCCGAAGGAAGGCCTGCTCCACGGCGGCGTTGGAAAAAACGGCCTGCGCCTGGGCATATTCTGCCACGGCGTTGCAGGCAAGCTCCGCCGCGACTTCGCCGCGGTCAAGCCCGCCAAGCCCATCCGCCAGCGCGAAGCAAAGCCCCGCCGGGCATTTGCTCACGGCATAGCGGTCCTCGTTGCAGGGCCGGTCGCCTATTTCCGTATGCACAAAGTAGTTTATTTTCACAAATGAATCTTCCTTATAATATCATTGAAAAATATTCATTGACCGAATCACATATTTGCGGCGTGCGCTTCTCCTTAACCAAACGCAGCTTATTCAACAATAATTATAATACGAACAGAGTCGAATTTTGTCAAGGAACAGAAGAGACGGATGCGCTGTTATATAACAAAAACCCTCCGCACCATATCGGTTCGGAGGGCTTGTGGTGGAGCGACTTGAGTTAAATCCAAACCGAATGCCGCTTCTATTTCCGCAAGGGTGATCGGTTCCGTTCCATCCTGAAAGTTATAGGTGAATACAATTTTGTCATCAAACACGTAGATGGAGTTGATGAACGTATCGATGATTTGCTTCTGGTACTGCGGGTCGTCTGCGCTGCCATACTTGAAGCGGTTTATCCAGCTGACTATCTGCTCCTTTGTGTAGCGCGGCTTTGTCATTTGCACCTGCAATATCGATAGCTTGAGTTCTTGGCGCTGTGTTTCTAACTGCTCCAGCCGTTCTTTTGTAGATGCGGTAATGATGCCCTGTTGGATGGCGTTGAGCATGTCATCGATGGCTTTTTCGCATGCGGCAAGCTGGAACCGCATAGCGGGAAGGGTTGTATCTTCCCTTTCCTGCAATGAAACGATGGCAGCTGCTATGCGGTCGATTTCGTCATCCTTTAACACGCGCTGCACCGTTATAAGAACCGCAGCGCGCTCTATCCATTGCTTTCTTATGGCTTTGCGCTTGCAGCCAAGGTGCCTTTTGGCACCGCTGCATTTATAATAATGGTACATGACGCCGGTGCGGCTTTTGCCGCTTTCGCCTACCATAAGCCGCCCGCAGGTCCCGCAGAACAGTTTTGTGGTCAGCAGATATTCTTTAGCCGCCTTTCCCTTGGCAGGAGCTTTTTTGTTAAGCGCCATGCGCTGCTGCACCCGTTCAAACAAATCCTCATCTATGATTGCGGGGATACCTTTAGGGATGATTATGCCGCCATAGCGGTATTCGCTGATGTATTCTCTGTTCTTTAGCATTAGGCTGACTCTGCCGATTTTGAACGCCTTGCCTTTACTCGTTTTTAGGCCGCGTTCGTTCAGCGATGCTGTGATTGAGCTGATGTTCTCGCCTGCATCATAGCGGGTAAATATTTCTTTCACCAGAGGTGCGGTCAATGGGTCAATGGCAAGGACATCATCCGGCTCGACTGCATAGCCAAGCGGGGTGCCACCGCCGTTGTTTTTCCATTTCAGCGCGTTCTCTTTCTGTCCGCGATGGATTTTCTCTGATAGTTCGGCAGAATAGAACTCGGCATAGCCTTCCAGCGTCGATTCAAGTATAATACCCTCCGGACCGTCGGATATATTCTCTTTAACCGACACTACCTTCACGCCGTTCTTTTTCAGAATGTGCTTGTAGTGTGCGCTGTCGTAACGGTCGCGGGAAAAGCGGTCGAGTTTCCATACAAGTACGATCTCAAACAGCTCTTTTGCGCTGTCCTTGATCATGCGCTGGAACTCCGGTCGATCTGCCGTTTTTGCAGATAATGCCCGGTCAATATACGTTCCAACGATGGCCATATTGTTGCGTTCAGCATATTCCCTGCACTCACGGAGCTGACCTTCAATGGATTCTTGCGCTGGCTGTCTGAGGAATAGCGGGCGTAGATAACAGCGTTCATTCTTCATCACCCTCGTTGCCTTC
>ERZ827512.2264-NODE-2264-length-16046-cov-6.763742_pt1 | contig 16046 bp, 10 predicted proteins | sample MGYA00519916_ERZ827512 | MGnify/ENA primary metagenome ERZ827512 (study PRJEB31778, sample SAMEA3449335) | human gut metagenome | biome: human gut; feature: human-associated habitat; material: faeces | place: United Kingdom | collected 2010/2012 ... | reverse complement strand
TGAACGGGTTAGCTGCATATGCGGATGCAGTTACGCCGAGAGCCATAGCCATTGCTAATACTAAAGATTTTTTCATTTTGTTTTCCTCCCTTTTAGAAAAACACATTTTATTTTTATAAAACGCAAGGGGAAGAATTGTTGTTATAAAATAAATTTACGGAGTTTCCAGGTTTCCTCTGTACTTATTTTAACAACAATTTTCACTATGCGCATTATAAACAAATATAATGATGTATAAAATGAATTTTATACTCATAAATAACATTGAAGCAATCTCTAAGTATTGAAATTATAACATGTAATACCCCCCATGTAAAGTGACAAACGTCTTTATGCAAGAGAAAATGATAAAAATGTGAACTTTTTTGTGTTTTTTATTTTATATAAAAAATTAGGCGTATAATTAAATCATTAACGATGTTAATTTTACCTACACCTTTGCTTGTGGTATAATATATTATTAGATTTATTGAACGAAAGGAACAAACATGGCAGATAAATTTTTAGTTATAGATGGCAGCAGCCTGATTCACAGGGCGTTTTTTGCCCTGCCGCCGCTGACGACACAGAGCGGTGTGCATACGGGTGCTGTGTACGGTTTTTGCAATATGCTTCTGCGCCTGCTGGCGGACGTGCAGCCCAAGTGGCTGGCGGTAGCGTTTGACAAAAGCCGCAAGACTTTCCGCACGGAGATGTTTGCCGATTACAAGGGGCAGCGCAAACCAACACCGGGCGAGCTTTCTGAGCAGTTCCCGCTGGCGCGCAAGGTGCTGGAGGCAATGAATATTGCCGTACTGGAACTTGATAATTACGAGGCGGACGACATCATTGGCACGTTTGCTGTACACGCGCCGCAGGAAGCGGACGTGATTATTGTAACGGGCGACCGCGATGAACTTCAGCTTTTAAGCAGCCGCACAAGCGTATATTTCACCAAACGCGGCATTTCGGACCTTAAAATTTACACGCCAGAAGTTTTTGCAGAGGAATATGAAGGGCTTAAACCGAAGCAGCTTATCGACCTGAAAGGGCTGATGGGCGATACTTCGGATAATATTCCCGGCATACCGGGCGTTGGCCCCAAAACGGCTCTCAAGCTGATTGGCGAGTATGGCAGTGTGGAAAACGTGCTTGCTAACGCCGATAAAATCAGCGGCAAAGCACTGCGCGAAAAAGTACAGAATAACAAAGAATCGGCGCTGCTTTCCAAAAAACTGGCAACAATTTTTACGGATGTGCCGGTTGATGCGGATTTGGCAAATTATGAATTGAAAGCATTAAAGCCGGAAGCGCGCGAATTGCTTGCCGGGTTGGAATTCCGCAATATGTACGACCGTTTTAATGCCGTTATGGGCGCGCCGGAAGGCGATTTCAGCCTGTTTGGCGACTTTGTGGAAGACAAGCCTGCCGGGCTTCCGGAAGAAGTTGTAAAAAGTGCCGATGATGCGGAAGCGTTATTTAAACTTATCGCCGTAAGGCGTGAAGTTACGCCGCTTACTGTACAGGTTGGCGGCTCGCTGCCGGATTTATATTTTAAACGTGCGGAGCTTTTATGTGATGGGCGCGTTTATATTTTTGAAGGCGAGTGCCCCGGCTGGCAGCAGTTTTATGACTGGCTGGCAAATGAAAACTGCCAAAAAGCCTGCTGCGACAGCAAGAAAATTATTAAAACCGCTTTGTGCCTTGGTGTTGAAGCGCGCGGCATAACGGATGATATTGCCATTGCCGCATACCTTATTGACCCTGCGCGCAGCGAATACAGCATTAAAACTGTTGGCGGAGCGTACCTGACGCAGGAGTATGCGCAGGAATGCAAAACCGTTGCCGAACTTGTGCCTGTGCTGCGTGCCAAACTTGCAGAACACGAACAGATAAAATTATATGAAGAAATGGAGCTGCCGCTGGCACGCACGCTTGCCAAAATGGAACTGGCTGGCATTAAGCCGGATGCAGCGCTTTTGGATAAATTAACCAAAGAAATGGCGGCGCAGATTGCTGCACTTGAAATTTTGGCGGTAGAGCAGGCCGGAGAAACATTCAATTTAAAATCTACCAAGCAGCTTGGTGCTATTTTATTTGAAAAGCTGGGCCTGCCGGTCATTAAAAAAACTAAAACAGGTTATTCTACGGATGTATCTGTTTTGGAGCAGCTGCGCAACGAGCATCCGCTGGTGCGGACTATTTTGGAACACCGCAAGCTGACGAAGCTTCACAGCACTTACCTTGAAGGGCTGCGACCGCTGATTAATACTGTTACAGGGCGTATACATACGCATTTTCAGCAGCTTGTTACTGTTACCGGCCGCCTGAGCAGCACCGACCCGAATTTGCAGAACATCCCTACCCGTACGGAACTTGGCAAAAAAATACGCGAAATTTTTGTGCCGGGCGAAGGTTACGATTATCTGTTAAGCTGCGATTATTCGCAGGTAGAACTGCGCGTGCTGGCGCATATTGCGCAGGATGAACTGCTTTTGGAAAGCTTCCTGCACGGGCAGGATGTACACGCACGCACGGCGGCGGAGGTGTTTGGCGTGCCGCTGGACGAAGTTACAGGCACCATGCGTACGCGCGCCAAAGCAGTAAACTTTGGCATTGTATACGGCATCAGCGATTTTGGGCTTGCCAAACAGCTTGATATCAATCGCGGCGAGGCGGGCAGATATATTGAAAATTATCTTGGACGCTACACCGGCGTTAAAAAATATATGGATGATATGGTGGCGAGCGCCAAAAAACAGGGCTATGTGCAGACGCTGTTCGGGCGCAGGCGTTACCTGCCGGATATTAACAGCCGCAATTTTAACCTGCGCGGCTTTGCGGAGCGTACCGCCATTAACACGCCGATACAGGGTACGGCGGCGGACATTATAAAAATTGCCATGGTGAACGTGCAGAAAATGCTGGAACAGGGCGGTTATAAAAGCCGCATCCTTTTGCAGGTGCACGACGAACTTTTGCTTGAAGTAACGGAGGCCGAACGCGAAGAAGTTGGCGCACTTGTAAAACAAACTATGGAAAGCGCCGTAAAACTCAGCGTGCCGCTGATTGCCGATGTTAACTACGGCGTAAACTGGGCAGACGCCAAATAGGGAGGAATTACCATGCCGGAAATGCCGGAGGTGGAGCAGGTACGCAAAACCCTGCTTCCGCACATTAAGGGCAAAACCATTAAAAATATAGAAATTAACCTTGCAAGGCTGATAAAATATCCTTCGCCGGAAGAATTTATTGCCGGTTTAACAGGCAAAACCATTTTAGATGTAGGGCGCCGCGGCAAATATCTGGTGCTTAAAACAGGCGAAAACCAGAAGCTGATTGTGCATTTGCGTATGACAGGCAGCCTGATTGCGCAGGACGCAGATAAGCCGGAACCGCCTTATGCCAAAATTAAGTTTGAACTGACGGACGGCGTAACCATGTGGTTCTGCGATATCCGCACCTTTGGCACGCTGTACCTTGTTACCAATAATGACGCGTATATTGAAGGCTACGAAACTTTGGGCCCTGAGCCTTTAAGCGAAGGCTTTACGGCCGGTTATATGCGCCCGGTTATAGCCAAAAGCAGAAAGCCCATAAAAACTCTGATTTTGGAGCAGACTTTTATCGCAGGGCTGGGCAACATCTACGCCGATGAGTGCCTGGCGTTATCCGGCATTTTGCCGATGCGCACGGCCAACACGCTGACAGACGAAGAAATTGACCGCCTGCATGACGCTATAAACAAGGTTATTGCGCAGGGCATTGCTAACCGCGGCACAACCTTCCGTGATTACAAAGACGGCGAAGGCAACAAGGGCGATAACCAAAACCATTTGCTGGTATATGGGCGCAAAGGCTTGTGCTGCAAAATGTGTGGCGGCGAACTTTTGGGTACCAAAGTAGGCGGGCGAGGCACAACATACTGCCCGCACTGCCAAAAATAAAACGGTGAAAAAATGAAAGTAATAGGTTTAACAGGGGGCATAGCCTCCGGTAAAAGTACAATTGCAAATTTACTGCGCAGCCTCGGCGCGCCTGTGTTTGATGCCGACGCCGAAAGCCGCGCTCTGGTTGCCAAAGGGCGTGCGGCGCTTAACGAAATAGCCCTTACCTTTGGCATTGAATACCTTACAGACGGCGGCGAGCTTAACCGCCCCAAAATGGCGGAACTTGTTTTCCACGATAAAGAAGCGCTGAAAAAACTGGAAGCAATCATCCATAAAAATGTACTGGCGGCTGCGCAGAGTTTTCTGGCGGAATGCCGCAGTAAAAATCTGCCGGCGGCAGTGCTTGACGTACCGCTTTTAATTGAATGCGGCTGGTATAAAGATGTGGATGCCGTGTGGCTTGTTGCCGTAGACAGCGAAACGCAGATAGAACGTGCCATGGCACGCAGCAACATGACGCGCGAAGAAGTTAAGGCACGCATTGCAGCGCAGATGACACTGGAAGAAAAAAAGGCTTATGCCAGCCTTGTAATTGACAACAGCGGCACCTTTGCCGAAACGGAAAAAGCCGTTGCCGCAGCATGGAAAAATTTTACGGCGGAGGCATAAGTTGGGCAGGCGGAAAAAGAAAAAATTTATCGACAGATGGTGGGTAAAATTCTTAATGGTTGCTGCCGCCGTTTTTCTCATCGGTGAAGCCGGTATGAAAATATGGAGCAGCGAAGCCGTGCAGACGCGCTTTGTTTATATGTGGCCCTACCAGAACGAAATTTTGGAGTACAGCTCCAAAAACAAAATCGACCCTTTTTTGGTTGCGGCAGTTATTAAAAACGAAAGCGGGTTTGACACGGAAGCCGTATCGCACGCAGGTGCCGTGGGGCTGATGCAGATTATGCCGGAAACCGGCGAATGGATTGCTTCGCAGATGGGGCTTGACCATTTTGACATGGAAGCTTTGCGCAGGCCGGAATATAACGTGCGGCTTGGCTGCTGGTATCTGGGCGAGCTGGAATATGAATTTCAGCGCAACTGGGTGCTGATGATGATTGCCTATAACCGGGGCGCGGCAACACGCGCGCGTGGATGCAGGAAAACGGCTGGAACTATGATTTTAACCGCATTGAAGACATACCTTACCCGGATACGCGCGAGTATGTAAAAAAAGTTTTGCGCGACCGCGACAAATATTATCTTTATTATAAAAATAAAATAAAAAAGTATTGACAGATTGATTTTTGCGCGCTATAATAATCAATGTTGACGCGGTAGTGGCGGAACGGCAGACGCGCTAGCCTCAGGAGCTAGTGGGGGCAACCCCGTGGAGGTTCAAATCCTCTCTACCGCACCATTTAATTTAATAGCAATACCCCAATGCGGTTGTGGCGGAACGGCAGACGCACCATCTTGAGGGGGTGGCGGGGAGACCCGTGTGGGTTCAAATCCCACCAACCGCACCAAAAATGCAATGAAGCAGCTTGTAAAACAGGCTGCTATTTTTATGCCTAAATGAATTAAGCAATGGGCATTTGCTTAAAAGCGCCGGTATTTGTGCAGGTTATTTTTCTTTTAACTTGTGGACAAAGTATGCCTGCAATGGTATAGTATATTAGGTATTGCGCAGGGGCAGTAAAAAAGCTGTCTGCCCTCAAAAAAGATATTTTTGGAAGGTGGTACAATCAATGGAAAAATCTGTTAAGCAAAACACATCCACTCCTGTGGACGCGGACTATTCGCTGGAGGCCGTGCCTGATTCAGCACGCAAAGGCTTCTGGCAGATGTTCTTCGTTATGCTGGGGTTTACGTTTTTTTCTGCCAGTATGAGCGTAGGCGCCAAATTGGGTAATGGGCTCGATTTATCAGGCTTTGTATGGGCGTGCCTGATTGGTGGCATTATTCTGTCGGCTTACTGTGGTGTACTGGCTTTTATTGGGTCTAAAACCGGTTTGAATATGGACTTGCTCTGCCGCCGTACTTTTGGCAGCAAGGGTTCTTATCTTTCGTCTGCTATTTTGGGCTTTACGCAAATCGGCTGGTTCGGCGTAGGCGTGGCAATGTTTTCCATTCCTGCGGCGGAACTTATGGGCATGAACGAATGGACTCTGACCATTATTGCCGGCCTTTTAATGACGGCAACCGCAGCCACCGGCATGAAGGCACTGGAAATTGTCAGCTATATTTCCGTTCCGCTCATCATTATTCTGGGTGTTTATTCCATGGTTACTGCTGCCGCAGAAGGCGGCGGGCTGGCTTACATTTTTGCGCAGTCTGCCGGGCAGATTACCCTGTTTACCGGTATCGGCTATGTTATTGGCTCTTTTATTTCCGGCGGTACTGCAACGCCTAACTTTATCCGTTTTGCTAAAAACAGCAGCATTGCCGTGTGGACTACGGTTATTGCCTTCTTTTTAGGCAACACGCTGATGTTCTGCTTTGGCGCGGTTGGCGGCGCTTACACCGGCAAGGACGATATTTTCTACGTTATGATTGCACAGGGGCTTGCCATTCCGGCTTTGATTGTACTTGGTGCCAATATCTGGACTACCAATAATAATGCTCTTTACACCGGCGGCCTTGCCATTTCCAATATTTCCAAAGTACGCATGAAATGGACTACCTGGATTTCCGGCATTATCGGCACGGCGCTTGCAATCTGGCTTTATTACAATTTTGTAAGCTGGCTCAGCATTCTTAACTGCGCTCTGCCGCCGATTGGCATTATCGTTATTTTAGATTATTTCTTTAACCATAAAAAATTCGGCAGCGATTTTAACGAATACACCATTAACTGGTTTAACATTGCCGGTATTATAGTGGGTGCTGCCTGTGCAAACCTGCTGCAGTGGGGCATTGCCGCCATTAATGCTATGGTGGTTGCTGCTGTATTCTTCTTTATCGGCGAAATGCTTGGCAAAAATAAATAATAACTGTAAAGAAAGGATGATTTGCTATGCTGCTGCAAAAACTGTATCTGGCAAATGCCACGGAAACTGTCGATATTCGCGTGACGGACGGCAAATTTGCCGCTATTGCCCCTCAGCTGGAAGCGCTGCCCGGTGAAGAAGTGGTTGACTGCTGCGCCGGTAAAATGGTGCTGCCGCCTTTTGTGGAATCGCACGTACATCTCGATACCTGCCTTACGGCAGGCCGCCCGCACTGGAACTTATCCGGCACGCTGTTTGAAGGCATTCAGCGCTGGGAAGAATATAAGCCTTTCCTTACCAAACAGGAAGTAAAAGACCGTGTAAACAAGGCGCTCCGCCTGCAGGCAGGCAACGGTATTCAATATGTGCGTACCCATGTAGATATTAATGACCCGGAACTTACCGCCCTGCGCGCAATTTTGGAACTGCGCGAGGAAGTTAAGGATTATATTGATATTCAAATTGTTGCTTTCCCTCAGTACGGAATTTTAAGTTACCCCAATGGCAAAGGCCTGCTTGAAGAAGCACTGAAAATGGGTGCCGATGCTGCCGGTGCCATTCCGCATTTTGAATTTACCCGTGAATATTCTGTTGAATCGCTTAACATCTGCTTTGAACTGGCGCAGAAATACGGCAAATTGATTGACGTACACTGCGATGAGATTGATGACGAGGCCTCCCGCGGGCTGGAAACTGTTGCCGCCCGCGCTTATGAAACCGGCATGAGCGATATGGTAACGGCTTCGCACACAACCGCCATGCACAGCTACAACAATGCTTATATGATTCGTTTGATGCGACTTTTGAAAATGTCCGGCATTAACTTTGTGGCAAATCCGTGCGTTAATGTGCATTTGGGCGGCCGAGCTGATACTTACCCCAAACGCCGCAGCATGACGCGCGTAAAAGAACTTACCGCCGAAGGCATTAATGTTTCTTTCGGCTCGGATGATATTTTTGACCCATGGAACCCGCTTGGCAATGCCAATATGCGCGACCAGGTATTTATGGGGCTGTATACCGGGCATATGCTTGGTTATGAAGAAATTTGCAATTCTTATAAATTTGTTACCGAAAATGCTGCCCGCACCCTGCATTTGGGAGATGCTTACGGCATTGCGGTCGGCAAAGATGCAAACTTTATTATTCTTGACGCCAAAAACTGGTATGACGCATTAAACAATAATGCGCCGGTGCTGCGTAATTACCGCAAAGGCAAACTTATTGCTTCTACCGCGCCGGTAGAGAAAAAAGTGTATTTTTAACTGAGCCGCCAATTAGTGCCAAGTGATGGCGAACGCAATAATTGTGCCAGAGAAGTTACGCAAATTTGGCGATTGAATAATGAGCAAAATTTACGAACCTTTAACAGAAAAAATCAAAAGGGTTATACTTTTCAGCATTGTTAAAATCTGCGGCTTCGTCGATTCCGTCCGAGCATGGCACCGGACTCTCGTAGGTTATTGTTATAAATTAAGCCGCCGCAGTTTTAACTACTGCTTCACAGCACAACCCTTTTGGATTTTTGAACAAACTGGCTGCCAATAAAATAATTTAAATAATAAAAGCCAAAGCATTGCTTAAAGTAGTGCTTTGGCTTTTTGCATATTATATTACTTTTTGCTGTTTTTTACCTGCCGCCGTGCTCACGTTTCCAGCGCTTTATTTCATCAAGCCTTGCTTTTACGCGTGCTTCCAGCCCCTGGGTTGTTGGCTTGTAATATTCCGTTCTCAGAAGCGAATCGGGCAGGCACTGCATATTGGTAAGTTTTTCTTCCGTGTTGTGCGCGTACTGGTAGCCTTTGCCGTAGTTAAGTTCCTGCATCAGTTTTGTGGGCGCATTGCGGATAACAAGCGGTACAGGTTCTGCCAGCATTTTGGCGGCGTCGCGCTTGGCGTGTTCATACGCCATATAAAGTGCGTTGGATTTTGGCGCAACCGACATATACACCACGGCCTGCGTTAAATGCACGCTGCATTCCGGCATGCCGATAAAATGGCAGGCGTGGTAGGCGGCAACGGCAATTTCCAGTGCTTTGGGGTCGGCAAGGCCGATATCTTCACTGGCAAAGCGTGTAACGCGCCGCGCTATATAAAGAGGGTCTTCGCCTGCTTCCAGCATGCGTGCCAGCCAGTAAACGGCGGCGTCCGGGTCGCTGTTGCGCATGGATTTATGCAGTGCGGAAATTAAATTATAATGTTCTTCACCTGTTTTATCGTACAGCAGCGATTTTTTGGAGGTACATTGTTCCAGCGTTTCGCGTGTTACCGTTGTTGCGCCGCCTGTGTCCATATAGCCGTTTAATACTGCCATTTCTAAAGTGGAAAGCGCTGTTCGCGCATCGCCGTTGGCAAAAACGGCAATCATTTCCAAAAGTTCTTCTTCAATGTTAATTTTCTGGGTGCCAAAGCCTTTTTCATCTGTCAAGGCACGTTTTAAAAGCTGCACAAGCTCCTCTGTTTTAAGCTCCTGCAAAACAAAAACCTTGCAGCGGCTTAGTAATGCGCTGTTAACTTCAAACGAAGGGTTTTCCGTCGTTGCGCCTATTAAAATAATGCTGCCTTTTTCCACAAAGGGCAAAAACGCATCCTGCTGCGCTTTGTTAAAACGGTGTATTTCGTCTACAAAAACAATGGTTTTTTCGCCGTAACGGCGGTTTTCTTCCGCCTTTTGCATTACGCTGCGTATTTCTTTAATGCCGCTTGTAACGGCCGAAAAATCAATAAACGCCGCTTTGGTGGTGTTGGCAATAATCCGCGCCAGCGTGGTTTTGCCCACGCCGGGAGGCCCCCAGAAAATCATGGAGGAAATCTGGTCGCTTTCAATTAAACGGCGCAGCACTTTGCCTTTGCCCAAAAGGTGGGTCTGGCCAACATATTCTTCAAGCGTTTTGGGGCGCAGCCTTGCCGCCAGCGGCTGAGATAAATTGTTTTCAAAAAGTGAAATTGCTTCCATAATTTCGCCTCCCAAAGCCATTATAATTCGCCGCAGAATTAAGCGCAAGCAGAATTTATTAAAGCAATTTTACACAATTGTCTCATTAATGCAAAGATATTTGTTTGCTAAAACAGTTTAAAAAGTTATATAATTAAAATAACTTATACTTGCAGAAGGTTGGGTGCGTACTATGGACTGGCATAACCGTAATATGAAAATTTTAATCGGCATTTGCATTGCCGTTGTTTTAATTGTTTGTTACCGTATTTTTGATAATATACAAACGGAGCGAGCCCGTGCGGAAAGAATGTCGCGCGTGCAGGCGGTGGCAGTTGTTACGGCAAAGCCGGAGCGCAGGACGATTACCCCGCTTTTGGAGTTCAGCGGCAGCCTTGACCCGGAGTGGCAGGCAGATGTTGCCGCCAAGGTTGACGGGCGTGTGGAGCGTGTGTATGTAAATGAAGGCGACCGTGTAACCAAAGGGAAGGTTCTGGCAGAACTGGAACAGCGCGATACTGACGCTGCCCTGCGTGAAGCGCGCGGCAATTACATGGACGCGCAGACCAATCTCCGCAAGGCAGAGCGCGACCTTGAGCGTTACAGCGCTTTATATAAACAGGGGGCGGTTTCCGAACAGGTTGCCGACGATTATGCTTTTGCGCGTGACAATGCAGCTGCCAAGCTGGATGCAGCCCGCGGAACCGTGCAGGCTATGGAATCGCAGTTTGAAGGTACTGTAATAACAGCCCCGGCTGACGGCATTATCTCCAAGCGCTACCATCAGGAGGGTTATTACGCAGCAGCAGGCACCCCGCTTTTTGCCATTGCCGATATCAGCGTTTTAAAAACCGTTATTAATATTCCGGAAGGCAATATCAGCGGCGTATCCGTTGGCAACGAAGCCGAAATAGAACTGCCTGCCTTTGCCGGGCATAAAATTATCGGCAGAATAACGCGCATTGCCCCTGTTGCCGATTTACCTGCGCATACCTTTGCCGCCGAAGTAAGTGTTGACAACACCGAAGGGCTTTTGGCAGGCGTTTTTGCAACGGTAAAGCTTACCGCGCAGCCCAGGCAGAATGTGCTTACAATCCCGGTTTATGCCATTGTAATGCGTGACGACCAGAAAACCGTATTTATTGTGGAAGACGATAACACCGTGCGCCGCCAGGTGCTTGACATTGGCTATACGGACGACAAGGTTGCCGAGGTTTTAAGCGGACTGAAAGGCGATGAAGTAATTGTAACCGAAGGGCACAACAAGCTGCGCGAAGGCAGCAAGGTAGTTACTGATAAGGCAGGTAATTAATTATGATAGAGACTTTTATCCGCCGGCCGGTTTTTACTACCATGTTTATTTTGCTGCTGGTAGTGTTCGGTATCCGCTGCTACCCGGAAATCGGCGTGGATTTGAACCCTGACGTTGATATGCCTATCGTCAGCGTGCGCGTTACTTACGACGGCGCTTCGCCGGAAGAAATGGAAACGCTTATTACCAAGCCGATAGAAAACCGCGTCAGCCAGGTTGCAGGCTATAAAACCATTTCCAGTACCGTGCTTGAAGGCTACAGCGAAACCGTACTGGAATTTAACATGGGCGTAGACCCGCAGGCTATGGCCAGCGAAGTGCGCGAAAAGGTTGCCAGTGTGCGCAACCGCCTGCCGGACGATATCGACGAACCGGTAGTACAAACGGTCGATTTAACCTCCCAGTCCATTGTTGCGTACACGTTTTCTTCCGAATCGCGCAGCCGCGGCGAAATACGCCGTTTAATAGAAGACAGCATTCTTGACGAAATGCAGATGGTTGAAGGCGTTGCCGAAGTAACTGCGGTAGGCGCCAGCCAGCGTGTAATACGCCTTGTGGCAAAGCCCGATAAGTTAATGGAATACGGAATTTCGTTTCAGGACCTGCTGCAGAAGGTAGATGACGAAAACTACAATACGCCGGGCGGCAAAGCCAGAAACCACGACATGGAAATAACCGTGCGTACCATTGGCAAATACAGCAATATCGACGATATTAAAAAAGTTGTTATTGCCAACCATAACGGCAAGGCAGTGTATATTGGCGACGTGGCGGACGTTATTGACGGCTGGGAAGATGAAGACACTTTCGCCAGTGCCAATGGCGTGCCCTGCGTTATGACCTTCGTGCGCAAACAATCCAAAACCAACACGGTTGACGTTACCGACCGTGTTAACGCCAAAATGGAAGAGCTTAAACAGCGCGTAATTCCGCCCGATATTAAGGTTGATATTGTGCGCGACCAGTCTACCTACGTACGCGAAAACATTGCCGATGTGTGGAACACGATTTTCTTTGGCGGCGCGCTGGCGATGTTTATAACTTATATGTTCCTCGGCAACTTCCGTGCAACCATTATCGGCGGCTTGTGCATACCAACATCAATAATTGCAACCTTCTTTATGATGAAGGCAATGAATTTTACCTTAAACAACATGTCGCTGATGGCGCTGAGCCTTGCGGTAGGCATTTTGATAGACGACGCGATTGTTGTAATCGAAAATATTTTCCGCCATATCGAAATGGGCAAAACGCCGTTTGTGGCAGCCAAAGAAGCAACGCAGGAAATTTCCCTGGCAATACTGGCAACGTCGCTGTCGTTAATGGCAGTGTTTGTGCCGGTTGGCAGCATGGGCGAAATTATCGGCCAGTATTTTAAACAGTTTGGCTTAACGGTTGCCTTTGCCATAGCGTTTTCCACTCTGGTAGCGTTTTCGCTTACGCCAATGGTTTCCGCCTACTGGCTGAAAGAAGAAAAGCCGGGCGAAAGCCACCGCAACAAATATGTACAGCTGGCGCTTGATAAATTTGAAGCGGGCTTTCAGATTTTCCGCGGTTTGTACAGCGGCATTATGGAAGCGGCACTGAACAACCCAAAAAAAGTTATTGCCGCCGGCATAGTTTCGCTGGCAATGAATATTGTGCTGCTGCCGTTTGTAGGTACGGAATACCAGCCGACATACGATTCCGGCGAGTTTACCGTTAATTTTAAAGCACCTATCGGCACCAGTATGGAAAAAACAGTAGCGCTGGCAACGCCTTTGCAAAAAGAAATAACGGCCATGCCGGAAGTGAAAATAGCGGCGCTGAATATCGGCAACGGGCGCAACCCGGTAAACCAGGGCTCTATTGATATCCGCCTTGTGCCGAGCAACGAGCGTGACCGCACTATGCAGCAGATTATGGATGACCTGCGTGCCGAAGTGCGCAGCGTTCAGGGCCTGAGCGTTACGGTAGTGTCCAATCAGGGGCGCGGCCGCGGCGACAGCAGGCCGGTGCAGATTGGCCTGCGCGGCAGCGATATTAAACAGCTTAAAGAATACGCGCTGGAGCTTGCCGATTTGGTGCGTAAGGTTCCGGGCGCAACGGATGTCGATATTTCCGATTCGGACGAACAGCCGGAAATTTTAATCAGGCTTGACCAGGCGCGCGCCAGCCTTTTGGGACTCGATTCTTATTCCGTTGGTGAAGTTGTGGAAATGGCCTTTATGGGCAAAAGCACCGGCAACAGCTTCACAATCGGCGATAATGACTACGATATTATTTTACAGCTGCCGGAAAGCAAGCGTACCGATATTAATGACGTTAAAAATCTGCGCGTATCTTCGCCGGACGGGCAGTTCATCCGCCTGGGCGATGTTGCCGACATAAGCCTTGGCAGCGGCCCGACGCGTATTGAACGCGAGGACAAGCAGCGCCAGATTGTTGTTTACGCCAACACGGTAGGCACATCTCCGGGCGAACTGATTGCCAAAATACAAAACGAGCTGATACCCAGCATGAATATGCCGCAGGGCTACAACTATAAGCTGATTGGTGAAGCCGATACAATGTCACGTTCGTTTAACGAAATTGTTAAGGCCATTGTGTTGGCGGTTGTAGTTGTTTATATGGTTCTGGCGGCGCAGTTTGAAAGCTTCAGCCAGCCGGTAATTATTATGGCTTCGCTGCCGTTTGCGGTAGTGGGCGCCGTGCTTGGCCTTTTAATGGCGGGGCAGACAGCCAACATGATGAGTATGATTGGCTTTACCATGCTTTTGGGGCTTGTTACCAAAAACGCCATTTTGCTTATTGACTATGCCAACCAGCAGCGCGAAAAAGGGCTTGATATCCGCAGCGCAACGATTGAAGCCTGCTCATTGCGCCTGCGCCCGATACTGATGACAACGCTTTCAACAATTTTAGGCATGCTGCCTATCGCCATGGGCATCGGCGAAGGCGCGGAGCTGCGCCAGTCCATGGGCGTGGTGCTTGTTGGCGGCCTTATCACTTCAACCATGCTCACCCTTCTGGTTGTGCCGGTTGTGTATATGGAATTTGAAAAATGGAAAGAAAAACATTATAAACCTGCCGGAGAGGCAAACGCATAATAAACGGGGCTCTGCAAATTGCAGGGCCTTTTGTATTATCTGTTACAAAATAAATGAAAATTACTTGTGCCATTCCTCTTTAATCTTGTATAATAAATGTAAAGTATAAGTAAAAATTAAGTTAAACAACTTACAGGAGGGCTTATGGTTTACTTTTTCGGATTTTTGGGAGGACTGGCGTTATTTTTATACGGCATGCAGCTTATGGGCGAAGGCCTGCAGCGTGCCGCAGGCGAGAAGCTGCAAAAAATACTGGAAAAGCTGACAGGCGTTCTGCCGGTGGCTGTTGCGCTTGGCGCCGTTGTAACAGGTATTTTGCAGTCGAGCAGTGCCACAACGGTAATGACGGTTGGTTTTGTAAACGCAGGGCTGATGAATTTAAAGCAGGCCTTCGGCGTTGTAATGGGTGCCAATATCGGCACAACCATGACGGCACAGCTTATTGCCTTTAAGCTTACCGATTACATTACTCTGTTTCTTGCTATCGGTTTTGCCGTGCATCTTCTGGCAAAACGCCAGCGCGGCAAATATATCGGCCAGGTAATTTTGGGCTTCGGCATTTTAATGCTGGGTATGGAAATGATGAGCGATTCCGTAATGCCGCTGCGCGAATACCAGGGCTTTATTGATTTTATCGGCCGCTTTTCCGATAACCCGATTCTCGGCGTGGGCGTAGGCCTTGTAATGACCATGGTCATTCAGTCCAGCAGCGCAACAATCGGCGTTTTAATTGCCATTGCCAATCAGGGGCTTATTCCGCTGGAAGGCGCAATTCCTGTGCTTCTGGGCGATAATATCGGCACCTGCATTACGGCGGTACTTGCTTCGCTGCGTGCCAATATTACGGCCAAAAGAGTAGCGCTGGCGCATGTAATGTTTAACTTTATCGGCAGCATTATTTTTATAACCTTTATGGGGCTGTTTATAAAACTGGTGCTGGAAATTTCCCCGGCGGACGATATAGCCCGCCAGATTGCCAACGCGCATACGGCGTTTAACGTGGTAAATACGCTGCTGTTTATGCCGTTTACCGGTTTATACATTAAATTTATAGAAAAATGCCTGCCGGGCAAAGGCGAAATTATTTCGCGCAAACCTGCATATCTTGATGAGAAAATGCTGGTAACTCCTTCCATTGCCATGGGGCTTGCCGTTAAGGAAATTGTGCGCATGGGCAACATGGCGCGCCATAATGTTGAAGTAGGCATGCAGGCACTGGAAGACAAGGACGAAAATAAAATTAAATACGTACTGGAGCATGAGCCTGTAATTGATGCGCTTGAAGAAGACATAACCCGTTACCTTACCAAAATGAGCGAAAAGGAAATGGGCGCCGAGCTTTCGGCAATGCATACAAGGCTGCTGCACGCCTGCACGGATATTGAACGTATCGGCGACCACGGCGAAGCGCTTGCCAAAGATGCGCGCCGCATGTTTGAAGACGATGTTAAATTCAGCGAAGAAGCCAAAACCGAACTTCGCGCTTTGGGCGAACTGGTTATGCAGGCCAGCGGCAAAGCCATGGAAGCGCTTGCCAATAACGATAAGGTGCTGGCGCAGGAAGCGTGGGATATTTGCCGTCAGGTAAAAAAAGCGCAGAAAGAAATCCGCAAAAACCATATTGTACGCCTTAACGAAAAACGCTGCGACCCTGTTGCCGGGTTTATGATGATGGAAATTTTAATAAACCTGAAGCGTGTTTCCGACCATTCCAAAAATATAAGCCAGATTGTTTTGGGAATTTTTTAAAATTAATTAAAAAAGTTGTTGACAAACAGATTTTACTGCTGTATAATTAATTTCGTTGTTGAGAGACGCGGAAATAGCTCAGTGGTAGAGCACCTCCTTGCCAAGGAGGGG
>ERZ827512.2262-NODE-2262-length-16062-cov-20.965703_pt1 | contig 16062 bp, 19 predicted proteins | sample MGYA00519916_ERZ827512 | MGnify/ENA primary metagenome ERZ827512 (study PRJEB31778, sample SAMEA3449335) | human gut metagenome | biome: human gut; feature: human-associated habitat; material: faeces | place: United Kingdom | collected 2010/2012 ... | reverse complement strand
AGGTCCTTTTATCGAACATCACCTCACAGTAGACCGCTTCATCCAGCGGTTCCCCATGCTCCAGCGCCAGCAAAATGGCGGCAAGACTGTCCTTACCAAAGCTGCAGCTGGCAATGTGTTTTAACGCTGCGATACTCCCGCCTCCTTGGCACGGCAGGCGCTTTCCAGCACCTCCGTCATATCCGTCCGCTCCCACGGGGCATCCGCGTGGGTGAAGTGTCCGTAGTTGCAGAATTTGCGGAAAATGGGTTTGTCCAAACCCAGCGTATCGATCATGCTGTTCGGTGTCAGCTTGAACACCGTGCGAACGGCCTGCTCCAGCGCAGTATCGGAATACTTGCCAGTGCCGTGGGCATCCACCTCCACCATGACAGGCTTCGCCTTGCCGATGGCGTAGGCCAGACTGACGGTGCAGCGTTCAGCAAGTCCCGCCGCCACAATGTTTTTTGCGATGTAGCGGGCCATGTAAGCGCCGCTGCGATCCACCTTGGTGCCGTCCTTGCCGGACAGCGCACCGCCGCCATGGGGTACGAGACCGCCGTAAGTATCCACCATCAGCTTACGGCCCGTGAGTCCGGTATCCGCTTCAAAGCCGCCCTCCACAAATCTGCCGGAAGGATTGATGAGGATCTCCGTTTCGGCATCCAGCGGGAAGTCCTGAAAAGCGGGCTGGATAATATGGCGCATGACCGCATGGCGAAGCTCTGCCAGCTCCACACCATCCTCATGCTGGCAGGAGACCACTACGGCAGAGACACGCTTGGGAACGCCGAACTGATACTCCACAGACACCTGCGCCTTACCGTCCGGCTTCAAGCTGGGGATCGTGTGCAGCTTTCTCGCCTGGGTCAGCAGGCGGGTGAGTTTATGTGCCAGCACTACCGGCAGCGGAAGAAGCTCAGGCGTTTCATCGCAGGCGTAGCCGTACACGATGCCCTGGTCGCCTGCTCCGGTCTCCGCGCCATTATTGACCGCTCCGGCGATGTCGGGACTTTGCTCGTGGGTGATCACCTCCACCTCATAATCGCTGCCGCCATATCCGGCTTCCCGCACGGCGCGGCAGATAACGGCAGGGATGTCCGGGAGCCGCGCCGCCGTGATCTCGCCAGCCGCGATGATCTTACCTGCGGTAGCCATGACCTCACAGGCTACATGGGCGGCGGGGTCATGCTCCAGACAGGCATCCACTACGGCGTCGGCAATGGTGTCGCAGAGCTTGTCCGGGTGGCCCTCAGTGACAGACTCCGCGGTTAAGACATACTTATCTTTCATGTTCGTTTTTCTCCTTATTGCATTGTTTTTTATGGTTTCCGGACGGCACAGGAACAGAAAACACCATCTCATTGGCGTATTTCTTCCGATACTTTTCGATCTGCTGCTCCGTCAGGGATGTAAAATCCTCATCTCCAATTCCGACTACAAAAAAGGTGCCGCAGACAATGTCATACGGCACTCCGGATTCATCTGTCAGGGCACGGTTCATAGGAAGGCCCAACATTTTTCCTTCTTCATTGCAGACGATGGCAACAGGATCGTCGAACGGGTAAACAGCCTCAATGTCTCCACCTACGATCCGCTGCATGGATTCCAGGCTGCCGTCGATCTCTTGTACAGTGGGCGTTTTCATCGGCTCCACCACAAGAATGGTCATTTTTTGATGATTGATAGGATCGCCTCCTAAAAAAATAAGCGGCAGCAGCAGTCTGAGACCGCTGTTGCCGCGAAATGGTTTGATTATTTTTTTGTTTTCAGAGCCAGCGTTTGTGTTTTCAGCAAAGCATTCTCCAACGCTCTATGGTCCTCGTGATCCTGCCACCAGTGGGGGCGCAGAAAACTCAGTGCTTTGGTGGCCCAGATGTAGTCATCCCGCCCCAGGGACTCCTGCACGAGTCCAAGTCGGAACTTTTCGTAGTTCTTTCGTACTGCTACATCTACGCTGTCCCGGTTTAAATACAGTTCCAGAAACCCGCAGAGGACAGCCGCTTCCTCCATCGTATAAAACACTACGACACCCCTTTCACACAAACAGGCATTATTGTAGCACATACGAAGGGATAATAGAAGCCCTATCACGATTTCCATAGTCAAGCGCGCCAATCTGCGCATCTCCGCAATGGGAATGACCAGCCGAAGAATATCCTTATGTGTTCCCCACCTTTTGCTTTCAGGGTAGAACGATTCCAAAAACGAGGAATGGAGTTTCCCTCCATTCCTCGTTATTCCTTGTCTGGCAGATAAGTCACTATATCAGCCAAAGTACAATCCAGTATTTTACATAGCGCGTCCAAAGTGTTGGTCGAAACGGATTCATTCGCTTTCAGCCTCCGGATCGTAGAACTACTGATCCCACCTTTACATTGCAGCGTATATGTGGTCGCTCCACGCTTTTCCACCGTTTCCCATAATGGGGCGTATGAGATCATCCCGGTTCCTCCCTCCGTTTCGCACTTTACATATCTCCATTATTGCCTATAATGAACATATAGCGTTATAGGCAATATTGCCCATATCAGGATGTTCTAAACTTGAACCGCAATGGGAGGAACCATAATGGAAACAAAAGTATGTTGTGTTACGGGACATCGGGATATTCCAACAGATCGGGCCGTCTACGTAGAGCAAGCGCTTCGACGTGAAGTCCTGGCAGCGATTGAGGATGGATATACCCGCTTCATCTCTGGTTTTGCTGAAGGAACGGATCTCATGTTTGCGGCCATCGTTGCCGAGCAAAAGGAATACTTCCCCAATCTGTATTTAGAGGCGGCTTTGCCCTATGCGGGCAGGATTAAAACAAAAAACAAGCAATTTCACGATTTGCTGCGAATCTGCGATGAGGTCACGGTCGTATGCCAAGAATATACCCCTTCATGCTTTATGCGGAGAAACCGGTATATGGCCGTGAAGTCCCAGCGTGTGATTGCCGTTTATGATGGGCGAGATCGTGGTGGAACGCTTTACACCATGCGCTATGCCCATACGCTGGAGAAGGAGGTCCGGGTAATCGAGGTATGAACTTTGTGTGATTTGGGCGACTCAAACGTTGCATCGCCGACGATTTTATGCCCATTTTACGAAGTTACCTCTCAGGTTTTCTGGTTTGTAGATTTTTCCCATTCTTCAGCCTCTCCACTTTTCCTAACCAGATTTCGTCGATGGTCCTGTTCCACGCTTCCTCCAGCGATTCCACCGGCAAGCCATTGGCCTCGAAGCCTTGCTGGATCGCACGGTAATAATACGGAGAAGGCAGTGCGGGCTGGCGGCTCATCAGTTCTGCCATGATATAAGCCATGACGGAAACGGCTGCGTCATCTGTGGTCCGCACAGATACCTGCTCCTTGGTGTAGTGGCGAGGATAGCCTTCGTAGCGGTCCAGCGCCTGTTCAGACTTCGGTGTGAGCTTCCATAGCAGACCGTGGACGACGCTGCCTTTCTTGGGAGAGACAGTGGCAAAGCCGCTGCCGCGGAACTGCAACTCATAGTTCTGCAGCGTCACCGGCCCAACGAGCTGGGCGTCTGGACAACGATGCTCCATCTGTTCTAAATTGATATTGCTGCCGTAGGCGAAATACAGAGTTTCTTCCATCTTAGTCCCCCAGCAGTCTGAGTCCGCCGATTCTGTCCAGATGGCGGAACATGGCCTGCGCCTGCGTTTCCGTATCTCCATCCGGCAGTGGGCAGTCCATTCCTGGGGTGCGGATGACATTGCTCTGTAAAAACCAGATGTAGCTCTCGATGTCTGGGAACTCTGTGGGATCAAAGGTCTGATCCCGCAGACGTCCCATGATCTCCGTGGCAGTACCCTCATAGACGGTTTCTTCGATCTGTATCTTCAATGGCTTCACCTCTCCATTTCTCTGGATTTTTTCTTCTTTTTGTTGGCTTCATAAGTATCCTTGTCATAGCGCCATGCCCGATCGCCCTCCAGATTGGCCAGCAGATGATTACGGGTATTCTTGAACTCGTCACCGTTGAGTCCCAGCCGCACCAGCCAGACACGGAAGGTGAACAGTTCGTTGTCACTATAGGTTTTCCGCATGACGGTGCTGCGCTGGTTAATGGCTTGAGCAGACATGGCAAGGCATAAATTCACATAGGCCGCGACCTTTCCGGCATGAAGCGTAGAGTTGAAACAACGCCACTCAACGGTTCCTCTATAAAACACAGAGTGCAGATTCAGGGCATAATAGCGCGTCCAGTTATAGTGTTCTCGGTCAGAGATATTCCCTTCATACCAGATGCTTTCCAGCGCCGTGAGATTTTTTGTTTCGTCAGAGGAGAGCTTGCGTGCTTCCTTTAGCATTGGCTCCCGCACCTTCTGGCAGTATTGGCTGACACGGCTTGAATTTACCTGCAGGGCTTTGAACAGGATATCCTCCTTGGAGTACATGATGCTCAGAAGGTTTTTCAGACTCTGGCGATTGTGGTTGGCGGCGTCCACATGAACATGGATACCGCAGGAGCTGTTGACTTTGGCCCCGGCATGGCGCACCTGACGGACACACTCCTGAAGCCTGGGTAACTCCGCGTAAGTGAGTTTTGGCGTCACCATCTCAACCCGGTATTCGATGTTGCTGGTATGCATATACCCGCTTTCAGTTTTCATTTCCATAACAATGCTGGAATCGCTCATAATGCTCCACACCTTGCCATCCGGGTCTTTCACGCTCCATTTATCGTATCCGCCCCCCACATAGTAAGGTTCTGTGCCAAAATAATTGGCCAGCGCCTGCGCAGCCTGCCCGCGAGTGAGTCCCGTCATCTCGACCTCAACGCCAAAGCACTGATTCTTCATTCCGATCATGCTGCGGCACCTGTTTTCAATTCCTCGTCCACTGCCTGGATACGCTTGGCAATCGCCTCAATTACATTGACGGTGACACTGTTGCCCGCCTGCTTATAGGCCTGAGCGTCGGACTGGATGGCGAGGATGCGGTCAATTTGCCATTCCTCAAAACCCTGGAGCCGCAGGCACTCGCGGGGCATGAGACGGCGGATGCGTCCACCGTTTTCTACAATTCCCTGAATACAGCTGGTTTCCAGCGTATGGGCAATATCACACCCAACGCGCCCGCGGCGGGTGTTGCTGCCTGCGTAGCCCAAATCCACCGTATCGCCGGGTTGAGCCTCCTTGTACCCCTTCTTGGTCGCCTCCTTGATGAGCAGGACACCGGAGCGTTCCGCCCGATGATTGGAGAGAGTCGTCTGCCCATACCGGGCCGTGAGGCAGCGGGCAGTATCCGTCCGTGCGGGGATTCCCGCGCACAGATCCACAAACGGCCCCTTGGGCGGGATGATATACAATCCGGTCTTCCCGCCCATGCCGCCAGCGCCGGCAGTCTGGGTGCAGGCTACTCCGTCCGCGTCATAGATCCGGGAGCCTTGCGGCCCTCCGAGGACTTGTACAAGAGCTTTTCCACCTGTGCCGAAGACAGGTAATATTTTCCCGGCGCATCGGGGATCAAGATATCCGATAAGGAACAGCCTTCGTCTTGATTGCGGGACTCCAAAACATTTGCTGTTAAGCACAGTCCATTCGACATGGTACCCCAGGTCATCCAGTGCGGAGAGGATGACCGAAAAGGTTTTCCCTTTGTCATGCGATAAAAGACCGGGTACATTTTCGGCAAGCAAATACGGAGGTCGCTTTGCTTGAGCCAATCGGGCAATCTCAAAGAAGAGAGTTCCTCTGGCGTCGGCAAAGCCCCGTCTGCGGCCAGCGTTAGAAAATGCCTGGCAGGGGAATCCTCCGCAGAGCAGGTCGAAGTCCGGCAGGTCTGCGGGGTCAATTTGGGTTGCGTCCGGATAGTATCGTTCCTCCTTTCCCGGTTCGTAGATTGCTTGGTAACTGGCATTGGCGTATTTGTCGATCTCACAGTGTCCAACACACTGGAAACCGCCCGCGCGGGTCAGCCCGGAGCGGAAGCCGCCAATGCCGTCAAACATATCAAAGTATCGGATCAGTCTGTATCATCTCCTTCCTGCAGCGACGCAAGAAAGCCGAGAACATCCTCATCGATGCTCCCGGCCTGCGGCGCTGCTTGTGTGATTTGGATCTGGCTGCCCTGCAATTCCTGACGGACCGCCTGACGCACAGCCTCCAGCAGTTCCCGCTGATTTTTGTGTTCACAGATCATCCGGCAAACGGCACCGGTGCGCTCACCTGCCGGAATATCCATCAGCGTCCGCCACGCCTGCCGCTGGATGGGCGAGGCCATGGAGAAGGACAGGTTCAGCCGCTTCTTGTCACTGCTCATGCTTTTTCGACATTCGCTCTGTCAGACGCTCATATCCCTTGGCATTTAAGCAAACGTCATCCAGTATGATGGGACGGCATAGTCCGTCCGCGGCGGAAGCATGATGCTTCAGCAGCGTCGCACCGCCGCCAAGGAAAACAGCAGGCATGGCTCGGACGTCCAGACCGCTCTCCGCGATGGCAGAGAGCAGGCGTTTGGTGTAGCGTTCCGCTTCCTGATAAATGATCTTTTTCGCGTCCTCGTTCACATGGCTGGCATCGCCGCGCAGAACACTTTCAATCTGAGCTGCCGTCATAGACAGGCCAAGGCTGCGGCGGATCTGCTCGCTGATCTCATCCAGACAGCGGATCATGCCGAGTTCCAGACTGCGGCAGGTGGCGGCGTTGGGGATGCGGTTGTCCAGCCGCATGAGATCCACCGTCCAGCCGCCGATATCCGCAACGATGACGGATGGCTCATCCAGCAGGCTACCCTGCGTCAGCGCTGCGGCATAGCCCTGCGGATACAGCGACACTTTGGAGATCGTGATGACATAGTCCTGTCCTTCATAGCGGAAGGACACCGGTTTGCCGCCCCGGCACAGGTAGTCCCGGAACGCTTTCTTATCCCTGCCGAAGCTGGTGAGCGGCAATCCGGCTGCCAGATGGATGTCCGCCGCCGTTCCGGCATTGCGGTACGCCATTTCCTTTGCGACGGCGGCCAGCGTGAGAAGGTAGTAATCCTCCGTTTGGGTCTTGTCCTTTTGGAGCGGCTGGCGTCCGCTGCCCACCACATAATATTTACCGCCGTATTCCAACACATTGTTCAGCGTGTACGGTTCATGCTCATGGGCCACCAGCCCGGTGTGGAAGGAAAAATGCGCGGTTTTCATGGCAGCGTAGCCATGATCCACACCGATGATGATGGGTTCGTTCATCTGGCCTCACCTCCGCGACGATGCTGTTTCTTTTTGGAGTCCATCTGTTGCTGGTCATACGCCTTTCCGGCACGGATGAGATCCCGCATTTCCTTTTGCTGCACATTCCAGCGCGTTTTACCATCCCAGCCCGGATGCGCCGCGCAGAGCCGTGGCAGGTACTGTTTCAGCTCCGGTCCCTCTCTGGGAAATTCAATACCGCCTTTGTAGACGATATCCTGTTCCAGTTCTGCCAGCAGTGTTTCATATCTTGTCTGATCCGTCTGGTCATAGGCACTTTTGCCGGTGAGCTGCTCATAGGCATAATCTCCTACATAACTGAGCGTCTCAAAGCAGCAGTCCCCGTAGGGGGTGACCTCCGCGAGAGAGTCCGGGTCTGCCAGTGCGGACAGATAGGTATCCCTTCCCTGGGCAATGAGCCAGGCGCGGAAGTCGATAAATCCGTCATCGCTGCAGCCGTATTCCTTCATAACCCCGGCGGCATCCCACAGTCCAAACTTATCCGCAAGGTCTTCGTAGGCGTGGAGAATGTCGTGGAAGTTCTGTGCCTGCTCCGGCCCCATGGATACCAGCCAGTCTTTCAGAAAGGCCATCATAGCGTCCATGTCCTGGCCGCAGGTCTCCTTTGCACTCTGAATCAACTTCCAGAAGGAATCTTTGTTGATCTCGGTGATGTTATCGTTCATATCCTACCTCTTTCGCTTCTTTTTCCTTTGTTTTCAGGAGATGCCCCAACCCCATGCGCCCCAGTGCGTCCTTGCAGATTGCTTCACGAAACGCGCGGTATTCCGGTGTAGTGGTGTCCACTTTGCCGAGGATAGCCCGTTCATAGGTGGTGCCGGGGACGATCTCCCATGTGACGGCATCGAAATGAGCTGCTTCCAGATAGCGCAGAAGGGTATGTCCGTCCGCTGCCTCAAACGCGCCCCGGTTATCTTCATAAGGGAAAGCGTTATAGGGCTGGAAGCCAGTGATCTGCTGCGCGGCGTGATACAGCCGAAAGCCATCCTCATCCAGCTGTGCCGCGAATTTACAGTAGATATCCGCCGCTGACAATTCACGCCGCCCCATCCGAGGTCTCCTTCCTCACCCAAGAAGCGAAGCGTTCCAAGAAGCGAACACGCTTGCGCACCTTTCCGGCAGACACATCCAGTCCGTTCATCTGTGCCTGGATGCGGTGCCGAATGGCCTTCAGTTTCTGCGGATCGTTGCAGCAGTCCACGATGACATACTCACCGCCACTGGCGGCCAGCACCTCACGCTTGCCGGCCTCATCCCGAATGGTAGACATGAGACGCTGGCCCAGCCGCTTCCGATAGGCGTCCTGCAAAGCGTCTATATCGCCGCAGACGCCGTGCCGCTTCAAAATAGCGGCGATCTCCTGAGAACTGATTCGGGTCTCCGTGGACAGCCTGCCCAGGATCTCCCTTTGGGCGTCAGGAGGGAGACTGGGCGGTGAAGGACTTTTCTTCTCTTTCATCGCGTCGGTTCCTCCTTTTTCGGCTTTTTCACGACAGTGGACAGCTGCATAGCCTGTGCAAGATATTTGCCCTGACTGTTCAGGTATTTTGCCATCTCACGGACGCTTTGACAGCCGAACTCTGGTTCCTGAAAACCGCCGCGCTCCGTATACAGCGTCCATTTCTGCTTTTCATAAGGGCAGTCCTGAGACACCACAAAGTACCGTCCGCAGCGGTCTCCCTCCAACGGCTCAAAGCGCACGTCATCATAGAGGGGGCCGTCCAGAGGACAATTGTTTTTAAACCAGACATAGTAATTGTCCAGAATGGCAGGCTCCGTGATTCCCATGACCACCCTGCCGATCCGCTGCAGCCTGCCGGCAAGGGCAGAATCAGCGCAGAACCAGTCATACCACCCGGCGCGGATCTGTGTCGCACGGGATCTATCCTGAAACGCTCCACTGCGGAACAAGTCCTGCCACTGGCGAACAGAAAGCCTCTCGCTCATGACGCCACCTCACAGGGAATATCCTCCACGGGGCCGGTGTTCCGCCAGTCTGTAGGTAGGATCTTTTGCTCGATGATATCGGCAATGGCGGCGAACGCCTGAGCGATCTCGCGGGACTCTTTCACGGTGTCGCGCAGTTCTTCCAGCGTCATGCGAGTGCCTTCCGTCCAGCAGCGGACATTTTCCTCTGTGACTGTCAGGAGGGCAGCCTTTTCGTAGGCTTTACAGAACAGATTGGCAACCTTGCCCCTGCGGTCGATCTCCGCATTTTGCTGTTTGAGGTCCTTCTTTGCCTTTTCATATTCCAGCAGCTCCGCGGCAGCCTGCTCGCGCTGATTCTCCGGCACATCCTGAAGCTGACGGGTCAGGTCATAGCCCTTGTTGATGGACAGTTCCTTCTTATCAAGCGCCTCCTTGATGGCCTCCGGAGCATTCTCGTCGATCTGTATGACCTTGCCCATCGTGCGCTCGCCCAAGCCGACCGCTTCGGCCAGCTCCTTGCGGGTATCTACCGCTTTTTCAACAGAAGGAAGGTTTGGCAATGTTGCCGAACCTTCCTCGGCCTCGCTGGGGCGGAAATTCTGTCCGCCAGCAGCCATGTTGGCTTTTGCCTTGGCTTCGATCTCCGGTTTCAGCTTCAGGGCAATCTTGCCAAGCTCCCACTTTTCCAAGTTGCGGCGGCCCTTCTGGGTATCGAGCGCCCACTGCTTGGCCTCCAGCAGATCCTCAAACGAGAAAACGGCCATCGTGTACGGCAGATCATGCTTTTCGCACAGCGCCTGACGGTTGTGCCCGTCGATGATGACCATGTCCTCGTTGACGATGATGGGGGAGTAGCAGCCGTTTTTGATGAGATCCTCTTCCAGAGCGTCGAGCTGCTCCGCGCTCAGAGGTGGGAGCAGCTCGGACATCTCCGGCAGGATCACAGGGCTGCGCTCATTGCTTGAGTATGTGATCCCGGTATTTTTCATCAGGCAGCGACCTCGCAGGCGGACTCATCTTCCATTTCCTGCGCCGCGTCCTCTACCTTGCGGGGAGAGAGAAACTCTACCTCGCTGGCTTTGATGAGAAAACCGGGCTGGCGCTCCGGCTCATTCTCAAAGGTGATGGTCTCGAAGTCTCCGGAGGCAGCCAGCTTGCAGCCCTTCCAGGCAAACTCGGCACAGCGCTCGGCCAGCGGGCCGCGCACCTTGATAGAGATAAAGTCGGTGAGCTTGTTGCCGTCCTTATCCTTATAGCGGCGGTCCGAGGCGATGCGCAGGATAGCGTAGGGCTTGCCGGTGGTCTCGTTCGTTTTCAGGGTGACGTCGTTGGTCAGGTTACCAATGGCAGTGATCTTCAGCATGGTTCAGTTCTCCTTTGTTTTATATAGTGTAGATGATGGAAAAGCCGCCCTCCCGGCATGGGAGGGCGGCAGAGGGAAAGTTACTTGCTCCAGGTCTCGTTTTCGCCGAGAATGGAGGTGTGGGCGTTGGCGGCTTCCATGACTGCGTAATAGGCCCAATGCTTGCCGCTCATATCGCTGAACGTATTGAGCTTGCGAAGGTTGTCCGCAATGTAGCTCTCATCCGCCTCGCGGCCCAGCAGGCGGTTGACGATGGTGACCACCTCGGCTCTGGAGATGTTGCGGTTTGCGCGGAAGGAACCATCCTCGTAGCCGTTGATCCAGCCGCTCTTGGCAGCGGCCTTGATGTACTCGGCGGCCCAATAACCGTCGCTGACATCGCCAAAGTCCTTATACTGCTCCATGATGTCCTTGTTGCCGTCGCCGTACACATCGAAGAAGCGAACGGCCAGTGTGGTAAACTCAGCGCGGGTGATGGCGTCATCAGGGGCGAAAGTGTTGCCGCTCTTGCCGTAGGTGACACCGTTGTTGTTGAGGTACTTGACGTAGCCGGAGTACCAGGCGTGGGCGGGAATATCGGTAAACTTGGTGTTGGCCGCGGTGGAGATGGTGTCGCCGTTCTTATCTGCCAGCAGACGGGCAAAGATGGCGGCGGCTTCGCTGCGGGTCATGCTGCGCGCGGGGCCAAAGGTGCCGTCCGGGTAACCGAGAATATATACGCCGTGGCGCTCGGTTTCCTCCATCTCGGGGACAGTCAGCTCACCGTTTTTATCCGTTTTGCCGCTGGCGGTCTGGTTCAGATCGTTCTTGACGGTGATATTTTTATTCTCCTGCGGGACCTCCTTGTTGTCGGTCACGACGATTGTCACCTGATGCTTGGCATCCATATCCGCGCCATCCGGCAGGATGATCGAGATGTTGCCGGTCTTGCCGATGGAAACATCACTGCTGGGGATGGGACGCTTGGTGTCCGTGCGGATGACTTTGACGGTCAGGGTCCAGCGGTTACCGTCTGCATCCTCATAGCCACCGGTGACCTTGCCGTCCTCATTGGTCTTGCCACTGCCGGTGGGAACGGTGATCTGGCCCGCGGCGTCGGTCTTACCGGAGGAATAGTTATCATTCTTGTCTGTAACGGCAATGCTCATGCCCGGTACAGTGCTCTTATCCTTGACAAGCTGCACGGTGACGGTCGTCTGGTCGGCATAGTCCAGCAGGCGGCTATTCGGCAAGCGGATGGAGATGCTGTTGTCTTTGCGAAGCGTCACGGCAGCGTTCGCGACGGGGTCCTTGGTGTCGGTATCGGTGACAGTCACGAGATAGCCGCCCACGATGGCCTCGCCCCTGCTGTCCGTGGTGACACTGTTGTAGATCTTGTCGATCTCGGCGGTTTCCAGCGTCTCACCGCAGTTTTCGCATTCCTTGTGCTTGCTGCCCTCGGAGTCGGTGGTCGGCTCCTTGTCGATGATCCAGTCGCCCGGCTTGTGACCGGTAGGCTCGGTGTAGTCGCTCTTGTTGCTGTCACCACAGCGGGTGCAGGTGTTGGTGGTGTAGCCCATCTCCGTGCAGGTAGGAGCCGTCACTTCACTCTTGTAATCGTGACCGAGCGCATTTTTCAGCACAGCGCCGCAGCGGGTGCAGAGCTGGGGTTCCGTGCAGGTGGCAGGATTGCCGGGAATATGACCAGCAGCCTCGTTGCCTTCAATACGGTGATAACCACAGCGGACGCAGCGGTACTCCATAACGCCCTCGCCGGTGCAGGTGGCGTTGGTGATGAGCGTGCCTTCATCCCAGCTGTGGCCCAGCGGAGCGGTGTAGTCCGTCACGAAGCTGCTGCCGCAGCCATCGCAGCGGTGGATGGTCTTGCCGCCGCCCTCACAGGTCGCGGCGATCACATGGGATTCGTAGTTATGGGGCAGAACGGAAGTGATGTCCTCGATATGGCGGTCGCCGCAGACGGAGCACTCGCGGACGGTGTAGCCGGGGTTCGTGCAGGTGGCAGCTACGGGATGAGTCTTATACTGATGCTCGCCCTTAGGCGTGGCGGTCTGCTTCATCTGGCCGCAGCGGGAGCAGCGCTCCAGCAGCTTGCCATCGGTTTCGCAGGTGGCATCGCGGATGACGATGCTCTGCCATGCGTGGCCGAGAGAGTCCACATAGTCGCGCTTTTCGATCTTGCCGCACTCGGTGCAGAGGTAACGGTCATAGCCAAGGGTGATGCAGCCAGCCTTGGTGCGGTCCAGCAGAATGAAGTGGTGGTTTTCGCCGCAGCCCTTGTCGGAGCAGCAGTTGCCGCCGCAGTTCTTGTCCTTGCAGCCGCAGTTGGGATCATCGCAGCCGCAGGTGCATTTGCCATCCTCGCTGGCCTGCGTATCGCGCAGCCAGACATTTGCCACGCCGTTTTCCGTCATGCTGACATTCTGATAGGTGTAGGTGATCTCGTAATAAACCGTGTACTGACCTTCCTCCGTGTAATTGGGCGCGGAGGTCATGGTGCAGCTTTCGGCGCTGTTGCCGTAGCGGATGGAAGTGCGGACGCCAGCTTCGGAGAGGTCGCTGACGGTGATCGTGTGGGGCTGGCCGTCCACGACGCCGTAGTAGTCTGCAATGACCGCCTTGGCTGCTGTGTAGTCATAGCTGGCGTAGTCGCACAGGCTGCACTTCTCCACGGTAGCAAAGCGGCCGTTGGCAGGCTGGGGCAGCACCTCGGTCTCCATGCTGTGGCGCTCCAGCGTGCTGTTCACGGTGTGGTTCGTACCGTAGCAAAACGCGCAGTAGGTGCCACCTTTGGTGGTAACGGTATGGTAGGTATCGTCCGTGTACTCGTAGGTCACGGTTTCCTCCAGCTTCTGTGTAAATTCCGCGGCGCAGTCAAACAGCCAGTAAACATTTTTGAGATAGCCGTAATCAGACTTCGGCTCGTTTGTGTTGATACCGCCGCAGGTTTCGCAGACTGCCTTGGTATAATGATAGCCGGTATAATAGGCGTCTTTGCTGGGAACACCGTCCATGCAGTCGCCCTTGCCGACACCGTCCATCATCGTGCCGTCCGAGTATTTGACGTTACGGCTCAGAGCGGTCTGGCCGTTGCGGGTATACTCGGGAACGCGGAATACCTCAAAGGACGTTACTTTGCCGCATTCGCCGCATTTGAAGGTTTCACGGGTCACGACGCTGTTGACGTCCAACTCATTCGTGCGGTTGGACGCCTGCATCCAGTGTTCGGCGGGGTCATGGTAGCTGTTCTGCTGGGCCGCAAAAGCGCTGGGGACCAGGCTGAGGCACAGTGTCAGCGTCAGGAGCATGGCCAGCGCACGGCGGGAAAACGTATGATTCTTGTTCAAGTGCATATTTCCTCCTTAGATTTTTTGATGGGATGTTAAGTCATGTTCTGCGATGCTTGGTTATCGCCCCCTCTCCGGAGTGTTTCTTTTTTGCAGGTATTCGTTCCAGTCCTTTCCACTGCGAGGCTCTTCTACCGTTACGGCATAGCCGCTGGCCGAGTATTTGTCCTTGAGCTGCTGAGCTGCCGCCCGTCCCGGTGCGTCTGCGTCCAGGCAAAGCGTGATGCGCTTGATGCTGGGATGATCCTTCAGGTACGTTTCAAGCGCGCCGTCATAGAGGCCGCACAGGGCTATGGCGTTGATCGGCTCGCGGTGGAGCGTGAGGTAGCTCATAAGGTCGATGGGGGCCTCAAACACCCGCACCTGATCCGACGTGGGATCGTGCGGGATGGCAAAGCCGACATTCTTATCGCTGCCTGTCACATCTCCGCGAAAACCTTTGCCGTCTCGGTCGTAGGTCCCACGCAGGCCTGCGTATTTTGCCTGCCCCGCGCTGTTCTTTCCGACGAACACGCAGTTGTGATGCTCGGCGTCCTCGTACAACAGACCGCTGTTCATAAACTGCCGGATCACCTGCGCGGCGATGCCGCGTTTGCGCAGGTAGGCAAAGACTCTGCGGTCATCCGTATTCCGGGGTGGCAGGGTAAAGGGCTTTTGCACCTCGTCCCGCTTGACGGAAGGCACTGCTTTGGCGGGGGAATCTCTGGCCCGGCCATTGAAGGTGAGCAGATACTCGACAGCTTCCGGAAATGTCTTGTCGCAGAACTGCTGCACGAGAGTACCCGGTCAAAGAGCTTTGTATCCCCGGACAGTTCAAGGCTGTTGGTGGATGTGCCATGCGCCATGAGCTTTTTCACGGTCTGCTTGCCGTGGGGCGTCTGCTTTGCCCGGTGTGCCTTGGCGATCTTGCGCCCCACCGCCCGGACAACATAGGCAAGCCCCCGGGCGGTCAGCTTTGACGCTTTCACCGATACGGCAATCGTGCGCCGGGAAATATCCTCGTCTACCAGCCGTCATCGCCTCCTTTCACAGTTATAAAATGGTAAGTCCGTGTTGCCTTAGTTGAATTGTTCACATATCTCGGATATAATGAAAACTGATTTATGAAGTCCAATGCCGAGGAGATATTGTTATGATAGAGACTGTATTTAGCAAGAGCGCATACGGAAGTCTAAAGCTGGCACAAAACTGTGGTGCAGATAAACATTCAAGCGCATCCATCGGCCTTGTTTTATCAGGCCGTACAAATATATCCCCGGAAGAACTTGAAACATTAAAAGCAGATGCAGAATTGCAGGCTCACCGCAAATGGGAAACCTCAATTCCGTTAGGTGGAAATCCGGCGGATGTCTATTGCATCGATGTCGCATGGAGCATGGGTGATATTTCCGATGATGAGATTGGCAACAACCGCAAGAGCGTATTAGAACAAGCCTTCTTTGTTTGGCCGAACAGAGAAGATAATGAACAATATATTTTGGAGACACTCCGCTCAGCGAAAACGGCTTTGCACGAAATCCTTGACCGCGCCTCTCGGGGTGAGCCTGTGCGGATTTGGTATAGCCATAATCCCGATGAAATTTGCGGGTTCTATTGGCTGCTGGCGCAGCTCAAAAAGCTGCCCGCAATCGGCTCAATATATGCTGTCAAACTGCCGGAATGGGAATACTCTACCGATAACACCCTTTGTACGCACATTGGTTGGGGAGAAATCTCGCCCGAAGAATGGGGGAAATATCTGCCTCTGCAACGGGAGGTCAAACCGGCATTATTAAATGCCTGTGCTATGCGCTGGAAACAGCTCCAACAAGAAAACGCCCCCTTGCGTATTTATCTCAACGGAAAACTTCAGAGCGCTTCGGAAAATATCTATGACAGTTTTATTCTGCGAGAGGTGGACGAGCAAGCGGACGAATTTTCAGAAGCAAACCTAATTGGGAATGTCCTGGGCAAAAATCAGCTTGGCATCGGAGATGCGTGGATCGCGCTGCGGATGGAGAAGTTTATCAAAGAGGGAATGTTCACTATTGTGACAACTCCGTCTGCGGATGATTTGATCTATCATCGCACGCTTCGTAAATGCCCCTAAATAAATGCTATGTGTTATTTACGGCACCGATAAAAGGCGAGCAGACTAAACTGCTCGCCTTCTTTTCCGCTTTGGGACAAGTTGTCCCAAAGTCAGCGGTCATCATGCTCCTTTCTCGGGTGCAGGCGCTCGCCCTCCAAGGATGA
>ERZ827512.2260-NODE-2260-length-16068-cov-18.080060_pt1 | contig 16068 bp, 17 predicted proteins | sample MGYA00519916_ERZ827512 | MGnify/ENA primary metagenome ERZ827512 (study PRJEB31778, sample SAMEA3449335) | human gut metagenome | biome: human gut; feature: human-associated habitat; material: faeces | place: United Kingdom | collected 2010/2012 ... | reverse complement strand
AAGCTATGTCTTCTTTTACGCGGTTTTCAATTTGCGCAATTTATTGTACATTATCCCGTTTCGCCGCCGTTTGTCAGCCGCACAAGGCCGAGATTGACCTCCGGGGCGGCCTGTACATTCTTAAAATACTTGCCCGTGCCGGTGACGAGGAAGTACTTGCCCTCCAGCGCCGGGCAGGAAAAGCCCGTGGGGATTTCACGCAAAACGGCGCTATCAACATACTCTTTGACCTGCGGTTCCTCCAGCAGCAGGCTCACATTCACAAATCTGGGGGCAGCCATTGTCCGCTGGCTGGTCCCGGATGCCGCGGGCCGGAAGGACGATATCGTGCTGGGATACGATTCCGCGCAGGAATATTTTCAGAACCCCGGCATGATGGGCGCAATCGTTGGCCGCAATGCCAATCGGATCAAAGATGCGCAATATTCCCTGAATGGCACGACTTATTCTCTTACCCCCACCTCGGGCCCGCATAACATTCATTCCGGCCCGAACCGTTATAATCTCCGTCTGTGGGATGTTACCCATTACAGCAAAAGCAGCATCCGCTTCCGGCTGTTCAGCCCTGACGGCGATCAGGGCTTTCCCGGCAATGCCCGGATTGCGGTCACTTATACCCTGACCGGCAAAGCTCTGGAAATCGCCTACGAAATGATCTGCGATCAGGACACGGTGTTCAATTTAACGAACCACGCCTATTTCAATCTGTCAGGCCATCAGCACCCGGAGCAGGCAATGGTGCATACCCTTTGGTTGAACGCCACGCAGTATACCCCTGCCGATGAAACCGGTATCCCTACAGGAGAAATTGCCGATGTATCCGGCACCTGTCTGGACTTTACCGAGGGCAGGTCTCTGAGCGCTCCACCGACGCCGCCCGGGGGTTACGACCACAACTTCGTTCTTGCCGGAAATCCAGCCGCCGTTCTGAGCGATCCCGCTTCCGGAAGGAAGCTGACGGTCATCACCGACCGGCCCGGACTTCAGCTGTACAGCGGAAATTACCTGAACCTACCAGGCAAGGACGGCGTTTTCTACGGTCCTCGCAGCGGCATCTGTCTGGAAACGCAATTCTATCCGGACAGTATCCACCATCCCCATTGGCCGCAGCCCATTGCGAAAGCAAATTGTACATATCACAGCATTACGGCGTATTGCTGCCGCTGACGTTCAGCTGATAAGCCAGATGACATAGGGGGACATCTGTAAGTGGTTTTCCCGTCCGTGGTGATCCCAGCCAAACTCACGCGGCTGTCCCCATGACGGGAGCAACGCTATGTTCCCGTACCAAGCCGCCAAACAGATACAACCGCGCATCCGGGAGCAGCTCCGACGCGCGGCTGGCTGTGAGCAGACCATTGGTGACGATCGCAAGGTTATGTTTGCTTTGCATCTGTGGAATCCGTTCCAGTACCATAATGCTGGATCCTGGAAAAGGGTTTGGTTATTGCCGATTTGCTCCGCAGCAAGGGCGGCTATCCAGCGCCTCATGAAACGCTCCTTTCGGCAAAAATGGCGGGTGGGCAGTATAAACTGCGCCACCCGCCGTTGTTACGACTGAATTTGTTATCCTTTGATACCACCGGTCTGCAAGCCGGAAACGAAATATTTCTGGCAGCAGATGAAGATGATCAGCACGGGGAGCAGGCTTGCCACAGACATGGCAAAGACGTAGCCCCACTGGGTGAACTGATGCTGGCCGAAAAAGCCTGAGATGGCGATGGGCAGCGTGCGCTTCTGGGTGTCGTTCAGAACCGTCAGCGCCCACGGGAATTCCTCCCACGCTGTCAGGAAATTGAAAATGCTGACGGATGCGATGGCCGGGCTGGCCAGCGGGCAGATGACCTTGAAGAACACGGTGAATACGCTGCCGCCGTCCATGTAGACAGCCTCGTCGAATTCCCTCGGGATGCTCTCAATGTAGCCCTTGATCATAAACGTGGAAAACGGAATGACCCAGGCCACATAGAACGGCACCAGCCCCAGCAGCTTGTTCGTGAGCTTGAAGAACGAGGCGAGCTGATACTGCGTAATGATGAGCGTCGTGCCGGGGATGATCATTGTGCCGATGACAAGCCCGAAAAGCGCCCTTCTGCCGGGGAAGCGGAAGCGCGCCAGACAGAAGGCCAGCGCCGACGAGACAAAGGCCGCGATCACGACGGTCAGCATGGCGACAATCGCGCTGTTCAGAAAATTGACGTAGAACTTTTCCTGGCTGAAGATGTACACATAATTTTCCAGCGTAACGGTATCGAGCGCGGGAAAAAACTTCGGCGGGAACTCATAGAGCGCACCGTTTGGCTTCAGGGACGTGCTGATCATATAGATCATCGGCATGACCGATACCGCGCCGCCGAGCAGCAGAAGCACATAGCGCAGGATGTTGGACGGGAGTTCCCGTTTTTTCAGTGTATGCATGGCAGTCCCTCCTACGAATTGGCTGCGTCCTTCTGCTTCATGGCTTTGAATTGCAGAATGGCGAGGAAGATGAGCGTTACAGCGACGACGAACGACAGCGCGGCCGCGTAGCCGAAGGAGCCGGTGTTGAACGCTTTGTAATACATCCACGTGAGAACCGTCTCCGTCTGGTGCATCGGCTTGCCGCCGGTGATCATCTTTATGGACGTAAAGACGTTGAAGCCGCCGATGGTCAGCATGACGAGTGCAAAGAGGATCGTCGGCTTGATGCTGGGCAGCGTCACATAGAAAAACTTCTGGAACGCGCCGCAGCCGTCAATACCTGCCGATTCATACAACTCCTGGGGAACGCTTTGCAGCGCGGCCAGGAACACGACCAGATTCCACCCGACGCCTTTCCAGATACCGAGCATCATCGCAACTGTCAGCCCGCCCCAGCGGCCGTCGAGCCAGCGGATGTTGGACGCCGTCAGGTGCAGCACGTTCGTGAGCACGTAGTTGAGCATACCCTCGGTGTTGAAAATATACCGGAATATCAGCGAGACGATGACCCAAGAGGTGATGACCGGGATGTAATAGATCACGCGGAACGTGACACGGAAACGTGGGATGGCATTGATGAGCACTGCGGCCAGTAAGCCCAGGATCATCTGCCCCGGTACGGTCACGAGCGTGTAGATCAGTGTGTTCGCAAACGCGACCCGGAATGTCTCGTCGGAGAGAACGTCGATGTAATTTTGCAGCCCGATGAACTTCTGATGCTGCATCGAGCCGAGATCCCATTGCAGAAAGCTCATGTGCAGAAGCTTCCCGATGGGGTAGATCGTGAACAACGCAAAGACCAGAAGCCCCGGAAGCAGCAGAAGGCCGACCTGAAGACGGTCGCGTTTTGATTTCAGTTCCATAGAGCAGCTCCTTTCAAGCAGCCCTGCGGCTGCCTCCGATTTGCCATATTTTCAAAGCAGGCCGGAGCCTGCTTTGAAAATAGTTGCATTTGGTTCGTCTATCTGATATACTGTGTTTATTCGGCAAGCAAGCCGTCGATCGTCACAGCCAGCTGATCCAGCGTCTTCTGCACATCCGCGCCGTTGACGATCATGTCGGTCATGGCGACGGTCAGCGCGTTGTCGATCTCCGACCAGGAGGCTACGGTCGGGCGGGCCTTGGCCGTCGTGATCGCCTCAAGGAACGGGGCAAAGGACGCATCCTTTACGGTCTGGCTTTCCAGCGCCGCCGTGCTGACGGGAATCTGGCCGCATTTGGCCATCTCTTCCTGGGCGTATTCGCTGGTCATGAACTTCATGAATTTCCATGCGCCGTCTTTGTTGGCGGTATTGAACATGGCGATGTCCTCGCCGCCCAGCACGGAGATCGAGCCGCCGGAACCGGCAGGCACCTCGCTGGTGCCGTAGTTGAAGTCGGGATATGCGCCGGCCAGCTCCGCGGTCTTCCACGGGCCTTCCAGCAGCATCATATACCGGCCGGTGCCGAAGCCGTCGGTCATGGGGATGTCGCCGCTGTTAAAGCCGGTGAATTCGCCGTCTGCGTAGAGGTCAACCAGCTTCTGCACGGCCGCGACCGTCTCAGGGCTGTTGACATAGCCTGTAGCCGTGGTGCAGGCGTCATCCGTGATGCTGCCGCCGTTGCTCCAGATGTAGGGCAGGACGTTCCAGCCGGCGAGGGCAGGCTCGTTCAGGCCCCAGACCTGCTGGCCGTTTTCGTTCGTGCCGGACAGGGCATGGATCGCGGCGAACATCTCATCCATCGTTTTGGGCACTTCGATCCCGGCGGCTGCCAGCGCGTCGGCGTTGTAGAACAGGATTTTCGTATTCGTGTTGAGCGCCAGTGCATAATAGCTGCCCTTGACCATGGCGGTGCTCATGGCGCTGGGAAGAAGCTGGCCCGCAACATCGTTAAAATCGCTCATCTGCTGATCCAGAGGAACAAGAATGTTCATTTTCTGGAACTCCGGAACCCACGCGATATCCAGACGCGCAACATCGGGCAGGGTGTTCGAGCTTGCGCTGACAAGGATCTTGTCGTGCAGGTCGGCCCACTCATGCGAGACGGCGTTGACCTTGTAGCCGGGGTTCTCTTCCTCGAATTTGGGGATCAGCACATTCATCAGAGTCTCATTCTCTGCGGACTGCGCGCTGTAGTGATGCCAGAAGTTGATCACAACGGGTTCTTCGGGCGTGGCTGCGGACGTTTCTGCCGCCTTGTCATCGGCGGGAACGGCCGCATTATTTGCGGGCTGCTGGGATTGGGCAGTGTCTGGCGCTTTTTCGGCGCATGCAGTGAATGCCGCTAACATCACTGCTGCGATCAGGAAGAGCGCCAGCATTTTTTTGATACTTGTCTGTTTCATGATTGCACCTTCTCCTTTAATTGATTGTTGATGGATCGGATTATCTTAACGGACTTTGCAGGAAGCTCTGTTTCAAAGCGTCCCGGGTCGTCCGTCAGGATCGTGGGATAGAACGGTTTTTCCTCCGTCACGCCGCCCGTCTGGCAGCAAAGCGTCCACTGGGCAAATTCCCGCGCCCACTCCGGGATCGGGAGCTGCCCGCGCCAGGGTGCCGCACCGGCGTTCAGGATAACGAGCGTCTGCTCACCGGGCACCGTGCGGGAAAAGGCGTATACATTTGCCCCATCGTCCGCCAGTACGGTGTGGAAATCGCCGACCGTCAGAGAATCGGATGCAAGCCGCAGGGAAATGAGCTGCCGGTACCAGTTCAGCAGCTGCCGGTCCTGCTTTTCCCCGTCCCACTGCATCGCCATGCGGCAGCCGGGGTCGTTCGGGCCGCTCAGGCCGATCTCGTCGCCGTAGAAGATCGCCGGGGAGCCGGGGAACGTCATCTGCATCGCCACGGCCAGCCGGAGCCTCGCCTTGTCGCCGCCCGCTTCATGGAGGAAGCGCGCCGTGTCATGGCTGTCCAGTAGGTTGTACATCCGGAGGTTTGTTTCGCCGGGGTACAGCGCCAGCGCCCTGTTGAGGCGGCAGCCGAATTCCGATGCAGGAAGCGCGTCCTTCGCCAGCCACGCCACAGCCGCGTCCCGGAAGAGGTAATTCATCGCGCTGTCCAGCCGGTTCCCATTCACGAGCCGCCCCGCGTCGCCCCATGTCTCGCCCAGCAGGATGCAGTCGGGTTTCCATGCGCGCATCGCCGCGGCGAAGGCCTCCAGGAATGCGGTCGGCAGTTCGTCCGCCACATCCAGCCGCCAGCCGTCGATATGGAATTCCTGCAACCAGTACCGGCCGACGGAGAGAAAGTAGTCCCGAGCGTCCGGATCCGCCAGGTTCAGCTTCGGCATCCACTTGTAATGCCCGACGCAGTCGTAATTCTGCCGCTCGGCATCCACGGGATAGCTGTGGATAAAGAACCAGCTGCGGTACGGCGACGCTTCGCCGTTTCTGACGACGTCCTGAAATTTGTCCCACCAATAGCCGCAGTGGTTGAACACGCCGTCGAGGATGATGCGCATCCCCCGGGCATGTACGCCGTCCACCAGCCGCCTCAGGTCGTCCTTCGTGCCGAAGGCCGGGTCGATCTCGAAATAATCGGCCGTGTCGTATTTGTGATTCGACGGCGAACGGAATATCGGCGTCAGATACAGGCACGTCACGCCGAGAGACTGGATATAATCAAGCCCCTCCGTGATTCCCGCAAGGTCACCGCCCATGAAATTTTCCCGCGTCGGCGGGGCACCCCAGGCGTCCGCGTCTGCCGGGGTGCGGGAGGGGTCTCCGTTTTTGAACCGCTCCGGGAATATCTGATAGTACACCTGCCGGCCCCGCCACCCGGGTGCGGAAAAGCCGTCCGTCGGGTTCGGCCAGAGGAATTCAAAGAAATTCCCGTTCATGGCAGGCTCCGTCTCCTGTAAGCCGTTCGCGCCGAGCCACAGCTCGTCCGTTCCGGCTCTCAGGTGGAAACAGTACCGGGTGTATGCCGCGATCTGGCCGGTGCAGACCGTCGTGCGGTAGTAGTCGTGCAGCGCGTCCTGCAGCGACACGTGCAGACGCTGCCGCCGGATCTTCGCCGGATCCGTCTCATAGCGTATCCAGTACCATAGCTCCGCTTCGTCCGCATCCCCTCGCGCCGTGATGAGCTGAAGCTCCAGCGTATTGCGGGAGCTTGGGTAGATGTAGTCCGAGGTGGGGCGGTGAATGATGGCCGCCTGATTCAAATGGTGATCGCCTCCGTTTCTTCTTGTTTTCTCCGCATTGTCGAGGCGCGCTCGATGAGCTTCGTCGACAGAAGGATCTGCCGCAGGCTGGTCTGCGGGTCTTCGATCTGCTCGATCAGAATCTGCGCCGCCTGCACGCCGAGCGCGAACGTGTCTACATCCACGCTCGTGATGGGCGTCTCGGCCAGCTCCGTCAGCGGCGTGTTGTCGCAGCTGATGATGCCGAACTGCTCCGGCACCCGCAGTCCCAGCTGCCGCGCGGCCCGCAGTGCGCCCAGCGCCAACCGGTCGTCGCTGCAAATGACGGCATCTGGCGCGTCGCTGCCCTGCAAAAACGCCCGGACGCAGTCCATGCCGCTCTCGACGGTCGGCAGACCGTGGAGGATGCCGCCGTCCGGAACGGACAGATGATTTGCGGCAAGCTCGCGGCGATAGCCCGCGATGCGATCCTGATTGAAGACCTCCTGATCGCCGTCCGAAAGGAAGGCGATCTTCTGATATCCCCGCTCCAGCAGGAGCTTGACGGCTCTGCGGCCGGCCTGCACATTGTTGATATCGACCCAGTTGGCCTCCGCGCCGACCTCCTCCGAGCGGCCGAGGATCACACACGGCACGCTTAAGTCTTCGATTCTGCGCAGCAGCTCGTCCGTCACAAGGGAGATCGGCAGCACCACGCCGTCGACCTTTTTTCCGGCGATCAGCCGCTCGACGGAGGAAATGCCGCCGAACGCCGCCGCGCCGTTGGTGATGATGAGATTGTAGTCGTTCCGGTGCGCGGCAGTCTCGATGCCGAAGACGGTATTGTTGAAGAAATTGTTGGCGTAGGCCGTGCCGTCCGAGATGTCGATCACCAGGGAAATCGCGTGGGCCGAACCGTTGGCAAAGCTGCGGGCGATGTCGTTGGGGACGTATTTGAGCTGCTCCATTGCGGACGCGATTTTCTGCTTTGTCTCCTCCGAAATGACGCCCTTTTGATTGAGCACGCGGGAGACCGTCGACGGCGAAACCCCCGCTAGCCGCGCCACATCCTTGATCGTTGCTGCCATACCGCACCTCCATGCAAACGGTTTACTTGCAATTAAAGGAGTATCAGGCAGAATCATAATTAAAATCCATGTATTAAATTGGTTAATTATGATAATTGTCGAATTATTATAATATTCCGCCATGTAATTTATGCAACCGTTTGCTTAACGTCATAGTAGCACGATTTTCCACAGAAGTCAATTTGTCAGTTTATACAAGAAAAAACTGGTTTTCTGTGCAGGTAGACAATAATGGCGCGTTCAACGTAAATTGAGAAACTTTTTTCGGTCTCCATATCATGGACAGCACATTGTAAGGAGGATATTCCATGTGTGAACAGAAGCAAACGCCTCCTGTAAAAGTGGAGGTTAAAAATCTGACGAAAAAATTCGGCGACCTTCTGGTGCTGGATAACATATCCTTCGATGTCTACCAAGGGGATCTTCTCTGCGTTGTGGGGCCCACCGGCTGCGGAAAAACGACTTTCCTGAACAGCCTTACGAGGATCTATGACATTACTTCCGGCCAGATTCTGCTGGACGGAAAGCCGGTCGATCCGAAAACGAACAACATTGCGTACATCTTCCAGGGGGATTCCACCATGCCCTGGCTGACCGTGGAGCAAAACGTCGCCTTCGGGCTGGACATCAAGCACGTGCCGAAGGCGCGGCGGGATGAGCTGGTGGCGAAATACCTGGATATCGTGGGCCTGACAAAATACAAATCCTATTACCCCAAGCAGCTTTCCTCCAGTATGCTCCAGCGTGTTTCCATCGCCCGGGCCTTTGCCACCGAGCCAGAGCTGCTGTTGATGGACGAGCCATACGGCCAGCTTGATATCGAACTGCGATTCAAATTGGAGGACGAGCTGATCAAGCTGTGGGAGATGACCAAAACAACGGTTATCTTTATTACCCACAATATCGAGGAAGCCGTCTACCTTGGCAACCGGATCATGATTCTGACCAACAAACCCACTACCGTCAAGCGCACGGTGAATAATATACTGCCACGTCCCCGTGACATTGCTTCTCCCGATTTCGTTGCGCTGCGCACCGAGGTCACAGACGCAATCAAATGGTGGTAAGCAGGAAGGAGTAATACAAAATGCGTGCAATCACCATCATGTACGATTCCCTGAACCGTCTGTTTCTCCCCAACTATGGAGACATGGAAACCATCGCGCCGAATTTTAAGAGGCTTTCCGACAAAATGGTCACTTTTGACCAGTTTTATGTCGGGAGCCTGCCCTGCATCCCCGCAAGGCGGGAGCTGCATACCGGTTCCTATAACTTCATGCACCGCTGCTGGGGACCGCTGGAGCCTTTTGACGATTCCGCGCCGGAGATCCTGGCCCAGAACGGCATCTACACCCACCTGGTCACCGACCACGCCCACTATTGGCAGGACGGCGGTTCGACCTTCCACAACCGGTTCACCACCTACGAGATGATCCGGGGTCAGGAGGGCGACGCGTGGCACGGGAAAGCCCAGGGATTCCAGCATAATGTGGATCTGAAGCGGCAGGATGCGGTCAACCGCGAGGCTATGCCCCGGGAAGAGGATCACCCCCATGTAAAAACCTTTGAAGCCGGCATGAAGTTCCTGGAGGAAAATGTGGACGCGGACAACTGGTATCTCCAGTTGGAATATTTCGATCCCCACGAACCCTATTTTGTCCCGGAGAAATACAAGCAGCTATACGAGGACGCGCCACTGGAATTTGACTGGCCCTATTACGGTCAGGTTCAGCCGGGGGACGAGGATAAGGTTCACCAGGCCCGGGTCAATTACCGTGCCGTACTGTCCATGCTGGATACCTATTTGGGCAAGCTGCTGGATTTCCTGGACGCGCACGATATGTGGAAGGACACCATGGTAATCGTCAACACCGACCATGGCTATATGCTGGGCGAACACGGCTATTTCGGCAAAAATTATATGCCCATGTATGACGAGATCGTGCATACCCCGTTTTTCCTATGGGAACCGCGAACCGTGAAAGCCGGAACCCGCTGCGATACCCTCTGCCAGACCATCGATATCGCGCCGACCCTGCTGGATTTCTTTGGGATCACGCCCCCCGGCACCATGCAGGGGAAGTCCATGCTGCCCGTGGTCGCCAGCGGCGAGAAAATCCATGACTACATCCTGTTCGGCTATTTCGGGAAGCACGTGAATATCACGGACGGCCGCTATGTCTATATGCGTTCCGGCAGGATGAAGAGCGAGGGACATCTGAATAATTACACGCTGCTGCCTCTGCATATGTTTGAGATGTTCTCCCTAAAGGAGCTGAAAGAGGCGGACAGAACGCTGTCCGATGCCTTCTCCTTTACCAAAGGCGCTCCCGTCATGAAGATTCCCGCCACCCCGGAGTCCTCTCCGCAGAACACCTGTTATATGTATGACGATCATCTGAAGTACGGCGATCTTCTGTTCGATCTGCAAACAGATCCGAGAGAAGAAAACCCGATTCAGGATCCCGCCGTCGAAAGCAGAATGGTGGAGGCAATGTCCCGGCTGCTCCACAGCAGCGAAGCGCCCCCGGAGCTGTACGAGCGGATCGACATTCAATAAGGGCGCGCCGCGACGTACACAGAAAAAACACATCCACCGGCTTCGCCGGTGGATGTGTTTTTTCTACTGCGTCCCCGCAAACCCACGACATAAAAGGCCCGTGTTTTAACCGCTTGCAGGGGGACTTTTTTACAGCCCCTTTGACTTTTTATCAATCCACTTCCACCAGACCGTTTTCCTTTACGGTCACGGTCATTCCGTCCTGGACGTAATTCAGGAACTCCTCACCAAGGCAGTCAATGACGGGCATGGACACATCAGTGAGCCACACATCCTGCAAAATAGCACCCGCCGCCGCCAGCGAGTCGATTGGCTCGGAGAACAGCATACAGGCCGGCTGCCGGTGCATGGAACAGGCGCAGTACAGCACCAGTCCGCCGGTGGTGGAGCCGATGGTTCTGGGCAGGCACAGAGCCTTTCCAGCCATCTGCTTGCCGTAAAGGTCAGGGTTGTTCTGATCGCCGCAGGTGGCCTTCTTGTCGCCGAATTGCAGCGCCTTCTGGAAGGAGGCCAGGGTGTTCAGGCCTCCGTGGGACACCAGCGCAGGGGCGCTGACCGTGCCCTTCGCAACCACACGTCCGATAAATTGCTTCATATCAGTTGCCTCCCTTCGTGATCTGGGCCAGAATTTCGTCATCGGTGTAATAGCGGGCGCTGGTATAGGTGCGCAGCTTGTTGCTGGAGGTGATAACGGGAATTTTGCCGCTCAGAGGGTTATTCATGTACATCAGCGGGCAGATGTAGGACACAATGACGCCGGTTTCCTTCAGCCGGGTAGCGTAGGGGGTGGCGTTGAACTTCTCAATGACAGCGGGGGCGGCGGTGAACACTGTGGGAATGACCACCTTCTTGTTCCCGGCAGCTTTCAGGCCCTGCTCCACCCGCTCCGTCCAGTCGATAAGCTGGTGCAGGCTCATGTGGGGACAGCCCATGAAGCATAGCTTGGGGGTAGCCTCCCGGTTCTTCCAGATCACGGGGTAAGACTCATACACCCGCTGGAGTTCTGTGTCGTCAATGACGTAAACCTGCGCGTCGGGGAGAATCAGGTCTTCGCCCTGCTCCACAGCCTCCGGGGTGATGCCCGCCACATGGTATAGGCCCACCGCGCCGTTGGAAGCGGTAGCCGCGCCCATGTCCTTGAGGTAGGCTTTGGCATCGTCATCCAGCGACCCCAGCCACTTATCCAGCCCCTTGATGTAGGGCACATCCTCCATGACCTTCATGCCGATGGCAGAACCGAGAAGCTGGGCCTCCGGCTTCTTGGTGGTGTGCACTTCCACGATCCACTTGGCCTTCCGGCCCTCGTCGGTCAGCAGGCCGAACCGGGGCACAAAGCCGCAGATGGCCCCCATCAGGTCGATGATGCCGGAATTGCGGTTGCACCTGGCCGCCAGCACCGAGTTAGCGTAGACCACGGCGGAGGATTCCGACCACGACAAAATGTCGCCCTTTTTCGGGATGTTGCCCACCTCGTCCATGTAGCAGGTGCAGGTGAAGGCGTCCTTCTCCATCAGGCCCAGCTTTTGTAGCTGATCCTCATAAAAGTCCTGCTTGCTGTACATGAAGTGGTTGAAAATGATGTTCTGCAAAAAGCTGCTGGGTACGTTCTTGTCCAGAGGCCGGGGGTCGGCGGAGAATTTGGTGCCGGAAACGGCCCCCTCCGCGATGAGCTGATCCATCAGCTCATACACCGGGGTCAGGGCCTTCAGGCCAAAGGACGTGACCAGATGGTTATTTTTTCCCGTGACGGGGATCATGGTGTCGGAGCCGTAAAGCTCACCGTAGCGCACCAGGGTCTCCATGACCTTTGCCATGGTTTCGCCCCGGCTGCCATTCAGAATTTCCTGTTGTTCCTGTGTTAGCTTCATTGTTTTCCTCCTTATTTGATTGCCATGGCGACCTCATAGGCCCGCCAGATTACACTTCTCAGGTTGCCCACCTTCCGGCAGTCGCCCACCAGATGGACCTTTCCGCCCTCCTTGGCAATGGGCGCGGGCAGATAGCCTGCCGAGCAGATGACGCTGTCACAGGGGATCGTAACTTCGCCATCCTTGCCGGTGCAGATGATGCATCCGTCCTTCACTTCCTTCAAAGTGGTTTCTAGATACACCGGTACCTCGTGCAGGGCGAACCACTCCCGCAGGTAGGAGCTGTTGGCAAGGCACACGCCCTTCTGGGACACCAAATCATCCTTCATCTCCACGATGGTCACTTCTTTTCCCTGCAAGGCCAGCTCATAGGCAATCTCCGAGCCAGTCAGGCCGCCGCCGATGACCGCCACCTTCTGTCCCACCGGAGTGCCGATGAGATATTCGCAGGCTTCGATCATTTTTTCGTGACCCGGCACGCCCCGCAGGACTCTGGGGGTGGAGCCGGTGGCAACAATCACCTGCTGTCCCTCCAAGGCGGACAGATCGGATACTTCCTCGCCGAAATGAACTTCCACATGAAGCTGTTCCATCTGACGGATGTACCATGCCAGCAAATCCCGGAGCTTTCCCTTGTAGCTCTCCGCGCTGGCGGCGATGAAGGTGCCGCCCAGCTTATCGCTCTTTTCGTAGATAATGGGCTTATGGCCCCGCAGAGCAAGCACCCGGGCAGCTTCCATGCCGCCGATACCGCCGCCGATGATGTGGACGGTCTGAGGATTTTTCGTTTCCTTGATGTAGTGCTTATCCCACTGCATGGTCTCCGCGTTGACGGCGCAGCGGGCCAGATGCAAAGAGTCCGAAAGATCCTGATCGTTGGGCACGCCCTTGTAGTGGCACATATTGAAGCAGCCGTTGTGGCACAGAATGCAGGGCCGGATATCCTCGGGCCTGCCCTCCATCAGCTTGGTGACCCAGGCCTGATCGGCCAGGAAGGGCCGGGCAAAGCCCACGCCGTCGATTTCCCCGGCGGCAATGGCCTCGGCGGCCGTCTCCGGCACCATGCGCCCCGCGCAGACCACCGGAATATCCACAAACTTCTTGATGTGCTTCACATCCTCCAGATTGCAGTTTTCCGGCATATAGATGGGCGGGTGGGCCCAGTACCAGGCATCATAGGTGCCGTTGTCGCAGTTGAGCATATCGTAGCCCGCGTCCTGTAAGAATTTCGCGGCGATCTCCGACTCCGCCATATCCCGGCCCGCTTCCACGTAGTCCTCGCCGGGCAGAGCGCCCTGCCGCAGGCCCTTGGTCTTGGAAACCACGCTGTATCGCAGGGACACGGGGAAATCATGACCGCACTCCGCCTTGATGGCCTTGACGATCTCCGCCGCGAAGCGGTAGCGGTTTTCCAAACTTCCGCCATACTCGTCGGTACGCTGGTTGACATATTTCAGGGTGAACTGGTCGAGAAGATAGCCCTCGTGCACCGCGTGAACCTCCACGCCGTCCACCCCGGCCTTTTTCAGCAGAGCGGCGCTCTTGGCGAAGGAATCGATGATCTCCTGAATCTCCGCTTTCGTCATTTCCCGGGAGGGCAGTTTATCCGACCAGCGGTTTTCCGAAGGGCTGGCGGAGGCGGTGATCTTGTCTAAGTCCATAAAGGGCTTGGACAGCACCCGCAGAGCCTTGTTGTTGTACAGCGTCTCCATCATTTCGCTGACGGTGAAGGAGCGGCCAAAGCCCGCGGTGAGCTGGACGAACAGCTTGGCCCCGGTCTTGTGGAATTCCGGCATCCATTTTGCCAGATCATCGTACATTTTCTTATTTTTGTGGAGCCACTGACCGAGCATGGGGTTGTACACCGGCTGACAGCCGGGCAGCACCAGGCCCACGTTGTTTTTCGCCACCTCCATCAGGAATTTCGCGCCGGCCTTGTCGAAGTGGTTCACTTCCATCCAGCCGAACAGGTCGGTTCCGCCCATGGAGGTCATGACAATGCGGTTCTTGATCTCCACATTTCCAATTTTCCAGGGGGTAAATAAGGGGTTCAGTCTTTCGTCCATAAGAATTTCCTCCTGAGTGCTTCTATTTTGGTTCACAATGAGAATGTGAACCACGCCTCAGGATCATTATAGTTCTCATTTGGCATCCAGTAAACTGTTTTTTTTAGAAAGATTATAGATCACGCTGTGGACAGTCAGGTGTTCGCCGTTGCTGTTCCAGCTTCTGCGCCCCACGGAAGCCAGAATATCCATAGCTCCCTTCTCGTCCGCCACGGTGCCCTCGATCCCGGCAAGCCGTTCGTAAATGTGCTGATAGCGGTCAAGGTCCTTCATGTCTCCCTCGTTGTCATAGTAGCCGGGCTGAATGACAAAATTGGTCACCCACTGGAAGTCGCTGTCTCCTTCCGCCTGTCCAATGTAGGAATCCTGGCCGTTATAGGTGATCACCAACTGCCGCGCAGAACCGTCCAGGTCGGTGTCATCGGTGCCATTGGCCCACTCAAAAATCGCGCTGCGTCCGCTGGCATCGGCCGCCATGTAGTAGTAGGAGGTTCCTGCGGAGTCGTGCATATCATATCCAAGACTACTACGCTTATGAGATGAATACCTCGCAGAACCAGCTTCAGAATCTTCACGAACAGGTGGAACTGACAAAAGCGGAATTGGGCAAGCCATTTCCCCAAGAGGAAGAACTGACGCAGAAAAGCCAGCGGCTGGCAGAGCTGAACGCGATTCTGGATATGGACGGCAAGCAGAGGGCACCTGAACAGGACGAGGATGAGCTAGACCCCGATGAACGGCCATCCGTACTGGATGATCTGCACCGCCGCTCCAATGAAGTTCCTCCCCCTCATCGCAAAACCGATTCCCGCAGCATGGAGGAAAGAGAATGAGAGAAAAAGATCAGATGCTGCATTTTCGGGTCAGCAAAGCGGAACTGGACATGATCCGCCAAAAGATGCAGGACACAGGTGTCCGCAACATGGGTGCTTACCTCCGAAAGATGGCAATAGACGGTTACTGCATCTTCCGTTTCCGGCAGGTCACGTTCTGCTCTATCGCTCCTCCTTGCCAGGTGTTGTCACCTGTAACATGACAAACTGCACCGGGATTAACGGAACAAATGCCGATGATCTTGTGAAAGCGACAGTAACCTGCCGTGAACAAATGGAACCCGTTGTTGATTTCCTGCGCAAATACGCTCCTGGCTATGAAAACTGTTACATTCTTTCCTCTGCCAGCTTGATCGGTATCCGGGAAACGCGCCACTTCAAGGGTGTACAGACAATTACCGAGCAGGACATTCAGAATGCCAAAGTTTTTGACAATTGGGTCGTTACAAAGGCTCACTTTAACTTCGATGTGCATAACATGACCGGCAATGGTCTGGATGAAACAGGCTCTCAGGAAACCTTCCACCAAACCAAAGGATATACCATCCCTTATGGATGCTTGGTGCCCGAATCTGTAGACGGCCTGCTCCTTGCGGGAAGAAACATTTCTGGCACACACATGGCACATACAAATTTCCGAGTTATGCCTATTTGCATGAACATGGGGCAGGCTGCTGGTATCGCAGCTGCTCTATCTGTCAAGCAGGGAGTTCGTCCTCGTGATGTAGATGCTGCTGATATCCAGAATATTTTGAAACAGCACGGAGTAACGCCGTAATTTCCAATGCGCAGGGCGGCGCAGGGATGATCTATGGGGATTGGGGTTGGCCCCAACAAGCGAAAATCCGGCTGGGTAGTACCCAGACACTGCTTGCCGCTAGTAAGTCCCTGCGTTTCCCACGCCTTTGGCGTATCATTTCGTAACGCATTCGGGTAAACCCCGGTGCTTCGTTTCATCCGCCGTACTGCCTGGTAGCGGAATGCGTGAAAAAGTCAAGACTTTTATACTAAAACCTAATTAAGCGCTTTAATAATCCAATCGCGTCCGGTAATGCTGAAAATGGTATTAGGGGTAAGCGAGCAAATGGT
>ERZ827512.2236-NODE-2236-length-16252-cov-2.849664_pt1 | contig 16252 bp, 10 predicted proteins | sample MGYA00519916_ERZ827512 | MGnify/ENA primary metagenome ERZ827512 (study PRJEB31778, sample SAMEA3449335) | human gut metagenome | biome: human gut; feature: human-associated habitat; material: faeces | place: United Kingdom | collected 2010/2012 ... | reverse complement strand
ATCTTTCCTTTGTTCTGCCATGCCTCCACGATACGGATCTTATTTTCAGGAGAAACCCTTGCATAGACCGATATTTTTTCAATATCCTGCGCTAACGTTTCCTCTGACATGGCATCCAGTTCCATGCCGGTCAGCGCCATGTCTCCCTCGTGGTAGATGCCGATCTCCTTTGCGATCGCAATGGCTGTGATCTTGTGGTCTCCTGTGATCATCACCGGTCGGATTCCCGCGCGGATCGCGTTTTTTCCCGCCGCCACGGATTCCGGTCTCGGCGGATCCATCATCGCGACAAGTCCCAAAAAGGTCAGATGACATTCGGTCTCTTTCGTCAGTTCTTCCTCCGTTTCACGACAGGCAAACGCGAGCACCCGAAGACCATTTTCTGAAAATTCCCGGTTGGCGTCTTTGATCTTTTGTTTTTCATCCTCTGTCAGCTCGTGGATCCCGCTTTCATCCATAGAGCTCTCACAGTGCGCAAGCAAGACATCCGGCGCTCCCTTGGTAAGTACCGTGGAAACTCCGTGCAGTCTGTATTTCGTGCTCATCCGTTTCCGATCTGAATCAAACGGAACTTCCTCAAGCCGTTCCATGTGGTTTCTCAGATCATCCTCAAGGAGGCTGTCTCCGTCACAAAATGCCCCCTCGCCGGTTTTGATGCCGCGATACATATAAAGCAGGGCCGTCTCCGTCGGATCGCCGATCTCTTTTTCCCCGACGATACTCGAATCGTTATTCAAAACCGCATTGTAGAGCAGATAACGCTGCACCGGATTTTGGATGTCAAGTTCGGACGGCTCGATCACTGCTCCGCCCACATAGATCTTTTTCACAGTCATCTTGTTCTGCGTCAGCGTTCCTGTCTTATCGGAGCAGATCACCGAGACACAGCCGAGGCTCTCAACCGCCTTTAAATCTTTGACGATCGCGTTTTCTTTCGCCATCTTCTGCGTTCCCATTGCCTGCACGATCGTTACGATCGAACCAAGTGCCTCCGGGATCGCAGCGACCGCAAGCGCCACCGCAAACATAAACGCGTCCAGAAGTGCCATTCTCCGGTAAATGCAGAGTCCGAATACCAGCGCGCAGACGATCATGATGAGTACCGCAAGCTTGCTGCTGAATTCGTCCAGGCTGACCTGCAATGGTGTTTTTCTTTCTTTTGCCGCGTTCATAAGTCCGGCGATCCTGCCAAGCTCCGTCTCCATTCCGGTTGCCGTGACAAGCACCTCGGCTCTTCCGTATGTGACAAGACTGCCGGAATACACCATATTCTTCCGGTCTGCGAGTGCCACATCACCTTCGATCACCGCGTCATTTTTCTCCACATTCGTAGATTCCCCGGTCAGGGAACTCTCATTGACCTGCAGCGAATAGTTATGTAAGATCCTGCCGTCCGCCACGATCATGTCTCCCGCCTCCAAAAGAACAATGTCCCCGGGGACGATCTCCCTTGAAGGAACTTCCTGCTTGATTCCGCCACGCATCACTTTTGCGCTCGGCGCGGACAGTTTTTTCAGGCTTTCCAATGACCGTTCCGCCTTAACGTGCTGGACGGTTCCAAGCACCGCATTCATCACAAGCACAAGAAGGATTACAACCGTGCTCTCTACATTTCCGGAAAACATGGAAATGACTGCGGCGATGATCAGGATCACAACGAGCAGGTCGCAAAACTGCTGCGCAAACACCGCCGCCACACTTTTTCTTTTTCCTTCCTGTAATACATTCTCTCCTTTTTCCCGGCGGATCGCTTCCACCTGTGCCGGTAAAAGTCCTTCTTCCGACACCTGAAAGTTTTTCTTTAGTTCTTCTGCCTCACAATTCCAGTATGCTTTCATATACTGTCTCCTTTTTTACGAAAATTTAACATTTGTGTTGCCGTCACCAGAATTTTTTTCTCTTCCCAGGCTCTTTGCATCATCTGTCTGCCAAAAGACGGCTCCACTCCCTTCCCGACCATGATCCCATCCATCTCCCGCAATGCCGCGTCCAGATATGGTTTCATCTGATCGTTTTCCACTTTTGTGATCAGTAAAATCTGTTGTCCCCCCTGTTTTTTTAACAGATCCCGGATCTCTTTCCTCCTCTCCGGCTTCTCAAAAAAAGGCATTAAAATCACCTTTACACTCTGCGCTATCTCAAAGAAACTCTCTGATGTATCTTCCCAGTCAGCTTCTGTCCGATCTGACAGATCCAGCATGATCTCCACCGGCTTTTTTCTTTTCTTGAAAAAATCACCGACCTGTTTTACAAAACGGCTCTGTTCTTCCTTTTCTTTTTGCATGCAGACGCATCTCGCAATATCCATTCCGCCAAGAATAAACTGCTCCATCGTGTCTGCCTTAAAATGATCCGGATCTACTGTATATATGATTTTCGCTCTTCCCATAATTTTCCTCTCTGTCTTCTCACGGAACGGCTCTGCTATGCTCTGATTTTTTGTCCCACTTTTTTCCATCCTGCTTTTTGATATAGCAGATCATCCACTCGATATGCATCTTTTTCTCCTTTTGCTTTCTATTTTCCTCGTCGCTAGTACAGAGACGGGATGCGCTTCGTGCATCCCATCTCTGATCAGCGGTCGTCAAATAGGCGTCTGTGCAAGCCCACGTCTATTTTCCTCGTCGCTAGTACAAAAAAAGAACGAGACTTTTATTGTACGATAAACGTACAATAAAAGTCTCGTTCCTCTCTCAAGTGTACCATCCGGTTATTTCTGTTTAAATAACGTGATGACGAAAAGTACAACATCTGCATGACAGATGCGAACTACTCCCTAATATTTCCTGTATTATAACATATGCCAAAAACACCGTCAATATTTTAAAAAGCATTTCGTTCCCGGATAAATTTCAAAAATTCTTTTTCCGGTATCGGTTTTGAAAAGTAATAGCCCTGAATGTAATCAATTCCAAGTTCTGTGATCGTCTCCATCTGTTCTCTGGTCTCAATGCCCTCCGACACGATCTTCAGTTTCATGTCGTGTATCATCTGCATGGCGGCTTCCATCACAAATTTTGCCTTTTTATTTTCAAAATACGCCTGGCTCATATCCCGGTCAAATTTTACGATTGAAACCGGCATGTCCACAATATAGTTTAAGTTTGACTGCCCGTTTCCGAAATCATCCAGTGAAAAGCTCACGCCCTGGCGGATCAGAATCTGCATATTCTCCACCAGTATTTTGCGGGCAAGAATCGAGGCGGTCTCTGTGATCTCAAGATTGATCATTGCCGGATCCACGCCGTATTTTTGTATGATCTGTATATACGTCTTCGCAAGATCTCTTGTCTCACACTGGCGCACCGACAGATTTACTTCGATATATTCGATTCCATACTGTCTCGGGTTTTGTTCTTTTATAAAACGGCAGGTCTTTTCAAAGACGGTCTCACCGAGCTGCGAGATCAGCCCTGTCTGCTCCGCAACCGGAATGAATTTTCCGGGCGGCAGAATACTGCCATCCGCGCACCGTATCCGCACGAGTGCTTCCGCCGACACAAAGCATTTTTTCTTCGTGGAATAGATCGGCTGGTAAAACACCTCGATACGATCTTCTGTTAGCGCAGCGAGGATCCGCTCCTGCATGTCTTCCCGGTCACGCTTTTCACGCACCATCTCCCGGTCAATACGGATCGTATTGTCCTTTCCCATTTTGTCGTTTTCTACTTTAAAGTATTTAAACAGGTGAAAAACTTCCTCCGCGCCTCTCGCGACCGTGCTGTCCGGCATTATCAGATAGACCGGCTCCAATGTCACCGTCCCGCCTTTTCCGTCTTCCTCAATATTCCACGCTCCCTCAAAACGCCCCTTTATCTTTTCCAGCGCATGTTCCAGGGTTTCTTCATCCGGACATACCACCACCAGTTCACGCTCTACATTTTTAAATACTTTGATCCCGGATATGGACTGCAGATATTTCACGATCCAGCGCAGGACAAACTCCACCTGCCGGATCGCAAGCCCGGAGGACTGATACTGTCCAAGTGAGATCAACAGCACCGCGAATGTATGATCTTTTTCGTATTCCTGGCGCATATATTCTAACAGCGCATGCGAATTGAACGCTCCGGTCTCGCGGTCCAGATTCGCTTCGGGATTTTCCAGTTCAAAAAACAGGATCATCATGCCAAGCGCTGTCGCGTAGCCGACTAACAGCAGTCTGCTGTTAAAAAACTGTGTTGCCGCAGCGATGATCCATACGATCATCCAGGTTCGCACCGCGCTCCGCCGCTTCGGATTCATCTGATCTCCGTGCCGGATCACCTGATACAGGGTGATCAGTACAAATAACACTGCAAAAAAGTAGGTTGCGATATCACTCGGTCCGTAAGTGTAAACCGCTTCTCCATCGTAATAATAATGGATCGGCAAAAGATAGATCAACACCGATGCCCCAAGCACGACCGCCGCATATCCATACAGAATCTTTTTATACCGGTCTTTCGCGTAGATATCCAGACAGGTATAGACCAGCCCGAAAAAGCCGACCCACACAAGCGATACCACATAACTTTTACAGATGAACTCCAGCACAAGCCGTGGGATCCGGTCTTCATATACGATCGCGACCACGGATGCGATATCCAGGCACACGCACAGGATCGTAACGGACAGCACCCGCAAAAACATCGTCTCGGAGTACAGACCTACCATCTGCTGCCTCAGCGAAAAATATAACAGGATCAGCATAATGAACAGTCCTGCGACCTGCATTTGTATATTCATAACACATTCCTCCTATGTAACTCAGTTTTCTGTTGCTTCCTGCTCCGTCACCTGTATCGACTGCATGGCATCCAGCATTTCATCGATCTTCTGCTGGTCGATCTGCGACTGCTGCTGTTTGATATATTCGTTGTACTGTTCATAATCCATCACAGGCGGCGCGGGCTGGCTCTGCTCTTCCTGCCGGTTCTTGCCATAGCACGCAAGTATGATCCGTATCACAACAAAAATTGCGAGCAGAAAAAGAAACCCCATGCATGTGGAACGACCCCTGCCCGTCTCTTTTTTATCCCGCAGCTTCGCGATCTGATCCGCTTTTTTCTTTTTGTCAAGATCGTGCTCGCGCATCAGCGCATACATGTCTTCTTTCCGATCCTGATCTGCTTCTGCCTGTTCATAACTGCCCCGATCGGATTTTCTGACCTTCAGCGCTTTCTTTAAAAATAGAAGCACTTCGGCATTCTGGATCTGCTGCCCCGCAAACTGCCACAGATACCAGCGGACTGCGGCATCCATCTGCCACGCCGTCACTTTTTGTATGTCATCGATAAATACCGCAATCTCATACCAGAAACGCGGCTGTCCATACAGCTTTTGTCCGGATTCCCGGTCAAAAAGATACTCCCAGCTTCCAAGTTCATTGGCATAGATCTCATTTCCGATGAGTTCCCTGCACTGTCCTAAGAACTCTTCCGTGCGCCTTATATAATCGCGGCGTTCCTCTGCGCACACCGCAGGCCGCCCGTTCACCTTCCATTCCGGTTCCGGACAGTCTGGCTCTTTTTCAAAAACCGGCTGTTCCCGCTCCGGTTCCTCTGGTTTTGCCTGTAAATCCTGACGAAACTGCGGCTCCCTCACACCGCTCTGGCTTATATCTTCCGGGACAAAGCGTATTTCATCCCGGGGATCTGCCTGATCCGCCAGCCGCAGTGCCTCGCGGTATGCCTCCTGGAGCATCCGAAATTCCTTTGGATGCTCCTCGGGGTGCCAGCATTTTACTTCTTTCGCATACGCCTGACGGATGCGGTCTTTATCCGATGTCGGCTCTATGTTTAGTATCTTCCAGTTCATTTTTCACTCCCCATTTGTAATTCCCCGTACTTCTTTTAGTGTATCATATTTTTTATTCTCTGCGCCAGAAAATTCCATCACCCGGGCAGACTGTCCCTCAGACACAGCACGCCCCAGCCTAGGATCGGATTCGGATACTCATTTAACGCAGGAATCTGTCTTGCGCCGCGCAGCAGATACGCCCTCACTTTTTCCCCGTAAAGGAAGCTGTCATTTCCGTACAGAATCCCCCACTGCATCAGTAATGCCGCGCTCCCTGTCACAAACGGCGCCGCCATCGATGTCCCGGTCTTTTTCGTATATCCTCCGCCCGGCGCAGGTGCGGTAATGTCAACCCCGGGTGCCGCCAGATCCGGTTTGATCTGATTGGTTGCCCTCGTGTACCCTCGCCCGGAAAAATCCGCAAGCTGGTCATAGATGGCATCATACGCGGCAACCGCAATACTTTTTGCCGCCGTTGCGGGGATCGTAAGTGTCGTCCCTTCAGTTGGATACAAAAAACCGGTCGCCGGATTTCGTACTTCTTTTCCCGGCATCCACAGATGATACTCGCCCTGCACGATCCGCCCCGGATACAGTTCTATGCTCCAGATCCCGCTGTCAACATAATTTGCGACCGGCAGAAAATCCAGATAGATCTCCTGATAAGGACTGTACGGGCTCGGCTCTCCATAATAGACAAGCAGTCTGGTATTTCCGATGCGAAACCGCTGCGGCCCCTGGATCTGTTTTAAGGGGCCTGCGCCCTCGCCGGATGGTCCTTTGATGGAAACTGCAATATCATCCACATACGATTTCCAGATTTGTATACTGAAACTCTGCTCGTACTCGCTGACTGCAAATTCGATTTTTTTTGACGTCTGTCCGGGACGCGCCTGGATCTGCGGTTCAAATCTGCCGGATGTATGACCGTCTGCGCTTCCCTCGTTTCCTGCCCCTGTCACGATCACCGTTCTCCCCACTCCGGCGACATCATTGATAAATGTCTCAAGCAGCGAATCCCCGCTGTGGGACCCATAGCTGTTGCCAAAACTGATATTGACCGCGATCGGCATATTGTACTCCAGGGATTTTCGCAGGACATAATCCAAAGCCATCATAAGCTGCGTCGTCCGGGGAAAGGAATCCGCCGTGGCATTCCCGAGTTTTACAATGATAAGATCACTCTGCGGTGCCACCCCCGTATAGCGTCCGCCGGATGCCCTGCCATTGCCTGCCGCAATGCCGGTCACATGTGTCCCATGACCGGAGATATCCCTGCTTGGACAGATGCGTTCCCGCTCCGCCGGTTCTTCGCTTGCAAGCGCCGCATTGATCGTCTCTCTGCTGTACTCCGTCCCTATCCCGTAGGGATACGGTGCAGGTCCCGCAGTGATCGTCTGATCCCACAACGCAAGAATCCTTGTCGTGCCATCCGGATTCCGGAAATCCGGATGCGTGTAATCAATCCCGCTGTCAAGCACCGCGACGAGGATCCCCCTGCCTCTTAAATCCTGATTCCGGCGATCCCCAAGGCTCTGGAAGGAATTAATACACGCTTCTCTGACCGCCCGGTCCAGCGCAAAGTAAAGCCGCTTTGGTTTTTCAACATATAAAACATTTTCAAATTCCGCGACCCGCTCTACATACTGTTGTTCCACATATAAAACAGCATATCCGCGAAGAAGCGGTATTACACGGATCCGGGGGATCTGCTCCTTCAGCTCATCTAATGATCCCTGATACTTTATGATCAGTTCCCATACATTGTCTTCCGGGTCATACCCGGTCTTTAAATCCCCGGATTTCCGCAATTCTTCCTGCGTTGCATCCAGTGCAAGGTTCAAAAGATTTTCCAGTTTCGGATCTGTTTCATTTCCCACATTCTGCGCAATTTCGTCCAAATCTGTTTCCTGTCACACATCTTTTTTGTATTTTATTTTCACTCTTCCCGCACTATGCCATTTTCATCAACGGATACCTGAAAGGAGATGCTTTGCAGATAATCATACAGGCTCTTTGCCTCCTCACCGGTAAGTTCTCTCGTGCAGGCTCCTTCTTCCTTTGCCGCAACAAATGCGTACTGCGCTGTTCCATCCGGCGCAACTGTAACTTTTACTGCTGCGGTATTTCCGTCCTGCCCGAACAGGAAATTGCCAAGACTGTAAAACACCGGTTTTCCATTTATGTATTCCACACCCTGAAGGCAGTGCGGATGGCTGCCGATCACAAGATCCGCTCCCGCATTTACATAGCCCTCCGCCAGCGTATGTTCATAATCCTCCGGATACTCTTTATGCTCCAGCCCCCAGTGTACATACACGGTCAGATAGTCACATTCTTTTTTTGTTTCCCCGATCTTTGCGTTAAGCGCGGCAGCATCATAGGTTGCAAACACTCCAGGTGTCTGGTTTTCAACGTTCCACGAAGCCACCGGGATCACGCGGGATGCCGCGAGAAATCCAAATTTTTTCCCGTTCACTTCTATGATCTGCGGCTCCATTGCGCGCGCTTTATCTTCGCCCGCACCGACGTAACGGATACCGGCATCATCCAAAACCGCAAATGTCTCCTCTAACGCCTGCGGTCCGTAATCCAGGATATGATTGTTTGCCAGCGACACGACATCCACACCCATGTCACCAAATGCAGCCACATAAGATGGGTTTACGCGAAAGGTATACTGTTTGTCCTCCATCGCCACGCCGCCGGTGCCAAATGGAAATTCCTCATTGACTATCGTGATATCCGCGCCGTTTAACAGTTCCTTCATCTGCCCGGACAAAATCCCATCGATCCCTTTTGCGCTGTAATTCGCAGACACACTGTTTCCAATTAAGATATCTCCGGTAAATACCAGTGTCGTTGCCGCAGAAGATACGATATTTTCGCCTTCTTCCGTTTCTGTCTCAGTTGCCGGTTCCGCCTCCGTCATTTGTTCCGGCTCCTGTATCTGTTCCTGCGCCTGTCCGGTTGTCTGCTCCGTTTTTTGCTCTGTTGTTGTCGTCTGCGTTTCTGCCATCTCATCCGTCGTCTTTTCATGGACTTTCTGATAGCCAAGCACGAATACCAGTATCACCAAAAGCAGCGAACTGGCATATAAAATTCCCCTTACGATCCTGTTCATATCTTCTCCTCACCGACTCACAAATGTGTTACGCCGTCACTTTATCGGCAACCGCCGGAAGTTCTTTCAGTGCATGAATCTCCGGTACCTCATCCCGGATCGTACCAAATCCATATGCCGCATGGATAAACTTCACTCCAGCTTCTTTACTTGCCTCGTAATCGCCCTCGATGTCTCCCACATAAACCGGATCTTTGATCTGATTGCGCTCCACCACAAGACGTATGTTATATCCTTTATTTTTTCCGGTATTTCCATAACATTCCATATCTTTGATATAATGGCGGAATCCGAAGAAATCAAGAAACGCTTCAATATATCCCGTCTGGCAGTTGCTCACAATATACAGATCATAGTCCCTGCCAAGCTGTTTCCACACGTCCTCCAGATCCGGATATAATTTTCCTCCATGCATACTGAGATATTCATTTTCATATTTATAACAGTCAAGTAATATTTTTTCCCTGCGTGCATCCTCCACATCCGGGAAAATGATCTTTCCCAGAACATCCATCGTTTTTCCCATGACACGATACATATCCTCTGTCGTAATGTGGACATTGATATCCTGATATTTCTCCTCGATCACCCGGTTCCAGGATTCTGCCACCTGTGGCGCGGAGTCCCATAATGTGCCGTCCATATCAAAAATGATTCCTTTTCGCATAATCTTTCTTCCTTTTCTTTTTTATACAATTTTAAGGTAATTTTTTAAATTTATCAACCCAAAGTCCCCAAGATAGTGTATAATAATCCTTATCTTGTATTAAAAGGAGAATCACTATTATGAGTCAGGAAAAAGTCGATCGTTATAAAAAAGAGAAAGCAAACCGCAAACAGATCATGAAAAGAGAAAAACGTCTTCTCAATCTGGAGAAAGCCGGCGGATGCATTTTATGTGCCGCAATCCTTTTCTGGGCCGGATATTCTGTTTACAATTATACCCAAAACTCCGGGACTGATCCGGTTGAGACGGTTACTACAGAAGTAGACTTAAATCCCATTTATGACTATTATGCCACTTTACAATAATTTCTATCACAAATTTCGCGAGGTGTTTTTTTATTGCAGACAACTGAAATCACACAATTAATCTGTCTTATTATTTTATTACTGCTGTCCGGTTTTTTTTCCTCCGCAGAAACTTCCCTTACCACAGTAAACCGCATCCGTATGCGGACACTGGCGGACGAGGGCAACAAGCGCGCTGCAAGGGTACTTGCCGTGACAGACAATTCTTCCAAGATGTTAAGCGCTGTTTTGATCGGTAACAATATCGTAAACCTTTCCGCTTCGTCCATTTCCACGTCACTGGCGTTAAAGCTCTTTGGCAGTGTCGGAGTCGGAATCGCAACCGGTATTCTCACACTTTTGATCTTGATCTTTGGAGAAATTTCTCCAAAAAACCTTGCCACTTTATATGCTGACAAACTTGCCATGGCATATTCCGGCGTGATCGCATTTCTGATGACCATTCTTACACCGGTCATCTACATCGTAAACGCCCTGTCCTTTCTGTTACTGAAACTCTTCCGTATTGATCCGAACAGTGCAGCCAAACAGATGACGGAAAAAGAACTGCGGACCATCGTGGATGTCGGACATGAAAACGGTATTATCGAATCTGAAGAACACGAGATCATCAATAATGTCTTTGATTTTAATGACGCGCAGGCAAAAGAGATCATGGTTCCCCGTATCGATATGACCATGGTGGAGGTCAACTGCTCTTACGATGACCTGCTTGCCATCTTCCGTGAGTGCCAGTATACCCGTCTTCCGGTTTATGAAGACACGACGGACAATGTTGTCGGTATCTTAAACATCAAGGATCTCCTGCTTTTAACCGACACCAGCCAGTTTTCGATCCGTGCGCTCATGCGGGAACCGTTTTTCACTTATGAGCACAAAAATACAGCAGAGCTTTTTCACGAAATGAAAAAGAATTCCATCAACATTGCGATCGTTTTAGATGAATACGGAACTACTGTCGGTCTGATCACACTCGAAGATCTGATCGAAGAGATTGTCGGAGACATCCGGGATGAATATGATGCAAATGAAGAAGCCGATCTGACAAAAATAAGCAAGCATGAATATCTGGTCTCCGGTTCCATGAATTTAGATGATCTGTGTGAAACACTTGATCTTCCATTTTCATCCGAAGATTATGATACGGTTGGTGGTTATGTGATCGGTCTGTTAGATCATTTTCCAAAAGAAGGTGAGGTTATCACCACAAAAGACGGGTTTACTTTCTTTGTGAAAAAAATGGATAAAAACCGTGTGGAGAAAATTCTTCTTACGATGCCGGAAAAATCAGAACAAACGGCAGATTTATAAGCACACGATCTCCGGTCAGGACATGAAATTATGTCCTGACCGTTTTTGATTCCTTTTTTATTTTTGATTCTGAACCATAAATTTTTTATAAAACTCAGTTAAGTTCTCTTTATCCATAGGATCCGGGGCTGCGTAAAGAGCCTCCCGCATTGCACAGATCGTATCGTGATCAAACTGATACGTTATGACTGCATTTTTGTTCTGCTGATTGGCAAATGTCTGCTCCAACGCGTTTTGATAGTCCGGATCCTGCTTCCAGATGGACGTTTCCCTTAAACCACCCTCTTCTGACGCCCTGCTGTAATATTTTGCCGAAATAAAACGTGTCGTCCCCGAGGGCAGGACTTTTTGTGGCGCACTGTCCGTAATATGAACCGTAATCTTATACCTCGTCCGGTTTCCCACACTGTCTGTCGCAAGGTACGTCTCCGTCACACTGCCATCCGCTGTAAAGCCTGTAAAGTCTGTTGTGGCATAGTCCATCACCCGGAAGGAATTGCCCTGCTCAGCGTGATCGCCGCCTGGAATTTCTCCGTCCTCCTCATCCGTTGCCTTTGCGTGGCTCAAGAGTTCCTCCTCTGTGATATAACCGCTCTGTGCCTGTTCAAGTGTATAATACAGATCATACGCCTCGATCAGCGGCCCGTAATCCCATACCCGGTACATATTGGCAACTGCCATGTCCTGGCTGTTCAGCTGTGGAACCTCACCCTGATAATCCGGGCTTACATTTCCATAGGTAACTGCCCCGGCATCCCGCGCAAGCGCAAAGAACTCACCCGCCGGATACTCTGTATCATCCGCGATATAGGTTTCCGGATATTTTGCCTCCATATCTTTGGCAAACGCCCAGCCTACTCCGGTTCCTGTCTTCTACCACTTCTTCCCCGGACTCTGCGTCCACAAAGGATTTCGTTGTCCGGATCTTTAAGTCCTCCGATCTCGCCAGCTTCACGGTATCGGTCAGCTGGGAATAATCCGCTCCGCCATTGTTGTCAAAATAGTCATCCCCTTCGGTCTGGCATACGCCCATATAGGCAATGTCGAACCGGTGCTGCCATGCAGCGAACAGGGTGACCGGAATATCTTCATTGTAGACACTTCCCGGCGCGAATCTCGGAAGCCCGGTCTCTACGATGCTTCCGGCGCCGTCCACCTGTGCCGTGTTCCAGCCCGCGAAATCATACCCGGTCTTTGTAAAGTTGTTTTCCCGGATGATGTAGTCCACACCTCTTGTCTTTTCATCACCTTTGACCGTATCGGTCATCTCCATTCCGCCGCCGTCATTCGTATTGCCGTCATAGTAAACGAATACGTTATACGTCCAGTGCGCGTACAGCGTGATGTCCTGCTTTGGTGTATAGGCATCCCCGCCCCTTCCGACACACGCTCCGCCATTCGGCGCCGTGTACCATCCGGTAAAGTAATACCTTACCCATCCTTTGTTATCCTCACTGAGTTCCCAGTACTCATCCTCCTTGGATGCGTTCGGGAGTGTTACCCCGTTATCATGCCATGCCGCATAAAGATTCCTGGTCTTTCCCGGTTCCGCGATATTCATTACGGACTGCTCATCCGTATAGGAGATCCCGACAGCCGCCGGGCTCAGTTTCCAGCCCGTGAAATCCGAAACCACACTGTCTGATCCACGTTCCACGCTGTTTCCGCCGTTTACATCATATCCGATGGTAAATCCACGGGTAAACCCGTTTTTATTCAGTTTTGCTGCCACACCATAGTTGATCGTCTGATCCTGCATGGAGCCGCCGGTCGCACCGTTTCCTTCAAAATGGACAGTATAATTCTTTGGATAATAGCAGACATAAAACGTATTCTCCGCAGAAACATTTTTGCATACATACTCCTGTCCGCCGGTATCCGCCACGGTCGTTCCCGCCGGTGACGGGTCTGTCCTTACGATCGCATAATTCCGGTAATTTTCCGGTGTCTGCGTATATTTCACGGTGTAATTATCACCGCCCCACACCGTTTCTGTCTTATCCGTGCCAAAATATTTCCAGCTGCCGCCCTCATATTTATAGTTCTTGCTGGTCTGTTTGTAACGATCCCATACTACCACGTCATTTCCATACGCCCGTTTGGTAAAAGCGTTAAGATCCCGGAAAGAAAGGTTCGATGTCACGTTCTGCGCTGTTGCCGCGGAATCCGTCCGCACCATGACTTTCCCTCTCTTATAACAGTCCGTCGGCATGTTGATCACAAGCCTCCTGCCGCTGTGGGTCACCACATATCTGCCAACCGTAGGCAGCCAGACACTTTCCGCTCCGCCCTCGATAACCAGGTTTCCGCTGTTCTCCTGTCCGAAATGCTGCACGTCATGCCCGTTGCTCCAGAAGCTGCCGCCGGTAATGGTCGTGGTTCCCGCATGGAAGATTCCAGAAGCAGAGCACCCATAGATCTTTCCACCGGAAAATGTGAGGTTTCCGCTGTTCGCGATACCGTTCGCCGCCGTACCGTAGATCGATCCGCCGGTCATCCGCAGTGTTCCCGTTGTGCCATTTACTACGTTGCTGTTTCCCTTATTGTGCCGGATCTCACCGCCGGAAATAGTTCCGGTTCCATAATTGACAACACCGGTTCCATTATTGCTGTGTACATATCCGCCTGACATGTTAAGAGTTGCAAAAGAAACAATTCCGTCCCCGCCATTGCTGCAGATCTCCGTACCCGAAGAACCGCTCGCAACCGTAAGGTTTGCGGAAGAAGAAATACCATGCTGTCCGTTGTCATGGATGCGTCCATTGTTGATAGTCACGATGCCGCCGTTTGCCGTGATCCCACACGCCGCGTTACTGTAGATCTCCCCTGCATTCATGGTAAACGTCCCATTCCCGTTCAAGAGATAAACGCCGGTCTGCGAGAGATTATTGACCGTTCCGCCATTCATCACGACATCACCCTTCTGGATGCCGATACCTGCCGATGCCTCATTCCGGTTTCCGGCAATAAGACCGCCATTGATATATGCATAGCCATCACCGACATAGATCCCGCAGTTTGCGTTCTGGTTTATGGTACCGCCGTGGAAATACAGGGTTCCGTAAGAGCTGATCCCGTTATTGCCGTTATAATAGATATTTCCACCGGCAACGCTGATTGTACCGCCGGAGGAACCGATCCCGGACTGCTCATTGCCATAGATACTGCCATCATAGACATTGATCGTACCGCCGGATTTACACCAGATCCCATGTCCGCCGCGCAGTTCCCCATTACCCTTATACCATGAGGTACACTCTGTGATATAGGTTCCAGACCGGACATTTACCATGCCTCCGGGACTTACCACAATACCACTGCGGTAATCCTGTACGTCACCATTATCTCCATTGTTCCCCTTGATCACAACATCCTGCAGTGTCAGGGTATTCGCTACGTTAAACACCGGCGCACCATTGTTTTTTACATCCTCACTGGCACTCCCATCTTGCACATTTATTCCGTTCCGGATCGTATGTCCGTTTCCATGGATCGTCTTGATCCCATACACGGAAATACCGGTAGGATAATTTGTGTAGTATTTATCCTGGGCTGCCAACGTAATATCATTCAGCAGATAAATATCCGCCGTAATTCTTCTGTCACATGCTTCGTTCAGCCCCGCCTGGGTCGCTACATATGCTGTGTTACCACTCCAGTAAATATCTCCGGTCGTCAGCGCCTTTGTCTCCTGCGGCTTCACCGCAAGCAGCCCGGTCAGAAGCATGACACACATTCCTGCCCATGCTAATAATCTTCTTTTATTGTTCTTTCGTCCCTTCATTTATCCTTTATCTGTCAGACATGCTGCTATAACCTGATCAGCGGTATTCCGGATAATCTCTTACCAGTGCCGCGTAATCAAAGTCATGTCCAGCTAACCTGCTTGCCTTTCTTGTAATATATTTATTTGCCACTTTTCCAGCTGACTTGCCATAGCACATATAATCATAGTAATACAGCTTCCAGTCATCCCCGTATTTCGGATTTAATTCATCGTAATAGTTTGCGCGATAGTAACATGGATTAAATTCATGACTCGCACCTCTGCCCGCCGGCATACCGTCTTTCACAAAGTGAAGAATCGCATTATCCGTAGTGAATCCAGCTGCCTTTACGTCTGTGTTTCCATTTAAGTATGCCTGCGCATTAAATACCAAGGCGTAATCAATACCATCTACTACCGTGTTTCCATAAGACATTCCGAGGCTCTCATACCCATACTCATCCACATTACGGCTTGCCGCAGACACCGCATTCATCTTGTCCACATCAAACGCATAACCATCCACCACAATGCTGTTATACGCCCACTGTCCCAGATAATGTCCGTCCGTCTCATCCATACTATAATAATAAGACGCATCGGAGATCAGTCCTCTTGCCACCATGCCGTTCCAGTGATAAAACACCGTTCTGCCATAAGGATCATAGCCCCATCCGGTCGTGATCAGCGTACCATCCTGATTGGCAAAACCATAGTCACGTCCGTTCGCAAAACCAAACCAGCCGCTCTGCTCCATGGCTCCGTTGGCGTTCAGATAATAAACCTTGTCTCCGACAAAGGTGATCTGATCTTTATAGAGATAGCCCTGTGCGTCAAAGTAGCAGGTATAACCCACACCCGGACAATACCGGAAGGTTGTAAATACTTCATGTCCTTCCGTATCAAAATAGATGATGTGCTCTCCATCCGGATGATAGGTCAGCTTGTCCTTCATCGGGGAACCGTCTGCCTGTAAATAATAGGTATTTTCCCCATCAAAAAAGAATACATCCTTTGCAAGTGTACCGTCTGCTTTTGTATAATGGGAACCATCCCAGTTGCCGCCATCTTTGGATAAGCTGTAATACGGCACATTCCGTCCGCCTTTTGCGGTATCCGCTGTTTCTGTCGTTTCTTCTATCGCAGCTTCACTGGTCATACCTTCATCTGTTGTATCCGCAAGCACTCCGACCGGCGCTGCTCCTGCCAGTCCTGCAACTGCCATTGCCAGTAATAAT
>ERZ827512.2224-NODE-2224-length-16305-cov-4.319262_pt1 | contig 16305 bp, 17 predicted proteins | sample MGYA00519916_ERZ827512 | MGnify/ENA primary metagenome ERZ827512 (study PRJEB31778, sample SAMEA3449335) | human gut metagenome | biome: human gut; feature: human-associated habitat; material: faeces | place: United Kingdom | collected 2010/2012 ... | reverse complement strand
ACCTATGACCCCCTGCTTGTAAGGCAGGTGCTCTAACCAACTGAGCTAATCGCCCATAATATGTCGCTTTGACAGTTAATAATATACCATTTTAAGGTTATTGTTGTCAACCCTTTTTTAAAAATTTTCAGTTATTTCTTTAATTTTCTTATTAATCCATTCATCTAAGTTATCTTTTAAAGGTTCAAATCCAGATTTAGTTTCGGCCATTCTTTTTAATTTTTCACCATTTTTTTTATAGTCTATATCTTTAATGCTTAGTTTTATCTTTTTAGTGTTATTGTCAATATTTTTTACTTCTGCATAAATATTATCACCTATATTTATATAATCATTAATATTTTTAACGTAGCCATAAGATATTTCTGAAATATGAATTAATCCATCGTAATTGTTATCTATATTTGCAAATGCTCCATATTTTTGAATTCCAGTTATTTGAACTTTTATTATATCTTTCTCTCTTATTTGACTCATTTGTATCACCTAAGTAATTGTATCATAATTATTTTATTTTTTAAAGTTTTTGTTGTATTTTATTATTAAAATGTTTATAATGATATAGGTGATGCAAGTGAAAGAAAAAGATATTGAAACAAAAATTAAAGAAGTTATAAATAATTTAAGACCATATTTGCAAAATGATGGTGGAGATGTGGCTTTTAAAAAATACGAAAACGGTGTTGTATATGTTTCTCTCACAGGTGCTTGTTCAGGGTGTCCTATGGCAGCGTATACTCTTCAAGATGGTATTGAAAGCGTTTTGATTGAAGAAATTCCAGAAGTAATAAAAGTTGTTAACGAAAATTAATGTTGTTTGTGAAATAAAGTTTATAGCAATATTAGTTTTTTTTTCTTTTTAGCCAAGCTATTTCTTTAATATTATAGTATCTTCTAAAATATGAAAATAAATCATTTAAATACTTCTCATATTCATTTATTCTTGAAGTTATTTTTAAAATATCATTCTCTTGAACGAGACCACTTACTATTTCATCATATTTTTCAAAGTAAAAACTTGGATAAAGAATTCTTGAAATCAAAAGATTTATTCCATATAATGAAAAATAGTTATGTTTAAAATATTCATCTAACTGTTCAAAAATAGAAAAATTATCATTAAAGAAAGAAATTTTAATAAATTCTGCTAAATCTCTTGATTTATGATCAATGATTATATTTAGAGGATCATATATACTATAGGTACTATCTTCTAATTTAAAAATATTATGTGAAATAACTCCAATGTCATTTTGCGTGGGAGCAATATTTTTAATAGTATTATTTAAATATAAAATTGCATTTTCACTTAGTCCTATAAAATAGTCAAAACTAGCAGATAAAATTGGAAATTTTTGATAATTTTGTTCATGATGATATTCTAAATAATCTATTTTGTTAGTCCAAAGAGTTAACCAATTACTTCGCATCAAATTTCTTTGATAATTAATTCTTTTATTAGACAAATAACTTATTTCAGATAAAGTTATAGGCTTATTAATATTTATAAATATTTTTACTAATATGTATGGAATATGTTCAATATAAGTTAGAATACTGTGTTCTTTATTATTAATTATTTCATTTACAAGACAATTATTCTCTAACATTTTTTTATTAAAGTCATATATTGATTGAATATCTTCAATTTTTCTAGTATAAATAATTAAGTAATATAATTCATTGTTTATATAAAAATAATAATAATCAAAAAGTTTAGTTATTTTATCTGGGTTTAAATTGTAATAATAATTAATAGTTTCTTTCATAGATATCCCTCATTTAAATTTATGTAAAAGCTATAAAAATAGAAAGAATTTTGTTATACTTATATAGATGTGAGGTGAGTTTATGCAAATTTTGATAGACAGATTAAATGATACTGGTGATGGTGTTGGAAAAATTCAAGATAAAATTACTTTTGTCTCTAAAACAGTAGTTGGTGATGTAGTAGATGTAGAAATAGTAAAAGAATATAAAAATTATCAAGTTGCATCTATTAAAAAAATTATTAAACGAGGCAGTAATTATTTAAAAAGTGAATGTCCATATTTTTCTTTATGTGGCGGTTGTCAGCTTATGAATATTGATTATTCAAAACAATTAGACTATAAAAAAGATAAAGTTATAAATATATTTTTAAAATATGCCAAAATGAATATTAATCCAATTATAGTTGGTAGCGATAAATATAATTATCGTAATAAAATTCTTTTACACGTTAGTAATGGAAAATTAGGTTTATATAAAAATAATAGTCATGATTTAGTAGAAATTGATAAATGTCTATTAGTTTCTAATGAAATTAATAATATTATTAAAATTCTAAAAGAAAAAATTAATTTATCTTGTGTTAATAGTATTTTAATAAGAAAGTCGGATAGCGGAATAATGATTTGGTTTAAGGGAAGTGCTTCTAAAGAGGATATTTTAAAAGAACTTTCTCAAATAACAAAATCTATTTATATAAATAATAATTGTATTTATGGTGATAAATGTTTATATGAAAAATTAGAAGATTATAAATTTAAAATTTCTAAAGAATCTTTTTTTCAAGTAAATAAAAGTCAAACTTTAAATATATATAATAAAGTAAAAGAATATGTAAAAGGTTATGAAAACGTTCTAGATCTTTATTGTGGAACTGGTACAATAGGTATCTTTGTAGCAAATAATAATAAACATGTTACAGGAATAGAAATAAATAAAAATGCTATTATGGATGCTAAAATAAATAAAGAAATAAATAATATTAAGAATATTGATTTTCAATGTGGTAGTGTAGGCAAGGTACTTAAAAGTTATGTTTATTATGATGCTGTAATTGTTGATCCGCCTCGTAGTGGGCTAGATACTAATACAAAAAATATATTAAAAAAAATAAAAAGTAAAATTATAGTTTATGTATCTTGTAATCCAGTTACTTTAGCAAGAGATATACTAGATTTATCTGAAGATTATAAATTAAATGAAATTACTTTATATGATATGTTTCCAAATACTTATCACCTTGAGACCGTAGTTTTGTTAAAACGTCGCAAACCCTTATAAAATAAGGGAATTTGATTTATTCGTAATGATTAAAGTATAGCTGTTTTGGGTTGCTTTCTAAGATTATTTGACCTAAAAAAATAGGAAATATAATTTGTGAAAATAGATGAAAGATTTTGAGTTTAAAAGAATGGGTAAAAGGAGAGATAAAAGATGAATGGAAATAAAATTATTGTGCATACTTTGATTAAAAGTAATGGAAAATATTTGGTAACGAAACGCTCAAGACAAGAGACAACATATCCTGAGTATTGGGATATACCTGGTGGTTTAGCAGATTATGGGGAATTACCTAAAGAGGCATTAATTAGAGAAACTAAGGAAGAGGTAGGATTAAATATTAATCCAACAAAAATTGTTCATGAAGATAGTAACTATGATAAAGAGAAAGACTTAGTTTTTATAAGATTAGTATACCTTTGTGAATTAAATGATGATATTAAAAATATAAAATTGCAAGTTGAAGAGCATACAGAATATAGATTAATTGGTTCATTAGAAGATTTAGAAGGGGAAAAAATATCGCCATTTTTAATTGAATTATTCAATAATGATTTAGAAAATAGTTAAAAAAGCAAGGTAAGATTTGAAATAGAAATAACATCTATTATTTGAATGTTTTCTATCAAAAGTATATAGTATTTCAAAACAATTTAGGTACGTAGAAATTGTATGTGTTTTAGAAAAGGTAAAATGATTATATAGAAATATTATTCATTACTTTAAACTAGAAATAAAGAAAAGATAACTTAAACAACTTGTTTGGTACATTATTGAAGCATAATATTTATAAAATTAAAGTCTATTTATATTTCTAAGTTCTATCTTTGTATATCAAGGATGGAATTTGTTTTTGGCAATTTCACCAGGTGAAAAAGTTTAGGTTTTTGCTCGAGTACTATGGCTATTTTATATTACCAATGTTATACTGTATATGATAGTAGGAGATGGGGAGTTGATATTTATGGGCAGTCCTAAAATTACTTGGGAGCAATTTAATGAATATAAAGTAAAATGTAGGGCAATTTTATCAGAATTAGATGAAATTGGAGAAAAAAATAAGGGTAATCCAAAATTTAATGAAAAAGAATTTGAAGCTCAATTAATACAAAGATATTTAGCAATATAAAGTGAATTATTAAAATTTGATCTAAGTACAATTCCATATACAGCTTGGGAAGATTTTTTAATATTGACTGATAAAGATTATCCTGTTGATTTATCAAATACTCATGCTAATATTGATTTTTTAATTTTTGACTATGATGATGGAATAAATTTTAAAGGATGTAAAATTAAAAACTTAAACTCACTTAATCGAATGTTAAAATCAAGTGATTTTGATCAAAAAGTTATTGATGAGAATAAATGGAAATATAAACCAAGAACCTGTTGCATATTTCCTCTTCGGAGAAGAAATGGTAAGTTAGAATTGTTGATTAATAAAAAAGATGATCCTAATGTATATGATGATTATAGTGGATATGAATCTTGCTTACCATGTTTTAAAAAGATAAAATATAATGAATTAGAAGAAGAATATAGGTATTATAACAATCAATAGCTATTTTAACAAATTTAAGATTTATAGGAATATAGTTTAAAGTTAATAAAAAAATATTTTTAAATCTAGGTTTATGTTGAATGTTATTAGCAGACAGTCTTTGTTACAAATATTGTATATTAGAAATCAATAACAATAAGTATAATGTTGAACAAGTAAACTTAAGTGCTTTAGACATGTTTTCAGAATATGTTAATTATATATTATATAATGACGTCAAGTTTGTATTCAAAAGTCCAAATTTGGTTAAATTTTTGAATACTTAATGTACGTGATGATTATGATTATTTTGGAGAATTTTTAAGTCAATTTAGTAAAATAATTAACGAGCATGATGTTATTGATACTAAAAGCACAAAATATATAGTAGTAAGTTTGATGAGGTGATAGAGCGAAATAATAAATCAAGTATTCAAAAAAAAGATATGTACAAAATAAGCTATAACAATTATTTTGCTAAATTTAGGTAATAATTTTAAAAATATAATTCTAGATGGTAGTACTTATAATCATATAATCATCTTAGCTCCTTTTTAGTAATAAAAGATATAACTATATCGAAATATAATTTTAATTATTCTTCTAAAAATTATAATATTAATAAAATTAACATAAAAAGTGATTGGTTTTTTTATACAAATATAGATAGTTGTCTAAAAAATATACAATTATAGTATTTATGTATTAATAATTAGTCAAATTTAGTTAATAATATTATTGTTAATACAATAGAAAAGGATTGATTATTGTTGTTGATATTTAAAGTAGTATAATTTACTAGTAATTATAAGGAGGGATAAGATATGTATTATGGAGCTGGAACATATGAAGCTTTTGCTAGACCTGAAAAACCAATTGGTGTTGATAAGAAAAGAGCCTATATAATAGGAACAGGGCTAGCCGGTCTTTCAGCAGCGTTTTATTTAGTGAGAGATGCTCAAATGAAAGGAGAAAATATACACTTACTTGAAAAATTAGATTTAGCAGGTGGTTCTTGTGATGGTAGAAAAGATGTCACGAAAGGATTTTATATGCGTGGTGGTCGTGAGATGGATAATCACTTTGAATGTATGTGGGATATGTTTAGAAGTGTTCCATCAATAGAGGATTCGAATGTTTCTGTACTTGATGAATACTATTGGTTAAATAAGCACGATCCTAATTATTCACTTTGCAGAGCTACTACTAATTGCGGAGAAGATGCACATACAGATAAATTATTTAAGTTAGATAAAGAGTCTGCAATGGCTTTATCTAAACTATTTATTACTCCAGAAGAAAAGTTGGAAAATAAAAAAATATCTGATGTTTTACCAGAATCGTTTTGGGAAACTAATTTTTGGTTATATTGGCAGACTATGTTTGCTTTTCAAAAATGGTCATCAGCATTAGAGATGAAGAGATATTTATGTAGATATGTTCATCATATAGATGGATTACCAGATTTTTCAGCACTTAGATTTACAAAATATAATCAATATGAATCTATGATTTTGCCACTTGTTAATTATTTGCAGGAGCATGGTGTAAAAATAGATTATGGAATTGATGTAAAAAATGTTATAATTGAAAATCAAAGTTGCAAAAAGATTGCTAAACAAATAATATATGAAAATAATGGAAAAGAAAAGATTATTTCTTTAACAGAAGATGATTTGGTATTTATTACTAATGGTTGTTGTACTGATACTTCTTGTTATGGAGATCAAAATAATGCCCCAGATTTATCAATTATAAAAAATGGTTATGGTGAATCTTGGGATATGTGGAAAAATATTGCGATTCAAGCTAGTGATGGTGAGTTTGGTAATCCTGATAAGTTTTGTAGTGATGTTGAAAAAACTAATTGGATGAGTGCTACTATTGCTGTTAGTGATGAGAGAATTATAAAGTATATTATGAATATTTGTAAGCGTGATCCTAGAAAGGGAAGAGTTACAACAGGTGGAATTGTAACTGTTAAAGATAGTGTTAAAAATTGGTATTTATCATGGACTATTAATAGACAACCACAATTTAAAGCTCAAGATAAGAATACTGTATTAGTTTGGGTATATGCATTAAACACTAATAAAGAAGGAAACTTTATGAAAAAACCAATTAGATTATGTACTGGAAAAGAAGTATGTGAAGAATGGTTATATCATATTGGGTTTCCTAAAGATGAAATTGAAAAATATGCTGATAAGTGTAATACAACTACTTGTTATATGCCATATATAAATGCTTTTTTCCAACCAAGGAAAAAAAATGATAGACCATTAGTTGTACCAAAGGATGCTATTAATTTTGCCTTTTTAGGTCAATTTGCCGAAACACCAAGAGATACAATATTTACAACAGAGTATTCTATTCGTACTGGTATGGAAGCAGTATATACTCTTTTAAATGTTGATAGAGCTGTTCCAGAAGTTTGGGGTAGTAAATATGATGTAAGAGAACTATTAAAAGCATGTTACTATGCTATTGATAAAAAACTACTTGAGGATATACCACTGACTTTTGTAGAAAAGCAACTCATAAAAGCTGTTAAAAAGAAAATTAAAGATACAGATTTAGAGATTCTTTTTAAAGAAAGTGGGTTATTTAAATAAAATTAAAATATGAAATATTTACAATGGTATTTATTTCATATTTTTTTTAATGTATAATACTATTTGGTGGTAATATGAGTAGTTTAACAACAAAAAAAGCAATTGCATATACTTTTAAAGATTTATTAAAAGAAAAATCATTTAATAAAATAACCATAAATGATATAGCTAAAAGAAGTGATATTAACAGACAAACGTTTTACTATCACTTTCAAGATATAAGAGATTTAGTAGAATGGATTTGTATTGAAGAATTTAATAAAAATTTACATAGTAAAGGTGAATATGAAAAATGGGAAGATAAGTTTTTGGCTATTTTTGAAATAATGAAAGAAGAACAAGTCTTCGTTGAAAATATTTATCACTCTGTTTCTCTAGAAATATTAAGAAAGAATTTATATGAAATGGTATATCCAATTATATATTCAGAAATAGAGGAACAAGTTAAAGAAAAAAACTTAACTAAACAAGATAAAGTTTTTATAGCTAATTTTTATAAATATGCTTTTGTTTCTATCGTTTTAGAATGGATTGGTAAAGGCATGGAAGAAGATGCTGAAATAATCGTTAATAAGGTTAGTAATTTAGTAACAGGGACAATTGTTAGAGTTTGTTTTTAACAACATTTAATAAAAAAATTGTTGTAAATAATTACTAATTTATGTAACTTTATTTACTTTACTAAGTATGTGTGCTAATATTTAATTGAATGGAAGTTTGAGGTGTTTTTGTTGAAATTAAGTATTAGTTCGAAAAATATAATAAGTGTAGAAGAGTTTATGGATGTTTATTTAGGGGTTCCATATACTGGAAAGGAAAAGTTAACACATAAAGTTATGGCATCTTATCTTTATTCTAAGTCTAAAAAGCCACCTAAAAGAGCAACTATGGCATTAGTTAAAAAAGATGGTATTTTAACTGGAAGATATATTTTTGTAAAAGATGTTGCAGGGCAAATAATTCCATATATGAATCCTAGAAGTATTAATCTAAAAGATTTACAAATGCAATTAAATAGTGAAAGTAGGAAGAAAGATTTAGAAGAAATAAGAGCTAAAATAATTGAACAAGCTAGTAATAATTCTTGTTCTTCAAATAATTCTTTAATTAATAAAGAGAAATATTTAGAAAAAAAGAATAAAAAACATTTTAAGATTAAGTGCAGAATAAAGCAAAAATAATAAATAATATTAAATTAGAAGAAAATTTAAAAACTGGTTCTTCTAGTTGAGAGAGATTTATTGAAAATCACATCTAAATTTTAGATGTGGTTTTTATAAATTCTTTATATATTACAATGTTTTAAATATAAGCAACAAACATAATTTATCAAAAAACACTTAAGTAAAAACTTAAGTGTTAATTAATAAACTTAAACTGGTGGCTACAAGTGGAATCGAACCACTGACACGAGGATTTTCAGTCCTCTGCTCTACCGACTGAGCTATGCAGCCATAAATGGCGGTCCGTACGGGATTTGAACCCGTGATCTTCTGCGTGACAGGCAGACGTCATAGGCCTCTAGACTAACGGACCAAAATTGGTTGCGGGAGCTGGATTTGAACCAACGACCTTCGGGTTATGAGCCCGACGAGCTACCAGACTGCTCCATCCCGCGATAAATTATAAACATGGCGGAGAAAAAGGGATTCGAACCCCTGCGCCGTTCTCACGACCTCCCGGTTTTCAAGACCGGTCCCTTCAACCAGACTTGGGTATTTCTCCGAAAATGGTGCCTAAGGTCGGACTTGAACCGACACGAGGGTTAAATCTCGCAGGATTTTAAGTCCTGTGCGTCTACCTATTCCGCCACTCAGGCATAATTTGCTGTTGACTAGTTAATTATATAACATTTTTACCGGTTTGACAACCATTTTTTATATTTTTTTTAATATTTTTATCAAATTTATTGAAAAAAACATGCTTTTAGTATATAATTTAATATGTCAATGCAAATAATGCGCCCATAGCTCAACTGGATAGAGCGTTTGGCTACGGACCAAAAGGCTGTGGGTTCGACTCCTACTGGGCGCACCATTTATATAAACCATAAAAATACTAATCGTTTTTGATTAGTATTTTTTCTATATAACTAACAATCAGATACATAAGATAAGAAACTATTAACAAAATAACAATACCTGACATAACCAAATTCAAATTAAATACTTGTGAGCCATAAGTAATCAAATAACCAATACCCTCTTTAGATACCAAAAATTCTCCCATTATAACACCAATAAGTGTCATACTAATATTAATCTTAAGACTACTAATTATTGTAGGATAACTACTAGGTAAAATAACATACCTAAATATTTGCCTTTTTGAGGCCTTAAAGGACTTTAGTAGATTAATTCTATTTTGGTCTGTAGAAATAAAGCCATTATATACTGTAATAATCGTAACAATAACAGATATCAAAAGAGCCATAATAATAATAGATTTAATATTAGCACCAAAATAAATAATAATAATTGGACCAATAGCCACCTTAGGTAGACTATTAATAATAGTTAAATAAGGATCAAATATTCTATAAAGAAAGTTAGAATACCATAATACAATAGCTACAACTATACCAATCAAAGTACCAATACCAAAGCTAATAAGAGTTTCATATATCGTAGTCCATATATGATTAAACAAATTACCATCATTATATAATTTAATAATTGTATTAACAATCCTACTAGGAGAAGAACTAATAAAAGTATTAATAACCTCATACTTAGCAAGTAATTCCCAAATAACTATAAGACTTACAATAAGTAGTATTTGCACAAGATGTACTAGTATACTTGTAATTTTCTTTTTTCTTATAAATCTTTTATGTTCCTCACTATACATGGAAATCAATATCCTTCCATATCTTATCATAATACTCTTTAAATTCTTCTTTATTTCTATTACCAATAGGAGTACCCTTATTCTTCATTTCAATATTATAAATACTCTTAACCCTTGCTGGTCTATTAGATAACACAACCACCCTATCAGCCATTGAAATAGCCTCCGCCACATCATGCGTTATCATAATTGTAGTCTTCTTCTCTTTTTTAATAATCTTCCAGACATCATCAGATACAGCAAGTCTTGTTTGATAATCCAAAGCACTAAAAGGTTCATCAAGGAGAAGTATATCTGGATTAATAGCAAGTGTTCTAATTAAAGCTACTCTTTGTCTCATACCACCAGATAAATTTCTTGGATACTTATAAGCAAAGTCAGATAAACCATAAGTTTCCAAAAGAGTTTTAACTCTATCAATATTTTCCTTAGTAACTTCTTTCTTAATCTTAACCCCCAGAAGGCAATTATCTAATATATTAAGCCAAGGAAACAAAGTATCATTCTGAAGCATATATCCCATTCTAAGTTCATCTTTAGAATATAATATCTCACCAGAAGACTTATCCTCAAGTCCACACAAGATTGAAAGAAGTGTCGTCTTACCACATCCAGATGGACCTACTATTGCAACAAACTCACCATCCTTAATATTTAAATTCAAATTATCAATTGCAGATATTTCACTTTTATTTGTATGATATACCTTTGATAAATTACTTATCTCCAATATATTATCTGAATTCACTAAAGTATTCATCGTAAATCAGTTTATCATACGAAACATACTCATCAAGTTCTCCAGAAGCCTTCATAATATCTTGAATATGTTTCCATTCATCTTCATCAATAGCAATAGTATCTCTCCATGCATCAGACTCTTTATATCTCTTTACCATTGTAGTTAAATCATCAATTGAAGTATCAGGAAAGAAAGATACAATAGTCTCAGCAACTACCTTAGGTTCATTTTCCTTAACAAACTTTAATCCTTTTTGAATAGCCTTAGAAAAACCTTCAATAAGTTCAGGATTAGCCTTTATAAAACTACTCTTAGCATTATAAGCTGTATAAGGAACAGCACCACCATAAGTACCAACATAGGCAACTACATAACCATAGCCTTGCTTTTCTACTGAAGTAGCATTAGGTTCAAATAAAGTAACAAAGTCGCCAGTACCACCAATAAATGCTCCCTCCATTGCAGGAAAAGCAACTGATGTATCAATGCTTAAATCTTTGGTAGGATCAATATTAGCCTCTCTAAGAGCCCATTCAAAAGTCATTTCTGGCATACCACCTTTTCTACCACCAATTACTGTTTTACCTCTCAAATCATCTAAAGTAAAATTATCAATCTTTTCTCTAGACACTAAGAAAGCTCCATCTCTCTTTGTCAAAGCAGCAAATACCTGTAAATAATCCTTTTCACCACCATTATATACATAAATAGTAGCCTCAGTACCAGAAAAACCAATTTGTACATCTCCAGATAGCACAGCGGCCGTAACAGCATCAGCGCCTGGTGTTAAAGTAAGTTCTACATCAATACCCTCTTCTTCAAAATATCCTTTACTAATTGCAGCATATTGCGGAGCATAAAATATACTATGAGCTACTTCTGCTACAGTAACCTTAGTAAGATCTTCTTTTTCATTATTTTTCTTATTTTGAAATATTCCAAATATTACTAAACTAATAACTATTAGAAATAATATCAAACTAACAAATGTTCTTTTCATTTTTTAACCTCCCAGTTTCATATTATTATATTCTTAGTTATAAAAACAGGTATAATTAAATAACACAAAATATATTATTTTCTTATGTTCACTTTAAGTCTAAGTCTTAAAGTGTTTATTTGAGCCAAAATATTGTCTCAAATAAATATATCAGCCATATCTATTATATATAAGAGAGTAATATATAATAAACATCAAAAATAATAATTAAATTAAATATAAAGAATATACTATATTAAGTAGTAAAACAAGTACCAGTTTACACATATTGACAAAAATAAAGTTTTATGCTATAATCTTATCAATCTGATGGCACATTATTCTAGTCAATTAAACTTACTATGAAGGTGAACCTAAAAGCTCACTAAAGAGCACATCGATGAAACTTCTGGTGTTTGCTTTATACGCCCAGTTTAGGGTGAATGCTGGAAGGTAAGGATTTTGGGCACTCATAACGGCATATGATTATGTTCCAACTTCCGTGGAGACCTAACTTTGTGTTAATGCTATTGTGTGCATAATACGAACTAGGATTAAACCTACTATGTGGGGAAACTTACGAGTAGCGTAGCTTGTCTTGAGTGATTATAGGGGATTATTGATCAGTTATATCTTTCCTAGCTAGAAATATATAATATTGCAATATGAAACTATAACTGCAAAAAAGAATTAATAGTAAGAAAGTTGCCCGAGGAAATCTCCTAGAGTGACATCTTATAGGATTACAGTGTGTACTAAGTGGTAATCAAGTCATATATTTGGCGACAATATATTAGTTTCTATAAAGGGAAACCGCTAATTTGGTAACGAGTTAGTAGAAACTAGGGAAATCCTACTTGACCTAAGACATAAAGTTAACTATAAGAATTGCCATAGTATTAAGTAAAAGGCCTACTCTATTGGCCTTTTTTAATAATTAGAAAGGAAATAATATGTCAAAAAATAAAAATAGTAAAATAAAATGGGTAATAACAGTAACATTCTTAGCCTTCTTTATATCATTTATCTTTTCTTTTAGTTCTAATACCATAATGCCAAAAGTAAATCTATTCGTAGGTATTATAATATTATTATTATTTATAGCCATAGGAATAGTATTTGATATGGTTGGAGTAGCAGTTACATCCACAGATGAAGAACCATTACATGCTATGAGTTCTAAAAAAATAAAAGGAGCCAAAAAAGCCGTATCATTCAAAAAGAATGCTGATAAAGTATCATCATTTTGTAATGATGTAATTGGTGATATATGTGGTATTGTATCAGGTTCTGCTGGTGTAACAATATCGACTTCTCTATCAGAAAAATTAAATACTAGTGTATTATATACAGGACTAGTAATTACTGCTTTAACTGCAGCCTTAACAATAGGAGGTAAAGCTTTCTTTAAAAGTATTGCTATCAAAAATAGTAATCAAATAGTTCATATGACTGCAAAAGTATTATCAATATTTGAAAAGAAGAAAAAATAAACTTCTTTTTTTATTTTTAGATAATAAAATTAATTAGGTGATACTGTGAAAAAATATAGTAAAATACTTTTAACAGCAGTAGTAATAATAAGTTTATTTGGAACATTAATGATATATTCATCTTCTTATGTATGGGCAGAGTATAAGTTTAATGATCCATATAAATATTTAAAATCACAAAGTATATTCTTAATACTAGGATATATAGTTATGTTTATTGTAAGTAAGTTTCCTTATCAAAACTATAAAAAACTATCTAATATTATTTTCTTTATATGTCTAGGTATGTTAGCACTAGTATTAATTCCAGGTATAGGAACAGTAAGAAATGGTAGTAGAAGTTGGTTTGGTATAGGAGGACTAGGAGTACAACCATCAGAATTTACTAAATTAGGACTAATAATATTTACTTCTAAATATTTAGAAAATAATAATAAAGACTTAAAAGATATAAAAAAAGGAGTTCTTCCTATATTAGGAGTACTCTTTCTAGTATTTGCCCTTATAATGTTAGAACCAGACTTTGGTACAGGAATAGTAATAGTTATGACTATCATAGTATTACTATTTGTAAGTGGTGTTAAAATGAACTTCTTTATCAAACTAGGAGTATTAGGACTACTAGGAGTAGTAGTATTAGTAATAATAGCCCCATACCGAATGGAAAGAATAATATCATTTATTAATCCTTGGTCTGATCCTCTTGGTAGTGGTTTCCAAATAATCCAAAGTTTATATGCAATAGGTCCAGGAGGCCTACTAGGACTAGGATTTGGTAATTCAGTACAAAAACATTTCTATTTACCAGAGCCACAAACAGACTTCATATTTTCAATTATAAGTGAAGAGTTTGGTTTTCTAGGAGTTATAATTGTAGCCACTCTATTCATAACTATAATCTATTCTGGATTTAAAATAGCTATGAACTGTGAAGATAAATTTGGTAAATATCTAGCCTTTGGTATAACCTTTGGTTTAGCCTTTCAAACAATGCTAAATCTTATGGTAGTAGTAGGATTAATTCCCGTAACAGGAGTTACTCTCCCCTTCTTATCTTATGGTGGTAGTAGTCTCCTAATAAGCTTAACCAGTATGGGTATACTACTAAATATAAGCAATTATCATAACTAAAAAAATAACTATATGTTATACTTTTTTTATATTCACTATAAGCCTTATCCCAAGTCTTATTAGTGTTTAATTAAGCCAAGTATACTTGTCTTAATTAAATGTATCCAAGATACCTATCATATATAAGCATAGTATATATACTTAGAAAACAATTTACACTAAATATATACCCATGGCTTATATATAATAGATATGTAGATATATTATTTTGAGACAATATAACATATTGGCTCAAAATAACACTGTAAGACTAAAGACTTACAGTGAACATAAAAAGAATGCATTATTAAAATACACTCTTATTATAACCATACTCCATATATTAAAGCTAACATACAAAGAATAAATCCAACTATCCAGAATAATTTAACAATATCATTCTCTTTCCATCCCAATCTTTCAAAATGATGATGGATAGGAGTCATTAAAAACACTTTTCTTTTTAATAGTACTACAGAAGTTATTTGTATAATAACAGTTAAAGTTTCAATAACGAATACACCACCAATTAATACCAAGGATAATTCATGTGAAGTAAGAATAGCTATCGTAGCCATTGTAGCCCCCAAAGTCAAACTACCAGTATCTCCCATAAATACTTTAGCAGGATTACTATTATATACAAGAAATCCCATAATACTACCTACCAAAATAAAACAGAAAATACCCATATCAGAATTGCCTTCAATCCACCAACTACCCATTGCTATAAGACCAAAAGCCAAAAATGATATTGCAGATAACCCACCAGCAAGTCCATCTAATCCATCAGTTAAATTAACCGCATTAGAAGATCCTACTAGTAAGAATAATATAAATACTCCATAGAACCAACCTAGATTCCAATCAATACCTAAAGCAGATATTCTAAGATAAGAATCACCTGAAGTAAATTGTCTAAATAATACATAAAAGACTAATGCTACAATAAGTTGAAGTAATAGCTTCTGAAATTGTGTAAGTCCTTTATTAGATTTTCTTCTAAGACTAATAAAATCGTCCAAGAAGCCTATTAAAGCATACGAGAAGAAAACAAACAGTACAATCATTAAATTAACCGAGTATTCTATCTTTCCTGTCAAAAGTAAAAATACAGTTATTGCAATAGTAGGAATTATAAATATAAGTCCTCCCATAGTAGGAGTCCCGGCCTTACTTCTATGAGCCTCAACATAAATATTAATATTTTGTCCTGCTTTTAATTTCTTCAAAAAAGGAATAGCTATAAGTCCAAATATTGTCGAACTAATAAAACCAAGCATTAAAGCAAATAATGACTTCGTTAAAGTTAGCATTCTATCACTCCATTTCTAATATCACTTCTATTATACCATACATATTTTTAAATAAATAGTATCTTTTTATTACTTTACATCAATTTGTAAACTATTTAATTCTTAACTTTTTAATTTGACTAGTAGTTAAAGTATCAATATAATCACAAGGATTAATATTATCTCTATCATCAAATAGTCTTTCAAAACATCCAATTAATTCTTTATCAATACCAATATCACTCATTCTAGTAAGAAAATCATAAAATTCATTCATACTAATACCATTTATCTTACCATTGTATAAGTAATTTAAGATAACAATACTATAACAATAAATATCCGTATTTTCATCTACTATATAAGAAGCAAAATAAGGATTACTCATATCAATCTTATATTTAGGAGTATTACACTTTGCAAATAAAGAAACAGGACTTAAATATTTAACTACAGGATTACTATCTTCACTAAACTTACCACCATCCAAATCAATAGTACGAAGAACCCCTGCCTTATCCACAATAAAGTTATCTTCATGAATATCCGCTAAATAAAAATTTTTTAACTCCGTATTTTTTCTAATATTCTCCATTTGTCTAAGTATAGTGCCTATTCTTTTTAAAT
>ERZ827512.2218-NODE-2218-length-16368-cov-2.665482_pt1 | contig 16368 bp, 14 predicted proteins | sample MGYA00519916_ERZ827512 | MGnify/ENA primary metagenome ERZ827512 (study PRJEB31778, sample SAMEA3449335) | human gut metagenome | biome: human gut; feature: human-associated habitat; material: faeces | place: United Kingdom | collected 2010/2012 ... | reverse complement strand
AACCTTTCTATCACTAATGACTATAAATACAACTTATAGCCTTACAACCAACATCTAATAGCACACAACTTACTACATTTACATTGTATCATTAATATAATTGATAGTCAATACTATTTTGTCGAATTTTGTGCGATTCCATCCATACTCCATGTTTTAGTGTCCGTAATTTTAACATTAATAATTTTACCAATATCAGAAGGATCCCCTTGTACATTCACTAATTTCATAGTATCTGTATACCCCATTAACATTTTTCCATCTTTTTCTGAATAATCTTCAATTAAAACAGGTACTATTTTATGTAGATACTTTTGGTTTGCTTCATTTGCATATTCATTTACTAATTGATTTAAAGTTTGTAATCTTTTTTCTTTTTCTTCTAATGGTGATGCATCCTCCATTTTAGCCGCAGGAGTACCAATTCTTGGAGAAAAAATAAAAGTAAAAGCAGAATCATATTTCACTTGATTTACAACATCTAAAGTTTCTTGAAAATCTTCTTCTGTTTCTCCTGGAAATCCTACAATAATATCAGTAGTTAATGAACAATTAGGAATTTTTTCTTTTATTTTTTTAGCTAATTCTAAATAAGATTCCTTCGTATATCTTCTACCCATTTTTTTCAAAATATTATTGGATCCCGATTGAAGTGGTAAATGAATATAAGGCAAGATATTTTCGTGAGAAGCAATTACATCTATCATTTTATCTGTGAAATCCCATGGATGGCTTGTCATGAAAGTGATTCGTGGAATATTTAACTTAGCAACATCTTCTAATAATTCTCCTAAACCATAGTTATCATATAAGTCTTTGCCATAAGCATTTACATTTTGTCCTAGGAGAGTAACTTCTTTATATCCTGCTGCACTTAGACCCTTAATCTCTTCTAAAATAGCTTCTTTTGTTCTGCTTCGTTCACCACCCCTAGTATATGGTACTATACAATAAGTACAAAATTTATCACAACCATAAATGATATTTACCCAAGCCTTAAAACCATTATCTCTTTTTACAGGAATTGATTCTACTAAATCTCCTTCTTTAGAGAAGACTTCTATTTGTTGATTATTTTCTTCTATAGCTTGATCTAAAATATAAGGAAGACGATACATATTATGAGTTCCCATAACAAAATTAACCCATTTATATTTATGAAGGATTTCATTTACTACTCCTTCCTCTTGGGCCATACATCCACAAATTCCTACTATAAGATTAGGATTTTCTTCTTTAAGATTTTTACATCTTCCAAGCATACATTATGAGCATTTTCTCTAATTGAACATGTATTTAACATTATTAAATCTGCTTGTGTATAATCTTCTACTGCCTTAAAACCAAGTTCTTCAAGCATAGCCCTTATGTTTTCACTATCATGTTCATTCATTTGACAACCATATGTTTTTAAAAAATATGTTTTTCCACTATATTTGTTAATAATTGACTTTTCTATGTCATACTTCACAGTATGATAATTCTTCAATCTATTTCTTGCTTCTTTATAGTTAGGTAAATTCATACTATCACTCCATTTCTTTAGTTATTATACTAGTAAAAGAAAAAAAAGTCTATGAGACTTTTTCAGATATTTTTATTTACAAGAGAAACCCTGATCTTCTAATGTCTTTTTATTTACTGAATACTTTTCACTACCTGATAGATTTAAAGCTTTTTTCTCTGATGATGACATTTTCTTGTAATCAAAATACATTGTAACATCTATTTCATTATCATTTTTTACTTTTGTATTTAATTTTACATTCTTGTAACTACCATATTTACTCTTATATTCTTTTTCTAAAGTTGTTTTAAATGTATTAATATATGATTTATAATTATCTGGTAAGTTAACATTTATTGTTGTAGTCATATCTTCAACTTTATCATCAATAAATTTAATGTTGATACTTTGAGTCATGTCAATTGATGAAGTACCAATATCTTTAGTACATACTAATGTTTTTGTCTTATTCATACAACCTGTAACTAATAATAAAATTAATGCCATTGATAAAAATATACTCTTCTTCACAATATCACTCCTTCTTTATTAACTATATCACATTATGTTTTATTTCAAAAGAAAAAATAAGTTTAATTTGCTAAACTTATTTATGTTAATGAATTTATAATTATATCAATATTATTTAGTTTATTAGTTAATAAATCTTTTTTTATAGTATCCATATTAGTAGTGATTTTTTCTAATAATTCTTGCATTTTTGGTTGTAATTTTTGTTTGTGTTCCAAACTATTTATTATAACTTCTAAATTGTTTAATTTAGAGTATTTTCCATAGTATGAGTTTTTAATGTATTTATTATATAAATATTTAAATGAAATTATATCAATATTATCAAATCTTTTATCTCCTAGTATTTTGGTTATTGTAAATAATTGATCAGCCGCAATTGCTTTATCTAATATAGTCTCACCTTTATTATTTTTTAGGTTTGGAATAAATGTTTTGTTTTTTAATAATATTTCTAATATTTTAGCTATATCTACATAATTATGCATTACAAGAAAATGGGCAAATGTATTTTTATCTTTGTTTTGATGATTTACGTCCCAATACTTATTTTTACTATGCTTTAAAACGATGCTGTAATCTTTTTTATTAAGTAATCTCATCATAACACTATTTCCATTTTCATCTATAGTATTAATTAACTCTTTATTAGTAGTTAAAATTTTATCTACTACTTCTGTATAACCCTCTTTGATTAATTCAAAAATCATTACTGGATTACTGATACAAACCTTGATTGCTTGGTCTTCATTATAAAACATCATAAATAACACCTCTTAATCACGGGACAGTTACATATTATAGCAAAAATATAGTATTTTGTCAATTTTATCTCCTCTTTCTAATTATATAGAGGGCGTTTTTGATGATTTTATACAAGAAAAAAAGTTTAAATTTTTAAACTTATTATAGATAGTATTATTTTTTGATTATTTCTTTATCATAGTCTTTTTGATAGGTTTTATCTTTATAAGTACAGGTTAGCTTGTAATCGTATTTTAAAGTGTTTTTAGTATCTTTTTTTACTCTTACTTCGGCATTTTCCATATTACACTTTATATTTTTAGAAGGTTTAAACTCTTCTATATAGTTTTCACTTATTAAGGTATTCAGTTTAATAATATATCCATCTCCTTCAAGGGATGCTGTAGCAGAATTATCTTCACTTATATCACGGCCTTCTTTTTGCATATACATCTTAGCTGCACCTATCATAGATTTTCCATAAGTCTCTATTTCTTTAGTGGTATTATCATTTAACATTCGCTGAAGAGATGGAAATCCCATTAGAGCAATAAGACCAATGATTATAATGGTAACTAATAATTCTACAAGAGTAAAAGCTTTTTTATTCATATTCACATCTCCTATTTAATAAAATAAATCAAATTCTTTTTATATTTATATTATAGCATGTATTTTATAGATTATTTAAAATATTAAGAAAACAAAAAAAGAGTCAAATGACTCTTAGGCTATTACAGCTGTTCCATGACTTCCTAATTTACTTGTTAAAAATGTTTTGGCAGCCTCGTCTTTAACTTTAACTGTAAGGTTACTTGTACCATCGAACATGTCACTGCTATTTGTTACCTTTGTAAATACAGCTTTACTCAAATTTATAGTTCTTAGGCTAGTACATCTAGAGAACATATAAGATGTATTTGCCAATATACTTGTATTAAATGAACCTAAATCTAAATTTGTTAACTTATCGCACCACTCAAACATATTTGCCATATTAATAACTTTTGATGTATCAAAATTACTTAAATTTAAACTTGTTAAACTTCGGCAAAAACTAAACATATCTGTCATCATAGTTACTTTCTGAGTATCAAAACTGCTTATGTCAAGTGTAGTTAACTTGCTACACCTGTTAAACATTTGTGACATATTAGTAACTTGTGATGTATTAAAATTATTCAAATTCAATTGAATAAAGGAGCTGCCTGCAAACATCTCACCCATATCTTTAACAGAGCTGGTATTAAAGTTACTTATATCAATACTAGTTAAAGTACATCCATAAAACATACGATTCATATCAGTTACCTTTTGTGTATTAAAATTATTTATATTTAGGTTTGTTAACCCCTTGCACCCGTAAAACATACCGGCCATAGTTGTTACATTAGATGTATCGAAATTACTTAAATCCAGAGTTGATATTTTATTACAATGAGCAAACATATAGTCCATGTATCGAACATTAGAGGTTTTAAAATTACTTATATCTAATGATGTTAATCTTTTACAGTTATTAAACATACTAGACATATTAATGACGTTAGTTGTATCAAAGCTACCTAAATTAATATTCTCAAGATTATAGCAGTCATAGAGCAAATTTTCCATCATAATTACTTTACTTGTATTAAAATTACTTAAATCTAAAGTCGATAACTTGTTGCAACCATTAAACATATTGGACATACTAGTAACTTGTGATGTATTAAAATTACTTAAATCTAGATTTACTAAGCTATTACAATAATAAAACATAGCTGTCATTTGCGTTACTTTAGACGTATTGAAACTGCTTAGATTTACTGTTGTTAATTTCTTACAACTGCTAAACATACTTGATAAATTCTTAGTATTTGATGTATCAAAACTGCTCAAGTCAAGAGTTAGTATTTTATTACAATTTGAAAACATATTGGACATATCAGTAACATGTGATGTGTTAAAGTTGCTTAAATCTAAGCTTTCTAAGTTTTTACAATTTAAAAACATATTGGACATACTAGTAACTTGTGATGTATCAAAACTACTTAAATTAATCTTTTGTAAATTATTACAATTTCCAAACATAGCCTTCATACTTATAACTTTATTGGTGTTAAAATTACTTAAGTCAATATCAACTAAGGCCGAAAAGCTGAAAAATAAATAATCATAAGTACCATTTAAATAGGTCTTTCCATCACTACAAATGGTAATAACATAACCACCATTGCCATCATTTTCGGCATAAGCAATTACTGAGCCATCATTTGCCTGTGAAACATCCCATTTTTCAACTATATTTGCTGGTATAGATATGACATTTTTTGTAATGATTTTTGTAACCTTTGTTTTATATTTTGAACTGTGATAATTTCCTTTTGTATCATTACTCATTACATTTTCTAATGCAAGGTCTTCTTTTTTGGTAATGTTTGGAGTTGTATCATCATATGATTTACGATAAACTTTATCTTTGTAAGTACATTTTAATTTGTAATCATATTTTAGTGTATTTTGGGTTTCTTTTCTTACTCTAACACTAGCATTATCTAAATCACATTGTATATTCTTTTTTGATGGTTTAAATGTTTCTATATAGTCTTGGTCTATTAAAGTTTTAAGACCTATCATATAACCATTTCCCTCAAGTTCTAATTTAGAGTTTGCATTTTCATTTATGTCTCTTCCTTCTTTTTGCATATACATCTTAGCTGCACCTATCATAGACTTTCCATAAATTTCTATTTCCTTAGTAGCGTTGCCATTTAGCATTCGTTGAAGAGATGGGAAGCCCATTAAAGCAATAAGACCAATAATTACAATAGTAACTAGTAATTCTACAAGAGTAAAAGCTTTCTTATTCATATTACATCCTCACATTTGATTAATGCCAATCAAATTCTTCCTACCTTTATATTTTTTATTATAGCACATATATTTAAATTTTTACATAAATTATTATAGGTGATTAATAATGAGGAGAAACGGTAAACATCCATTCTACTGTAGATGTAGTTCTTGCAAACAAAAAAGAAGAATGTCACTATTCTACTTAGGTTTTATCTTTTGTTTAGCAGTAATTGTTTTTTATCAGGCTCTAATATTAGTATTCATAACCACTAGAATAAACGCCATTATTTTACTAGCAGAATTTCTTCTAGTGTTCTTCTTGTTGTTTCTTTTGCTTTTTTAGTATAAAATCTCTCGTTGAATCTATATACGTTATTAACTTATGAATAAGTAGTGTATTTTCATAAGTATTTTTTTTTAAATTTATTTTAGGTGGGATTATTATTTCTATAAAGAACAATAATAGTTCATCATCTGTATAAAGGTACTTTCTTTGATATGTTGTAAAAAGTGATAACATATCTAATTCATGATAATGATTTTTATAAAAGTATACAAAGTCATATATAGGGCTTTTATATGAAGCATAATCAAAGTTTATTACTTTAGCGTCTTTACAATCTAGAAAATGGTCTAAAGATAAATGATTGTGTGAAAGGACAATTCTTCTTTTTCTAGTATTACTAATATGTTTATACCACTCTTCTAATAACTCTTTACTATAATTTAGAGTATTATATATTTTAGAAACATTATTTAATAAAAGAAGTTCATAAGGAGATGGATAAACGCTTGATGAAAATACTTCTTCTAAATTGTTATAATATTCAAATAACATATCTATTTGTTTACCTTTTTCTTCATATATTTCTTTAATTTCATCTAAAGTATATTCCTTGTATGAGGTGGTACGATTTTCCAATTCCGCTAAAATGTATATTAAGTGAATAGCTTTTTCTTCCTTTATAGTTGATATTTCATCAATATAGGCATATATTTCATAATCATCATTAAAATTGTTTTCCGGATACAAAAAGAAAGAAAAATTTCTAGATAAAAGATAATCATATAATTCTTTTTTATCATTTCTTTTTCTCTTCTTTAATACAAAATTTCCCTTTTCGGTATCTAGAATTATTGCCTTATTTTTATAGGAATATTTACTTACTTTAAGGTCATATTTATCTATAATACTGGATAAATTATTCATTAATACTATTGGGAATAATTATCTTAGAATTTAATGTTATTGTTCCAAGATCGTTATATTCTTGTAATTTTTCTTTTGTTATGTTATATTTTTCCATTACTTTTTCTAAGGTATCTCCTTCTCTTAAAATGTAAATAGAATATGTTGAAAAGCTGTCAGCTTCATCTGTTAAATTAGAAAATAATGAATTAGTATTGGTTGTAGTGGTTGTTTTAGTTTCTTCTTTAGATGTTATTTTTATTTCATCTATTTTTTTCATATAGTGTTCTAGTTCTTTACTTGTATCAGTAATAGTTGAAATATCGGCCATAGTTGGCTCTGCTGGTTCTATTTTAGCATCTATTTCTATATTTTCTTTTTCTATACTTGCTGGTTTCATAGGTATTTCTTTCTCCTTTTCGTCTTTACTATCGCCATCGCATTCTCTTTCCTTATCATCACATTCTTCTTTTGTATCTATTGACTTAACTTCTTGTTCTTCTTGTTCAATTTTTTCTTCTCTGTCTTCAGCAATTACTGGCTCTTTTTCTTCAATTAGTTCTCTTCCCTCTATTAATACATCTATATTACTTCTTAAAATATCGTCGTCAATAATTTCATAGTTAAAGTTTTCTATTGATAGTTTACATGTATTTAATTCACATTTTTCTAATATGGATATTTCTACTGGTAAATTAAAGGAAAAGTCTTCTTCTAATCTGCTGGCTTCTGTCATTTTATATTTTCCACTAATAAAAAAGCTACCTTCTATATTGTTTGAATCAATAAATTTTAAGTTATCTTCTAAGGTAATTTCTGTTATTTCTCCTATCATTGTTGGAAATTCCAAATCTTTAGTAAAAGATACTTTCTTTTTCATATAAATCTCCTCTCATCACTTAATATTATGGATCAAGGCAAAAAAAAAGAACTAAATTAGTTCAAAATACTATTATAATTATTTGATTTTTGGTACTTTTATTTCTTTATTTATATAGTCAGTAATTTCTATTCCAGACTTATATAATTCTTTTGTTAGCATTTTTGTTTTCTTGGCTATTGCTAATACATTTGTAATGGTAGTTGTCTCTTCTCTTATAAAACTTAAGATATTGTCATTTTCTAGATTTTCTTTGAAGTTTGTTACCATATAAGCAGTTGATGAAAGTATTTTAAAGATGTTGTTTTCATTAATAAAAAGTGATCTGTTTTTTAGTGAATTTATTAAGTCAGCATCATATTCCATTAGTTCTAATAATGTTTCTTTTAATAACTTATAGTCATACATGTATTCCAAAGTTAGTCTTTTTCCTAATCTTAATTTACATTGTTGGAGTATATAACTATTCATTTCTTCCATGGAATTATTATGGCATTTTTCTGTATTTATTTTAATAATAGCATAATTAATTTTGGTAAGTCTATTAACATTTTCGGTTTTAAAGCGTCCGTTGTTAACTATTAAAAGTAGTTTTTCATACATATCTTTTTTTAAGAAAAGACAACGGGAATCAAAGTTAAGCAATAAATTTATATTTTCTAGGAGATAATCTTGTAATTCTTCTGTATTAAACATTGTGACTATTTCTTCTGCTGGTGCTAATAATAATATATCTCTAACTGCTATAAAACCTTCTAAACTATTTTCTATCATTTTTAAACACCATATTATATATGTCAAAATATTCATCAACATATATAAATTGTAGTCCTTCCTTTAATTCTTCCGCCAACTCATCGATGTCACTTTTATTTTTTTGAGGTACAAATATTTTTTTAATACCTGCTCGTTTTGATCCAATTACTTTTTCTCTAAGTCCACCAATTGGAAGAATTTTACCCCTTAGGGTTATTTCCCCAGTCATGGATATATCACTTGGAACTGCTTTCTTGGATAATAAACTTACTAAGGTTGTCACAAGAGCTACTCCAGCACTTGGACCGTCTTTTTTTATAGCACCATCTGGGACATGAATATGAATATTAATTTTTTTCATTAGTTCTTCATCTATATTAAAATCTTTAGCATGTGATTCTACATAACTTAAAGCAATCTGAGCAGATTCTTGCATTACTTTTCCTAGTGATCCAGTTAATAATAATTTACCTTCACCGCTATAATATGTTGCTTCTATTGGTAATATGTCACCGCCAAATACAGTATAGGCCATACCATTTACGACACCTATTCTTTTTTCGTTATCGATATGTTCATATTCATACTTACCTTTTCCGAGTAATGTTTCTACTTGTTTCTCATCAATTACGTATGCCGCTATGATTTTGTCAGTTAAAATTTTTCTAACTATTTTTCTTAAAATAGTAGCAATTAATCTCTCTAATTCACGTACTCCGGCTTCTTTTGTATAATTATTAATTATTTTTATGATAGCATCATCAGTGAACTGAACCTCAATTTCTGTTAGACCGTGTTCATGTAGTTGTTTTGGTATTAAGTAATCTTTAGCAATAGATTGCTTTTCTTGTTCTGTATAACTAGGTACTTCAATTATTTCTAATCTATCTTGTAATTCATAAGGTATTTGTTCTATATAGTTGGCTGTTAAAATAAACATAACTTGTGATAAATCATAATCTTCTTCTATATAGTGATCTGAAAATTTATTATTTTGTTCAGGATCTAATACTTCTAGTAGACTACTTGCAGGGTCTCCCTTGATATCTTTTCTTAATTTATCAATTTCGTCGATGATAAATACAGGGTTAGAACTGCCTGCCTTACGCATTCCCTGAATAATTCTTCCAGGTAAGGCTCCTACATAAGTCCTTCTGTGTCCTACTATTTCAGCCTCATCATTTATTCCACCAACTGATATTTTGGTTGATTTTTTCTTTAAAGCAGTCGCAATAGAAAGAGCTAGACTTGTTTTACCTACTCCTGGGGGACCTACAAGACAAATTATAGGACTACGTAGATTATTAGTATTTTGTTTTACAGCTAAATATTCTATTATCCTATCTTTTACTTTTTCTAATCCAAAGTGTGTTGAGTTTAGGCTTGCTTCTACTTTTCTTAAATCATTTTCATCTTTTGTAAATTTATTCCAAGGGATATTTAATAGCCAATCAAGATAATCTCTAATTATGCCTGATTCTGGAGAGGCAGCTGAAGTTGATTCATAACGTTTCAATTCCCTTTTGATACGATTTTTTACTTGTCTACTGCAATTCAATTTAGAGTATTTTTTATTAATTTCTGCTATTTCATTTTCCTTACTATTAAAATCGCCTAATTCTTGTTGAATAACATTCATTTTTTCACGGAGATAATACTCTTTTTGACTTTTTTCTAATTCTTTGCCGACTTTTTCTTCTATTTTTTCTTCCAATTCAATAAATTTAATATCCTCATTCATATCTTCTATCAGCATACGAACTCGTTTTATTGGATTTAGTTCTAGAATATATTTTTTCTTTTTTTCATTATTTAAAGGAAGAAAAGCAGCAATGATATCTGTTAAATCTTCCACTGTATCTATTAGATTAAGTTGACCCATGATTGAATTGGAAACATAGGGAACTTTATTAATATATCTTTCTAAAGACTTAATAAGGAGATTCTTATAATTAACGTCATCTTCCTCATTTACTTCAGAGTTTATTTCTTTATAATTAGCAAAATAAAGGGTATTGTCATTAAAATATTCAGTTACTTCTACTCTTTTTACACCAAATAGGGTTATTCTTGTTTTACCATTTGGAACATCTATTTTCATTTTTATTTCTGCAAGAGTTGCTATTCGGGGAAGTTCTGTTATATCAGGAAATTCTGTAGTTGTATTATATGGGTTTACTAGGAGTAACTCTTTAGAACCATTTTCCTCAAGAAGAGAAAATATCTCTTTATCATCAAAATTATCAGTTTCAAATCTTACTTCAGAATTTGGAAATAAGATTATGTCATTTGTTAGAAATACATTTATTTTGTTCATAAGGTATCTCCCCCAGTTTCAAGATATGCTTACTATTATAACTTAATTTGAAAATAATTCAATGTAAAAAACAATTTTTTTGTCAAAAAAAGAGCAATTAATTATTTCTTTTGCTCTCTTCAATATTTTTCTTAAAATCTTCTTCTGACCAGATCGTAATACCTAATTCTACAGCCTTGTCATATTTACTTCCTGGCTCGGCACCGGCTATTACAACATCAGTCTTTTTAGAAACAGAACTACTTGTTTTACCACCATAATTTTCAATTAGATTTTTAGCCTCATCTCTTTTATATTCTGTCATAGTTCCTGTTAGGACAAATGTTTTACCATAAAATGTTTCATCTTTGATGATTTTTTGACCAAGATAATTCATATTTATTCCATATTGTTTTAATCTTTCAATTATAATTTTATTATCTTCTTTTTGGAAATAATCAACGATACTTTTCGCAATTATTTCGCCAATATCATTAATACTACTTAAATCTTCTAGAGTTGCTTTCATTATATTATCAATATTATGGTAATGTGACGCAATTATCTTTGCTGTTTTACTTCCTACATGAGGAATTCCAAGTCCAAAGAGAAGCTTTTCAAGAGAATTACTTTTACTTTTTTCTATTGCTTCAAGTAATTTAGTTACAGATTTTTCACCATATCCTTCTAATCTTGTTAAGTCCTCACGATGTGTTTGTAAAAGATAAATATCTGGTATGGTTCTAATAAATGAAAAGTTGAAAAAGTCTTCCATTATCTTTTCACCTAATCCATCTATATTCATAGCATCTCTTTCAGCAAAATGAATTAAGCATTCTATTTTTCTTGTAGGACAATGTTCATTTAGACAAAAATAATCAACCTGTCCTTCTTTTTTTACAAGAGTTGTTCCACAAATAGGACAATTATGAATCATTTCAAAATTCTTTTCATTACCCGTTCTTCTTTCCTTTTTTACTTCTACAACTTCAGGTATAACATCTCCTGCTTTTCTAATAGAAACTATATCTCCGATTCTTAAATCTTTTTCTTTTATATAATTTTCGTTATGAAGAGTTGCCCTAGCAATAGTAGACCCCATTACTATAACTGGATCTAAAACTGCATTAGGAGTAATTTGACCTGTTCTTCCGACTGTAAAAATTATATCATTTAATCTTGTTAATACTTCTTCAGCTGGAAACTTATAGGCAGTTGCCCATTTTGGATATTTAGCTGTAAAGCCTAGTTCTTGTTGTTGATCAATGTTGTTAACTTTAATGACAATGCCATCAATGTCATAGGGAAGACTCTTTCGTTCTGCGTTTTTTTCTGAAATAAATTCTAATACTTCATTTATATTATTTACTAACCTATTATTTGGATTAGTTTTAAAACCTAGTTTTTTCATAAATTCTAGGGCTTCATAATGTGTATGTATTCCATAGTCTAGTGGATTAGGAAGATGATATATCCAAACGTCTAATCCTCTTTTTGCCGCTACTTTACTGTCTAATTGTCTGATGGAACCAGCTGCTCCATTTCTAGCATTTTGGAGGGGCTTTTCACCATTTTTTATTCTTTCTAAGTTTACTTTTTCTAGGGACTTTTTACTCATGTAAATTTCGCCGCGAACCTCTATATCTATATCTTCATTTAGAGTTAGAGGAACTGATTTTATGGTTTTAACATTATGGGTAATATCCTCACCAACAACACCATCACCTCTAGTTGCAGCTCTTACTAACTTACCATGTTCATATAGTAGGGAAACTGATAAACCGTCTATTTTTAATTCACAGACATATTGAGGTCTAATGCCTTCTTTTTTTATTCTCTCATCAAAATTTACAACTTCGCTTTCACTAAAAACATCGCTTAATGACATCATTGGTATTTTATGAGTAACTTTTTTAAAAGAATCTAGGACTTCTCCTCCTACTCTTTTTGTAGGAGAATCATCTCTTGCAAACTCTTTATATTTTTGTTCAAGTTCTTCTAACTCACGTAAATATTTATCATATTCTTGATCTGTTATTGTCGGTTCATCTAAAACGTAATACTTATAATTTGCATCATTTAAAATATTAGTTAATTCTTCTACTCTTTTTTTTATGTCCATTATTATCACCTTTTTTATTGTACTAGATTTATTTTATAAAGTCTATATTTTGAAAAAAACTACTTTAATTTATATACTTATGATATACTTTTTTATGGAGGATATGTATATGAATGAATTTAATACTATTGATAAGGTTAAAAGTTTATTTGAATCTTTTGGAATGAATGGGAATCAAAATTCCTATTTTATAGGATATGTTAAAGCCCCTACTAAAGCTTCTTTACTTGGTGGCGCTGTGGGAGGAATGGTTGCTGGAATGCAAGCGGCACAAGAAAATCAATGTAGTGCTTATTTAATAAATGGTACTAATGAAGGAATTGGTTTAATCCCGCTTGTAACTGGTGATGGAAGTGCCTTATTTGCTTTACGTCCTGATAAATTAGTAACTGTTCCTAATAAATTTTATTTTTTCAAGAATGAGGAAATAAAGAGTCTAAAAATTAAAAGGGCAAATTTAATTAGTTTGGTTTCAAAAGAAATAACAATTAAACTAGGTAATGGTAGAGCAATTAATCTTATGGTTAACAATAAAGAAAAAGCTTTACCATATCATGAAATGGAGTTTACAAAATTTGTAAATAGTCATAAAAATTAATAATTAATTATCTCGCTTAGGGCGAGTTTTTTTTTTACAAAAAAAGAACTAACTTTTGTTAGCTCTAATTATCATTTGCTTTTCCTAATAGTTTTAATAAATTTATAAATAGGTTTATAAAGTCTAGGTATAGTTGAAAGGCTCCATAAATAGCTCCTTTATCCTCTCCTACTTCTCTTATAATGTATTCTGCATTTTTCATATCATATATGATATACGCTATAAAGACGATAGTAGATATTATAGTAATTATTAAGTCAAGCATTGATGATTTTACGAATATGTTTACTATTCCAGCTACTAAAATAGCAAGTAGACTCATCAAAAGCCACATTGACATTTTTGAAAGATCTTTTTTTGTAGTCATTCCAATTACTGCAAAGGCCAAGAAAACTATGGATGTTATTAAGAAAATACTCATAATACTTGATAGTTTAAAGGCTAGGAATATTACACCAAATGTTATTCCTGTTAAGAATGAATATATTAAGTAACAAATTATAGCTGTTAATTTACTCATTTTATGTAGTCTTGTTGAAAAGAATATAGCTATTGCTATTTCAATAATGGCAAGTATTATATATGTACCACCATTATTAAGTCTTAATGTAGCATATGGATAAAGTGATAAACTATATCCAGTTAAGAATGTAATTATTAAACCTATGAATAACCATGTAAAAACTTTAGGATATTTTTCTTGAATCATATTTCACCTCTTATTATATTATACTATTTTTTTGATATTATTCAAATAGTATTAATCTGTTATGACCATAATGTTTTATTATATTCTCCATTCTCTACTAACTTATTAATGGCATCTTTTACTTCATTTAAATCTTCTTTATATGTTACTCCATGCCATGTTGCGGTTGTTCCTATTACTTTGACATTAGCAACATCATCTTCTATTGCTTCAAATAATACGTCTGGTATTAAGAATTCAGCTGATGCTGCATTATCTTTGTTTTCTTCTAAAAATTTAGGTAGTTTTTTCTCAATGTAAGAAAAGATACTTGGAGTAAATAGTAACATATTCATAGATACTGTTGTATCATCTGATACTGTAAATGGGGCTTTTCCAGATAGAGGTTGGGCAACTATGATGCCATCTTTTCTTTCAACTTTACTTTCAGTAAGTTTTTTCAAATATCCATTCTCTACTTCACATATTCCTCTTTTAACAGAACCAATAGATGACATAGTATTTTTAACAATATATCCAATCATTCCATAATTTTCTTTATCTGTTTTTTCTACATTTAATAAAAATTCTCTTGCCTTAAAATAAGCATCTCGTCCATAAAAATCATCTGCATTAATAATTGCGAATGGTTCATGTACTTTTTCTTTACAGCAAAGTATTGCTTGAGCTGTACCAAGTGGTTTTTCTCTATTTTTAATTTCTTGGTATTCATCAGGAATATTGTCATTTTTTTGGAACACATATTCAACATTTATATGTGGTTCTACTCTTTTACCAATTGTTTCTTTAAATATATCATAATTTTCTTCTTTTATAATAAATACAACTTTATTAAATCCTGCTTTAATAGCGTCATATATTGAATAGTCTATTATAAACTCATTACTTGGACCCATTGGTTCAATTTGTTTTAATCCCCCAAAACGGCTTCCCATACCTGCAGCCATTATAACTAATGTAATATTTTTTTTCATGTTTTCTCCTTATACTTTTGATAATTTTTTGTGATTCTTCATTAATTTTTTTATTCCATATGGATGTTTAAAGGCTACACTTACTAGTGTTGATGTTACCTCGACTACTCTTCCAGTACCAAATGATTCGTGATAAACGTAGTCACCTACCTGATAGTCAATATCTTCTTTTCTAAACATTCCCTCTGTATCTATCTTTGGAATAGTTTTATTTTCTTCGCTAACATTAGAGTGAATAAGATTATTATTAATTTCACCAATAAACCTACTTGGTGGATTGACTTGTTCTCTACCAAAAAGTGTTCTTCTTCTGGCATTTACTAAATATAATTTTTTCTTAGCTCTGGTAATAGCAACGTAGCATAGTCTTCGTTCTTCTTCTAATTCACTATTTTCCATTAGTGAATTCATATGTGGAAATATTCCTTCTTCTAATCCAACAACGAAGACATAATCAAATTCTAATCCCTTTACCGAGTGAATTGTCATAAGATTTATTTTATTAGCATCGTCTTTATATTCTTCAACATCACTAATTAAACTAATTTCTAATAAAAAATCTTCAAGTGATATAAGTCCTTCTCTTTCCTCAAAAGATTTTGTAATTGATTTAAATTCTTCTAAGTTTTCTAGTCTGATTTCGGCTTCAAGAGATTTTTCACTTTCTAATTCTTGTTTCATACCACTAGCGTCTAATACTTTATCAATTAATTGGGTTAAGGTCAACTCCTCAGCCACTTTTTTTAAATTTTCTATTAATTCTTTAAACTGTAATTCTTTGCCACTATCGATTACCTCATAGATACTTTTATTTTCTAAGTCGGCTTTTTTAGTTAAATTTTCTATAGTTTTAAGTCCTATTCCTCTTTTGGGAGTATTTATAACTCGTAAAAGACTGATGTTATCTTTACTATTATGAATTAAGCGTAAATACGCTATTAAGTCCTTAATTTCTTTTCTACTATAGAAGTAAAAACTTCCCACAACTCGGTATGGAAGATTTTCCTTTAACATTTCCTCTTCTAATGTTCTTGATTGGGCATTAGTACGATAAAGGATCGCTATATCTTGATAATTAACACCTCTATTGTGTAATTCTTTTATTTTTCTTATAGCGTATTGTCCTTCATCTCTTTCATTGAAGGCTCTAAAATATTCTATTTTTTCTCCATCACCATTATTTGACCATAATTTTTTGTCTTTTCTATTTTTATTATTTTTTAT
>ERZ827512.2215-NODE-2215-length-16384-cov-2.853941_pt1 | contig 16384 bp, 12 predicted proteins | sample MGYA00519916_ERZ827512 | MGnify/ENA primary metagenome ERZ827512 (study PRJEB31778, sample SAMEA3449335) | human gut metagenome | biome: human gut; feature: human-associated habitat; material: faeces | place: United Kingdom | collected 2010/2012 ... | reverse complement strand
CAGATTCGTCATGATCGCGCCGGGCTTGTAGACAAAGGAATCCGCGTTCTTGTCATAGACCGAGTAGCCGATGACGTCCGAGGGGACGGTGTCCGACGTGAACTGGACGCGGCGGGTGTCGAGGCCCAAAACCTTCGCGAAGGTCAGGGCGGTGGTCGTTTTGCCGACGCCGGGGACATCCTCCATGAGGACGTGGCCCTGGGCCAGAATGGCCATTAGGATCTTCTCGACGTTCTCGTTTTTGCCGACGATGACGGACTCAATTTCCGTCAAAATATTCTGGATTTTCTCATTCATCTTGCTTTTCTCCTTCTTCTGAGTCAGTGGGAGTTTCAGGCTCGGTAGGCTTGGTGGGGTCGACCGGTTCGGACGGATCGATGGGGTCGACAGGCGGATCGATGGGTTCAACGGGATGCGAGGCGAAGCCGCAGACGGAGCAAGTGCCGCTTTCGCCGTTCTGGTCATGCACTCCGCCGTTGGCGGAGACGCCGCAGATGGGGCAGAAGATCGTGTGCGTTGCGCCGTCGGCATTAGGCGTGCCGGTCAGTTCGCCGGTGCAGCCTTCGCTGTGGGTGTAGTAGCAAGTGGGACAATACAGCTCGTGACTGGCGTAGACCCAGCTGTGCGGGGTGAGATCGCCGACCAACTGGCCGCAGCGAGTGCATTTTACACGGTGACCTTCAGCACCGAACGACACATGCTCCGCTTGTTCGCTGGTTTGATGGCCCGCCGGGGGAATGGTCACGTCCTTCTTCGCGCCGCAGCCGTCTTTACATTCGAGCGTGAGTGTGACAGGCTCGGTACAGGTGGCCTGCTGCGCAAGCTCTTCGTCGGTGGGCCAGCGGTGCGCGGATTGCGCCTCGAAGACGTAGGAGCATTTGCTGCACTGGACGGTATGGGTCTGGCCGTCGGCATTGTCTGTGAAGGTTTTCTCGTGCGATTCCTGCACGCCGGTGACCGGCTGCTTGCAGGAGGGGCAGTATTCCATATGGTGTTCGCCGTCGTCCAGGGCACGCCATTCGTGCGGGGCGGTGTGGGTGCAGCTCGTGGAGGAGACTGCGCCGCAGCTGGTGCAGACGAAGTTTCCGTCCGCATCTGGCTCGGCGGAGTAGTTGTGGCCGTGGTCGACCCAGCCGCCGGATTCCCAGGTGATGCAGTAGCCCGCGCCGCCGTTGCCCTTGTCGCCCATGCTGCCGCCGACGTCCCAGCCACAGGCGAGCGTATAACGGAGGATGAGGACGTCGCTGCCGCTGCTGGTGAAGGATTCGTTGGAGAGGCTGTGGCCGGGGTAGACGGTTGTCTGGCCGGTGGTGTACATCCAGCCGGATGCCTCGGTGAAGTTGAATTCGCCGAGAGAGCCATCGGAATAGTATCGGCCGCTGCTGAGCGGGACGCGGTTTTTGTAGAGGCAGCGCCAGAGGCGGGCGAGATTCGTGCCCACGCCGAAGCGGCCGTCGATGTAGTCGAAGGCGGCCTGATCGTCGCTGAAGGTGGACCAGCCGTTCGGGAGCTGATCAATGCTGAGGGCTTTTGCGCTGGAGGCAAGCTGACCGTTGTTGAGCGCGGCGAGATAAAAACCGCTGTCGAGCGAGCCTTCGGTGATGCCGGTCCAGTCACCGGGGAGGAGGGCGCATGGCTTGTCGAACGGTGCGGGTACGGTCTCGTTGAGGATGACCTTGGCGACGACGTAGGAGAGCGGTTCGCCGGAGAGGAGACTGGCCCGTAGGTCCCGAGGCCGAGGACGCCGAGATCAATGTAGATCTGGGCGGTGTGGCCGGTTTTCTGGCCCTTTTCGCTGCGCTTGGCGTGAAGCGTGAGCGTTTTCTCGCCCCAGTTGCCCTCTTCGTCTTCGGCGCGGATGCAGAGTTCAAATTCGAAATCTTCACCGGGGGCATTGGCCGGGATCGTGGGATGGAAGACGTATTCCTGGGAACCGTCGGAGCCTTGGCCGGTGGAGGCTTCGGGCAAGAAGGTCTGGACGCGGCTGCCGTTTTCCAGACGGTAGAGCGAGACGGTGATCTGCGAGCCGTTCAGGCCGGAGGCATAGATGATGCTGGTTGTGCCGTCGGCGTTTTCGCGATACGCGCGGATGCTCGGACGGAGTTCTAGTCCGCCGTCGGCGGACACGGAGATCTCCTGACCGTCTGTGTAATTGTTGACATCGATTTTGACGGACTGCTCGCCCTGATGCTTATAGGGCAGGACGAAGGTGAACTGGTAGGTCGTATCGCCCTGCTTTGCGGTGACGGTGAAGGTGTTATTGCCGGTCGTCTTGTTGTCATGACCAAGGGTGAGCGCGGCGGTGCCGGAGGCGGTAGGGCTGCTTGGGGTGGAGGAGGTGGAACGGCCACGGCCATTGAGGAATTCGACGTTGGTGATGATTGCGTCGGAGGCCTCTTCGCCCTCGATGGAGAACTGATACGTCAGGAGGCCGTCTGCCAGCTGGTCGTCCCGGATAACGTCGGCGGTAAAGGTTCGGCCATTTTCGCAGGTCAACTGGCGCGGCCGCTCGATGTCGTTTTCAAGCACGGAATAGGTCATTTTCAGGCTGACATCGCTCTGATAGCGGAGCAGGAGCTTGAATGTGATGGTTTTGCCGCCGGATTCGGCGGTGACGACAATCGTGTAGGATGCGCCGCCTTCGGCGGACTGGAGCTGGATGCTGCCCGCTTCCATGCTCAGGGTCGTGCTGTCGAGCGTGGCGGAGGTGATGGCGGCCTTGTCCGCGCTGCGGCCTGTGAGGGCAAGCTGATACTGCAAGAGGCCGTCCTTGAGCTGGTTGTGCTTGATGGTGAGGCTGGCACCGCCGTTTGCGGCGCAAAGCGTGTCGCGGCGGGTAACAGAACGTTCCAGCCACGAGAATTTCAGTTGGAGATCCAGCCCGTCCTCATAGGTGAGAACGAAGGAATAGCGGACGGTCTGGCCGGAGGCGCGGGCCGTGACGCTGAGAAAATAGGTTTCCTGATCCTGTCCGTCAGCCGGGGACATCTGCAGGACGCCGGACTGGGACAACGTGCCCGTTTCGCCGTCTCCGGCGCGGTAGTCCGCGCTGACAAATTCGGCGGTGCGGGCGCTCTCGCCGAGGAAGTCGAAGCTGTACTGGAAGAGGCCGTCGGTGAGCGTGTCGCTCTTGACGGTGCGTGTGGTGGTGTTGTTCGCGCCGCAGGTGGCTTCCGCAGGGGCGGACGTGGTCTGCCAGGCGAGGCGAAGGTCAAGGTCAAGGCCGGACTCCAGACGGAGGAGGAAGGTAAATTCCACATCCGTCTCGACGGGTTCGCCGTTTGCGGTTTTCTGCGTAACGTGGGCTTGCAGGAGAAAGACGTAATTTTGGAATTCCGCGCCGTCCGGCAGCGTCATGACGACGGAGCCGCTGGGGTCGATGGGGCTGGGGACGCCGTTTCCGGCGGCGAAGAAGGCCCCGGTGATGCGGGCGTCCGGCGCGTTGAGGCCGGTGAGGCGCAGGTCGTAGGGAAGCATGCCATTGTTCAGCTGGGAGAGGAGGATGCGTTTGCCGACGGCCTCGCCGGGGGTGCAGGCGATGGCGGCAGGCTGTGCGCCGTATTTATACCACGTCAGGGTCGCGCCGAGGTCGAGATCGGGAAGCGGGAGCGATTCATCCGTTTCGCCGGTATCGCCCGGCTCTTCACCTTCGCTGCCGGAATTGGAATCAGCGTTTGTGCCGATGTCCAGGTCGGAATAGTCGGGTTGGGCAGGCTGCTCCTGCGGGGCGGGTTCGGGTTCGGTGCTCTGACCGGCTTCGCTGTCCAGCTCTTCGGGATTGGGCTGTTCGGCTTCACCGGTGAGATCGCTCTCTGTGTCGCCGTTTGCGCCGGAGCCGGAGGCGTTCAGACCGTCGCCGGAGCCGGAATGGCCGGGCGCATTGCCTGCCTGCAGGACGGTGATCTCCTGCGGCTGGGCGCTCAGGATGGGGTTCTCCGGCTCCGCCGCGCGCATGCCGAGCAGCGGCAGGCAGATGCTGAGCACGAGGGCACAGACAAGCAGGCCGCAGCCCAGCGGGCGCAGCCATGGGAATTTGGAAAAGAATCTGTTCATGCGTATCGTCCGCCCCAAGGTGGGGACTGTCCTTCCTGTGACGTGGTTCTGGGGCGGCATTTCTCCATACAAAAGCCGCCGATCTCAATTCTGAAATCAGCGGCAAAAGCTCCGGCAGGAAGTCTGCTCCTGCCGGGTGCAACCGGGAAATCGCTCGCCGCTGCACATACCATACGCAGCGAAAAAGCTGCGGTAATACAGGTCTTCTGACTTGCGTTAGGGAGCAAATGCTCCTGCGGCCACATCCTACCTTCTCACAGGTTTCCCTGCAATGGCGGACATTTCGTCCCGGCGATTCAATCGCTTCGGCGTGGCCTCGCGCGCACAGCACCGTTTCGTGTCGGCCTTGCGGCCTTCTTCCTTGCGGCCCCTGCCGGAGGACGGCGGGAGCGGCGTGTATTACGGTATCTATTCGGTTTTTGTGGAAGCGGAACGGGCCGCTTCGGATGCTTTTATAGCTCCTTATATCATATCGGAAAGAGGCGTATTTTGCAAGCGGATTTTTGGGCAGTTTCCGCTGCGGCGTCTGTTTCAGGTGGGAAGGGTCAATCTTCCAGGTCGGTGGGGGCGGAGGCGCCGAAATACTGATAGAGGTGCTGTAGGAACTGCATTTCCGTGGGCGTGAGCGGGTCGCCGCGGCGCTTGATCCAGACCAGCTCAGATTCTTCGTCGCCGGACTCGAGCACCTTCAGGACGCGGATGCGCGGATCGCGGAAGCAGCCGATGGCCCACTTCGCAACGTAGAGCACGGCCTCCGTTTCGAGCAGGAAGTTCTCACAGGCTGTTGTGGAATTGAAAAAGATGACCTTGTCCATGTTGAAATGGTTGTCCTTGTTGTCGACGAAGAGATCCTGCGTGGCAGCCTCTTCCATGTCGAGCACGACCTGCGGACATTTTTCCACCTCGGAAAAGCACATACTCTTTCGATGGTAATAGGGCGAACATGGCCCGAGGCAGACATAGACGCCCGCCTTATCGAGCGAATGGAGGCTCAGGCGCTTGGATTCGGTATTCCAGAGGTAGCTCTTGGCATCCGCGCCGCTGCGGACAAAGAGTCCAATGTCCGCCTTGCCGTCGAGCACCATGCGCGTCACATCGTTGCGGTCGGTCTCCACGAGGTTATAATGCAGGCTGCGGTCCTGATTTTGCAGATAGGTCTTCAGGATGAGCGGATGGACAAAGTCGAGCTGCTGCGAGGCGATAAACAGGCGCGAGCGGCCCGCGCCGCCCTGACCGGAAAAGTTGCTCTCGAGCGCGCTGGCCGCCGTGACGACGCTGCGCGCGTAGTGCAGAAAGCTCTTGCCCTCGATCGTCAGCTCCACGCCGCGCGGTTTGCGCAGCAGGAGCTGCACGTGGAATTCCTCTTCCAGACTGCTGATGGCCTTCGTCAGGCTAGGCTGGCTGATGTACAGCTCCTGCGCGGTCTTTGAGATGGAGCCGCATTCTGCAATTTTAATTAAATATTCCAGTTGTTTCATTTTCATGGGCTGCCGTTCCCCTTTCTGCGCGCCGGTTTTTGTTCAAGTTCACTATATCTGAACGAACGAATTTTGTCAATATGTGAAAGTATGCCTTTTAGTTATATGTTCAGGATAGAATATCCGTATTTGTCAAGGGCTGATATTGGTGATAGACTGCAAATACAGACATCAAGTCCCAGATATTTTGTGCAATAAGTGCAAATTTATCGATTGCAAGTGATCCCATTCATCAACACGTTATTTCGAAAAAGTAATGGCAAAACGACGAAGGAGGAACCTGTAAACATGGCAGAATTCTATGACATTTATCCGAAGGATCGCTGGAAGGACCCGTCCTACCGGCTGATGGACAAGTTTTCGCTGAAGGGCAAGAAGGGCTTCGTCACGGGCGGCGGCGGAGGCATTGGCCGGAACGTCGCGGCAGCTTGGGCGGAAGCGGGTGCGGACGTCGCGCTGGTGGACATTCCCGCCGCGAAGGAACGCCTCGAGCCGCTGTGCAAGGAGATGTCCGAGCGCTACGGCGTGAAGATCATTCCGCTGTACTGCGACGTGTCTGACAAGGCGCAGGTCGACAAGCTGGAGGAGGATCTCGTCCGTGAGCTTGGCACTGTGGACATTGCGCACATCAATGCGGGCGTCTGCCTGCCGGGCGACGACGTCGACGTCCCCTACGAGACCTGGAAGAAGGTCATCGACATCGACCTGAACGGCGCATTTTTGACTGCGCAGGTCGCACAGCACATCATGCGCAAGCACAACCACGGCGGCTCGATCATCATGACGTCCTCGCTGTCCGGCTACAACGCGAACTTCATCGGCGGCGGCCCGTCTCCGGTCTGCACCTATGGCACCGCGAAGGCCGGTATCTCTCAGATGGCACGCTATATGGCGGCGGGTCTCGCGCCCTACGGCATCCGCGTGAACACCATCTCTCCGGGCTACATCTGGTCCGGCATCCATGAAGGCGTGATGGACAAGGCCGGACACGACATGTGCCTCGAGGTCGTTCCCATCAAGCGCTTCGGCACCACCGACGAGCTGCAGGGCGTGCTGCTCTTCCTCGCGAGCGATGCCTCTTCCTACGTGACCGGCATCAATATCCCCGTGGACGGTGGATATTCGATCTATTAAACACAACAGAAAGGACGGCTTTCAAAACATGGCCAAAGTTTACATTGAAAATGGTCGGGATCTGGTCGAAAAGGCCGGCGAGATCCGTGAGAAGCTCGCTCTGGCGACCCGCCGCATCGGCAACGTCCACATCGGCGGCCCGATGTCCGCGACCGACGTGACCACCGCGATCTACTACAAATACATGGGGTTCGATCCTGAAAATCTCGACGATCCCAACCGTGACCGCTTCATCCTCAGCAAGGGTCACAACGGCATCCTGCTGTTCACGATCTTCTGCGACATGGGTATGTATGACTGGGATCTGCTGCTCGATACCTACAACACCATCGGTCATCCGTTCGGCGCGCATCCGAACCACAAGCGCGTGAAGGGCATCGAGGTCTCCACCGGTTCTCTGGGCCACGGCCTGTCCTGGTGCTGCGGCATCGGCCACGCGAACCGCGGCCGGGGCATCAAGTCCCGCATCTGGACGCTGCTGGGCGACGGCGAGATGGAGGAAGGCTCCAACTGGGAGGCCATCCTGTACGCCGCGTCCCACAACCTCGACAACATCGTTGCGGTCGTCGACTTCAACCACGCTTCTGCGGCGTATGAGACGAACCAGAACGAGCGTTGGGGCGAAAAGGGCGGGCCGGAAGGCATGGCGGACTGCTTCCGCGCGTTCGGCTGGAATGCGACCGTCATCGACGGCACCGACATGAAGGAAATCGACAAGACGCTCGCCGCGCTGCCGGAGGTCACACTGAACGGCAAGCCCAACGCGATCATTTGCAGCACCACGAAGGGTCAGGGCGTCGGCTTCATGATGGAGCGTCCGTGCGCATGGCACATCGGCGGCTTCGATGATGACAAGCTGGCCGAGGCCGAAAAGGACATCAAGGAATATACTGCGAAAAAACTGGCGGAGGTGTAACAATGGGTGGATTTACATTTTGCTGCGGTGATATGGGTCCCGTGATGGAGGCCAAGGGCACCGTTACCAACGAGATTCTGGAAATGATCGAAGACGATCCCAGAGTATGCTATATCAACGCGGATGGCACCGGCCGCGGCGGCCGCGTCCAGCAGGCGCAGCTCCGCTATCCGGATCGCATCCTCGACGTCGGTATTCAGGAAATGAACATGGTCACGATCGCGGCGGGCCTCGCGAAGGAAGGCTTCCTGCCCTACGTGCAGACCTTCGGCCCGTTTCTCTGCGTCCGTGCGCTCGACCAGATCCACAACGACGTGGCTTACAACGACTATCCCGTCCGTCTCATCGGCACCCACGCCGGTCTGTCCTCGGGCTATGGCCCCACGCACAACACCATCATCGAGTTCGGCGTGATGAATTCCCTGCCGAACATGACCATGGTGGCCCCGTGCGACGCCGAGCAGTGCAAGAAGCTGCTCCGCAAGTCCCTGAACTATCCGAAGCCCATCTACATCCGCATCCCGCGTGGTGAAGAGCCGCTGGTCTACGCCGCGGATCATGACTACGACTACGAGATCGGCAAGGCCATCGTCATCCAGGAAGGCACCGACCTGAACTTCATCGCCACCGGCATGGGCGTCTACAACTGCGTCCAGGCGGCCCGTCAGCTCGAAGAGAAGGGCTACAGCGTCGGCGTCATCGACATGCACACCATCAAGCCCATCGACAAGGACGCCGTTGTCCACGCGGCCAAGCTGAGCGGCAACATCATCACCGTGGAGGATCACAACATTCTCGGCGGTCTGGGCAGCATCGTGGCCGACACCCTGCTCGAGGCGGGCGTGTTCGCCAAGCTGAAGAAGATCGGCGTGCCCGACAAGTTCATCGAGTTCGGCTATCCGGAAGAGATCTATCCGGCCCTCGGCATGGACGCCAACGGCATCTACAAAACTGCGCTGGAAGTCCTGAAGTAAGCGTCAAGCTTCCGGAATCCAGAGAAGTCATTCATGGTTTGCGCCGGGGCGGCGGAACGCCGCCCCGGTTCAGATCACTGCGTTCTATGGGAATGCTCCGACAGAGCGTTCCCCCAAACTGGGAAAGAGAAAGGAATGAGGCCATTATGAAACAGCTGTTCATCACGTCGGTCCGCGACTTTGAGAAAAACACGATGGGAACTGTCGAAATGCGGGAAATGCCCATGCCGGAACCCGCAGAGGACGAAGTCCGCATCAAGATCATCTACTCCTCGATCTGCGGCTCTGATGCCCACACCCTGACCGGCCACCTCGGTGAATTCGAAGAAGGCACCAAAGCGATGCTCCCGATGACCTTTGGTCATGAGCTGTCCGGTGTGATCGACAAGGTTGGCCCGAAGGCCGAAGCGCTCGGCTATCACGTCGGCGACAAGGTCATCGCCAACTACGCCAAATACTGCTACGCCTGCGACAACTGCCGCAGCGGGCATGAAAACCTGTGTTCCCATGTGCAGTTTTGCATGAACGGCTTTGCCGAATATGCGGTCTATCATGTCACGCAGGTTCACAAACTCCCTGAAAACTACGATCTGGAGACCGCCGCGCTCATCGAGCCGCTGACCATCGCGTTGGCCGCCGCCGAGCAGGCGCACATCTCCTACGGCAAATCCGTCGCCATCATGGGCGCGGGCGGCATCGGCCTGATGCTCGTGCAGCTGGCCCGTCTGGCGGGCGCGTCCTGTGTCACGGTCTTTGACCTTGTCGAAGAGAAGTGTGAACTGGCCAAGCAGCTCGGCGCAGACTATGCGTTTGACCCGCGCAAGGAAGGCGCGCTCGAAGAGGCGATGAAGGTCGCCGGCGGCGCGTATGACTGCGTGCTCGAGGGCACCGGTGTTGTCTCCTCCGCGGAGAACGCGCTCAAGCTCCTCGCCCGCAACGGCGACGGCGTCTATTTCGCAATGTACGGCAAAGACCCGTATTTGCAGGTCAATCTGCACACGGACTTCTACTGGGATCAGAAGCACCTGCACGGCGTCATCATGGGCGCGGGCCTGTTCCCCAAGGCCATCAAGCTCGCCCCGCGCGTGAACCTCAAGGCGCTCATCCAGAAGGAGCATCCGCTGAGCCGTTATCAGGACGCGTTTGCCGACCTTTACACCAAAAAGTACGCCAAGATCGTCATCAAGATGGATGAATAACAGGCGTGCCCGCCGTCCCGCGCTATGCGCCGGGACGTGCGGATAGCCTCAGCTTTCCCTCAGCATTTCCCAAGCTGATTACAGAGAAAGAAAGGAGTATGTATGGCGACTGACAGCCATACAGACAAAATTTATGTCGAACGAACCGAAAACCACGGTTGGAACCGAGGAAAAGACTTATTACCACGGCGGCAAGGCCGTGGCAAGAAAGTTTGCTTTCGCATCCGGCGAGCTGGTCTACAACCTGCCGTGGATGCTGGTCAGCTCGTATCTGGCCTTTTTCATGACGGATATCGCCCTCATCCCGGCGAGCGCCGTCTCCATCCTGTTCCTGATCTGCCGGATCTGGGACGCCATCAATGACCCGATGATCGGCTCTCTGGCCGACCGCACCAACACCAAGATGGGCCGCTATCGCCCGTGGATGCTCGGCGGCGCAATCGGCCTGATCCCGCTGGTCGTCCTGCTGTTCTGGGCACATCCGGACTGGAGCGTCGGCGCCCGTACCGCTTACGGCTGCATCCTCTACTTTGTTACCGTTGTTGCCTCCACCTCGTGGAACATCCCGTTCTCCGCGCTGAACGGCGTCATCTCCCCGTATCCGCGTGAGAGAGCCTCCTTCTCCAGCTATCGTATCTTCATCTCCTCGATCGCCTGCTCCGTTGCAACGGCGCTCTTCATCCCGTTCGTCACCAAGTTCTCCGGCGCCGAGGGCAACACCGTCCGCGGCTACCTGCTGGCAGCGCTCGTGATCTGCTGCATGGCGATCCCGTTCGTCTTCACGTCCATCCTTGGCACCAAGGAAGTCGTCAAGGCGCCTCCCCAGCAGAAGCAGAAGTTCCACGCCAAGGAAATGGCGGCCTGCTTCACCAAGAACCCGCCCCTGCTCATCGTGTGCTTTGCCTTCCTCGTCTACGGCTTCCTGAACTATGGCCGCATGACCGTCGGCATGTACTACTTCACCTACGTCTGGGGTGACGTCAGCCTGTTCACGCTGTACGCGACCGTCAACGGCCTGATCTGCGCCGTGGCTGCGTTCTTCAGCGCGGCTCTGGTCAAGCTCTGCCGCGGCAAGCGCGGCGCGCTGCTGCTCTCCTATGGCCTGAGCTTCATCCTGAACATCATCCTGTTCTTCCTCTCTCCGGAGAATGCATCTTCCACGCTCGTGCTCGTGCTCCTGTTCGGCACCGGCATCTTCAACGGCTTCTGCACCGCGCTGCTCTACGGCATGATCGGCGACACTGTTGAATACGGCCAGTGGAAGACCGGCGTCCGCGCGGACGGCCTGTGCTCCTCCGGTACGAGCTTCATGCTGAAGCTCGGCGGCGCCATCGCCCCGACGATGCTGCTCGCCATGCTGGCTGCCAACGGCTATGCGGAAGGCGCTGCCACGCAGACCGCGGGCGCCCTGTCCACCATGAACGTCGTCATGAACCTGGTTCCCGCCATTCTCGCGGCCATCAGCTTCATCCTGTTCGTGTCCTACAAGCTCGACAACAAACTGCACGCCCAGATCATTCAGGATCTGAAGGATCGCGGACAGTACGTCGTCGAAGAATAATTCCATTCTTCTCTCTCTTTCCTATGGGGGAGCGCCGGGCCGGCGCTCCCCCGACCCTTTTTTAGGGGGTATGGGGGATTGGCCGCTGCGGCAAGGAGGGGCGGACAGGGTCGTCCGCCCCTGCATGGTGCGGTGCAAAACCGGCAAGGCATAAACAGGCGGCCCCCTCTGTATAGAGGGGGCCGCCTGATGTTAAATGGTTTCGACCTTGATGAGGTTGGTGTTGCCGGAGGTGCCGTCGGTGATGCCGCCGGTCATGACGACCTTGTCGCCCTCGCGGAGCTGGAGCGTCTGCTGGGCGACGCGCTGCGCATGGTAGAACAGGACGTCGATGGACTTGAACTGCTCGCTCAGCACCGGGATGACGCCCCACGAAAGGGCCAGCTTATACCAGACGCGCTTGTTCGTGGCCATGCCGATGATGTCCATGGGCACACGGAAGCGCGAGACCATCCGGACCGTCCGGCCGGACAGCGAACTGACGACGATGCACTTTGCGCCGATGTCGATGGCCATGCCGCACGTCGCGTGCGAGATGGCGTCGAGCAGGCTGTTGATCTTGAAATCCGCCTTGCGGAAGCGCTTTTCATAGTTGATGTGCTGCTCTGTTTCGCTGACGATGGCGGCCATGGTCGCCACGGACTGCACCGGGTATTTGCCCGCGGCGCTTTCGCCGGAAAGCATGACGGCACTCGAGCCGTCGTAGACGGCGTTGGCCACGTCGGAAATTTCCGCGCGCGTGGGGCGCGGGTTGTGGATCATGGATTCGAGCATCTCCGTCGCCGTGATGACGCGCTTGCCAAGCAGGCGGCAGGTGGTGATGAGGCGCTTCTGGATGGCGGGCAGCTCGGTAAACGGGACTTCGACGCCGAGATCGCCGCGGGCGACCATGATGCCCTCGCAGACCTGACAGATCTCATTGATGTTGTCGACGCCTGCGCGGTTTTCAATCTTCGCGATCACGTCGATCTTCTCGCCGCCGTTGGCCGCAAGGAAGTCCTTGAGGTCAAGCACGTCCTGCTTGCAGGAGACGAAGGAGGCCGCGATGAAGTCTACCTCATTTTCAATGCCGAACAACAGATCGGCTTTGTCCTGCTCGCTGAGGTAGGTCTGCTTGAGGACCTTGTTCGGAAAGCTCATGCTCTTCCGGTTGGACAGTTCGCCGCCGACCTCGACACGGCAGTGGATGTCCTCGCCCTCGACGCCGAGCACCTCGAAGATGACGAGGCCGTTGTTGACGAGGATCTTGTCGCCCGGGTTCATTTCCTGCGCGAGGCCCTTGTAGCTGACGCTGACGATGCCCTCGTCGCCCTCGATGTCACGGGTGGTGAACGTGAAGGTGTCGCCGTCGTTCAGCGTGATCTTCCCGTTCCGGAACGTGCGGATGCGGTATTCCGGGCCTTTCGTGTCGAGCAGGATGGCGATTGGGAGGCCCAGCTCTTCCCGGACGGAGCGGATCATGTCGAGCTTTGCTTTCTGCTCCTCATGCGTCCCGTGGGAAAAGTTCAGCCGCGCGACGTTCATGCCTGCGCGGCACATGTCGGCAAATACGGCGCGGTCGCTGCTGGCCGGGCCGATGGTACATACGATCTTGGTTTTTCTCATAGCTGTTTTGCTCCTCTGTTATCCGTGCGTCTGCCCCGCGCGTCCGGCCAGCTGACCGAGCCGCCGCAGCGTGTCCCAGATCCATAATAATATCGCCATATCCGCATCCTCCTAACCATATCATCAAAAATGTGAGGCAAGGCCGCGCAGATCATACAACATTCGGCGGGAGATTTTGGATCAGAAAATCTACCGAAAAGAAAAAGGGCAGAACGTGAAGTTCTGTCCTGCAAAGCAAACAAACATGATTGCTCAAAACGCCGGCATTCCGGCGGCCGATGCGAATAGAGCGCGGCCTTGCGCTCTATGACAGACTCCACCACTCGCATCAACGGCCCTTATTCTAGCACTGCCCCTCCGGAAAGTCAATGCGGAAGGGCGTTAAAAAAACAGGAAGTTCCGGCGGCAATTTCCACACTTTTTCACAAAATTCGAATCGCCTGTTCTATGTTATGTGCGATGGGGGAGATGGGTGCAAGGAGGAATGAAGCGGCATGTGAAAGGCCCCCGCGAATCAGGCGGGGGCCTTTGCGGATGAAGGGTTCAATTCTGGGCGTAGCGCGAGAGGAACTGGCGGGTGCGTTCCTGCTGCGGATGGTCGATGACGTCGTGCGCCGGGCCTTGCTCGACGATGACGCCGCCGTCCATGAAGATGACCCGGTCGGCCACGTCGCGCGCGAACTCCATCTCGTGCGTGACGATGATCATGGTCATGTGCTGCTCGGCCAGCGAACGGATGACGCGCAGCACCTCGCCGGTCAGCTCCGGGTCGAGGGCCGAGGTCGGCTCGTCGAAGCAGAGGATGTCCGGCCGGAGAGCCAGCGCCCGCGCGATGGCGACGCGTTGCTGCTGCCCGCCGGAGAGCTGGTGCGGATAGAGATCCATCTTCTCCTTCAGGCCCACCTGCGTCAGAAGGTCCTCGGCGCGGGTCTCGATCTCGGCGTGGATCTCCTTCTTGCGCTGCTTGTAATCCGGCTGCTCCCTGGCCAGCAGTTCGCTGGCCAGCATGACGTTTTTCTTCGCCGTATACTGCGGGAACAGATTGAAATTCTGGAACACGAGGCCAAAATGCAGCCGTTTGCGGCGGATCTGGCTCTCTTTTTGCGTATTTAAGTCCGCTGCGTCAAAGAGCGTCTGGCCCGCGACGGTGATCGTACCGGCGTCCGGCACGGTCAAAAAGTTCAGGCAGCGCAGCAGCGTCGTCTTGCCGGAGCCGGACGAGCCGATGATGGCGACCGATTCGCCGGATTCCAGCGAAAAATCGATGCCCCGGAGCACCTGTGTATTCTTGCCGAAGGACTTTTCCAAGCCCTGTACTTCCAACATTGCCATAAAAGTCCCTCCTTACGCCTTGAAATAGTCGAGCTTCTTCTCCACGCGGCCGAGCACGAGCGTCAGGATGCCGGAGAAGATGAGATAATAGACACCGGTGAAAAACAGCGGCCAGATCGCGCCGGCGATGCCGTGGCTGCCCTTCATAAACGCCTGACCGGCCCAGATGACCTCTTGCAGGGCGATGATGCGCGAGAGGGACGTGTCCTTGACGAGCGTGATGATCTCATTGGACATCGGCGGCACGATACGCTTGACCATCTGTAAGAGCGTCACTTTGAAGAAGATCTGCGTCTTCGTCATGCCGAGGACCTGTCCGGCCTCCTGCTGGCCCTTCGGAACGCCCTGGATGCCGCCGCGGTAGATCTCAGAGAAATAGCGGGCATAGTTGAACACGAACGCGATCGACGAGGCGAGGAAGCGCCCGGCTTCGCCGCTGCCCCAGATGTTGTTCCCGCACACCAGGCCGGGGAAATAGTAGATGATCAGCAGCTGGAGCATCAGCGGCGAGCCGCGGACAATCCAGATGACAAAGCGCGTGAGCAGCCGGATGGGCTTGAAGTCTACGACCCACCAGAGCTGGAACCGCTGCCAGCCGGTCAGACGTTCCGTCGGCGTGCCGTTTTTCATCACGTAGGGCCGCAGAAAGCCAAACGGCGCCCAGCTGCTCATCGAGCCGAACGAGATGATAAGGCCGAGCGGGATCGCGCCGATGAGCGTCACGGCGAAGAGCTTGAGCGTCTGCAGGAAACCAACGTTCAGCGCTTGCAGAACGATGGGGAATTGTTCGGAAAAGGTCATAAGGTGTACCGCCTTCTATGTAGTCTTGGCAATTCTATCATAAATAAAGTGGAGAAGCAAATGAAAAAGACGCAGCGATTTCCCCGGCAGGATTTGCCGGGGAAATCGGGGGAAATGCTGATTTGAAGTGTTACTGCGCGATCAGGGCTGCCTGGATGCCGTAGGTCTCGGCGCAGGCCTGCATGGAGCCGTCGGCGTAGGCGGCGGCGAAGAAGTCGTTCAGCGCGGCGGCCAGATCAGAACCCTGGCGGAAGCCGACGCCGTACTGCTCGCCTTCCTCGGCGTTCAGGCTGACGGTGTAGGTCAGGCTGTCGTAGCTCGTGCCCTCACCAACCATCGCGCCGGCCATCAGGGAGTCGATGACGGCGGCGTCGGACGTACCGGCGGCGACCTCCATCAGCGCGGTGGCCTGATCCTTGACCTCGGTGAAGCTGGCGCCCAGCTTTTCAACCTCGGCCATACCGGCGGAGCCGGCCTCAACGGCGAAGCTCAGGGCCTTGCAGGCTTCCACATCGGCGTAATCGGCGGCTTTGTCCGCCGGAACGATGACGACCTGAGAGTTGTTGCAGTAGGCGTTGGAGCAGCTCATGGCGCTTGTGACCTCGTCGGTCAGGGTCATGCCATTCCAGACGCAGTCGATGGACTTGGAGCCAAGCTCGAGAAGTTTGTTGTCCCAGTCGATCTCGACGAACTCAACGCTCACGCCGAGGCTCTCGGCGAACGCCTTCGCCATGTCGGCGTCAAAGCCGATCCATTCGCCGCTCTCATTCTGATAGTCCATCGGGGCGAAGTCGGTGATGCCGACGACCAGCGTGCCCTTGCTCTGGACGTAGGCCATGTCGCTGTCAGCGGCGGTCTGGTCTGCGGCAGGGGCGGCGTCTTCGCCGGAGGCGGTGTCTTCCGCAGGTTCGGACGTCTGGGTGTCGGCGGCGGTCTGGTCATTGGTCTGGTCTGCGGCGGGTTCGTTCTTGGCGGCACATGCGGCCATCGAGAACACCATCAGCGCTGCAAGCAGCATTGCGATCCATTTTTTCATTGTTTGTTCCTCCATTTTGCCGGGCGGCTGTGTCGCCGCTCTGTTTTGTTATCGTGGTAATACTTTACCATACTGATGCGCTAATGTAAAGAAGGAAAAATGCAAAAAGTTCCGCACGTGCCTCGTGCGGAACTTGTGCAATGTGTCAAAATGGCAGCGGAAACCGGCAAAGGAAGAGCGCAGAGCGATAGGGAAAGGCGGTGAGGGAAGAGCACAGAATGTCGAAAACCTGCGAGAAGGTGTCAGGGAAAAACCGGCGGAAGGCGGTGAAAGAGGGGATAGGGCGTTGGTGCGG
>ERZ827512.2212-NODE-2212-length-16397-cov-3.774813_pt1 | contig 16397 bp, 15 predicted proteins | sample MGYA00519916_ERZ827512 | MGnify/ENA primary metagenome ERZ827512 (study PRJEB31778, sample SAMEA3449335) | human gut metagenome | biome: human gut; feature: human-associated habitat; material: faeces | place: United Kingdom | collected 2010/2012 ... | reverse complement strand
CGGCGAGCGTGTGGAATCGCTTGCCGCGGGCGATGAGGGCGAGATCGTGCTCGTGCGCACCCCGTTCTACGCCGAGATGGGCGGCGAAGTGGGCGACACCGGCAAGATCGCTTCCGTCAAGGGAGCGGCGATCGACGTGTTCGACGAAGAGCCGCTCTCGCCGGACTCTCCCCTACTCACGCTCGACAACGTCACGCTCACGCCGCACATTGCCGGCACGACCGTAGACGCCTTTGCCAATTCCGTGGAGATCATGCTCCGCCAGCTCTCACTCATTCTCGCCGGCAAGAACGCGCCCAACCGCGTCGTATGACCGCCGCCCATATGAAAACCGCCGAAGGAAAAATCCTTCGGCGGTTTTGCATATGCGGTTTTCAGCTGTTTATGATCCGCTCCGTGGCGGCGCGGGCATGGGCGACGATGTCCTCCGGCGATTCGCCGACGTGGTAAACGCCGTTCTCATAGAGGATCTTGCCGTTTACCATCGTGAGGAGCACGTTTGAGTTTGAGCCGCTGTAAACAAGGTTTTTCACGGTGTTGTGCTCGGGCTGCATGTTTGCCTGGTGCAGGTCGATCACGACGAGATCGGCAAGCTTGCCGGGGGCGATGCAGTCGGCGTCGATGCGCATGGCGCGCGCGCCCGTGGAGCACGCGGCGCGGAGAATTTCGCGCGCGTCGCACGAGGCGGCGTCCTCCTCCCGGAGCTTCTGCAGCACCGCGGCGAGGTACATTTCGCGGAACATGTTGAGCGCGTTGTTGCTCGCCGGACCGTCCGTGCCGATGGCAAGAGGGATCTTCCGGCGGAGAAATTCGCTCACCGGCGCGATCCCGCTCGCGAGCTTCGCGTTCGAGGCCGGGCACGTCACGGCGTACAGCCCGCGGCGGGCAAAAATGTCCATGTCGGTCTCATCGAGCCACACGCAGTGGAACCCGCCGCCGCCGTGCTCAAAGAGGCCGTTCTCCTCGAAAAGCTGCGTCGGCGTGAGGCCGTGGCGCGCGATGCATTCCTCCACCTCGCGCTTCGTCTCCGAATTGTGGGTGAAAAACGGCATTTTGTACTCGTCCAGGAGCATTTTCATAAACATGAGCAGATCGAGATTGGCCGTATACTCGGCGTGGATGCCGGGGATGTAGGAGATGAGCGGGTGGAGATTGTTGAACTTGATCGTGTCCATCTCGCCGACCGTCCAGTCGTCCCCCGCGGCGAGCGCGCCGCAGAGCACCATGCGGAAGCCGCAGTCAATGGACGCCTGCGCGAAAGCGTCGCGCTTATAGTACATGTCGAACGCGCTCGTGATGCCGCCCTTGAGATATTCGAGAATCGCGAGCTTCGTGAGAGCGTAAATATCGTCCGGCGTGAGCTTGGCCTCCAGCGGGAACACCTTGTCGAAAAGCCAGCTCTGCAGCGGCAGATCGTCGGCGTAGGAGCGCAGGAACGTCATCGCGCTGTGCGCGTGGGCGTTCTTGAAGCCGGGCATCAGGAGGTTTCCCTTGAGGTCGATCTCGCGCTCAAACGGTGGGTGCGCGCCGATGGCGGGGCCGACATAGAGGATCATTGATTCCTCGACCCAGACCTCCCAGTCGGAGATCTCAAATCCGCCGCTGAGCGAAAGGAGCTTGCCGTTATAAAAGCGGATCATGCCTTCTCCTCCGCATGCATGGCGGCGATGGAATCCCACATGAGCTTTTTGAACTTCGGCGCGGCGGCGTTGGCCGCTTCGATGACCTCGTCGCCGTCAAGCGGGCGGTCGGAGAGACCGGCGGCGAGATTTGCCACGCACGAAACGCCGCACACGCGCATACCGGCGTGGTTGGCCGCGATGACCTCCACGACCGTGGACATGCCCACGGCGTCCGCGCCCATCGCGCGGGAGGCGCGGATATCGGCGGGCGACTCGTAGCTCGGGCCGGTGAACTGGATGTACACGCCCTCCTTGAGATCGATGCCGTCCTTCTTCGCCGTTTCGCGCAGAATGGCGCGCAGGCCCTTATCGTAGGCGTTCGACATATCCGGGAAGCGGACGCCGAGCTCGTCGATGTTCGCGCCGATGAGCGGGTTGGGGATGAGCGCGCTGATGTGATCGGTGATGCTCATAAGCGTTCCGGCGGTGAGATCGCCGCGGATGCCGCCCGAGGCGTTCGTGACGAAGAGGATCTTCGCGCCCATGGCCTTCATAAGGCGCACGGGCAGCACAACGTCGTGCGGCGTGTAGCCTTCGTAGAGGTGCACGCGCCCCTGCATGACGACGACGGGCGTTTCCTCCACATAGCCGAACACGAACCGTCCGGCGTGGCCGGGCGCGGTGGACACCGGGAAGCCGGGGATCTCGCTGTACGGCACAACGGCGGTCTGCTTCACCATGTCGGCAAAGCCGCCGAGACCGGAGCCGAGCACGACGGCGACCTCCGGGACAAAGTCGGTGTGGCGCCGCACCGCGGCGAGACAGTTCTGGATGCGTTCCATTTCGGGATGCATAAAAGAGCCTCCTTATGTTGTTATTCTCTGTTGTTTATTCTTCGGTGAGATCGGCGAACTGCGCGCCGATATAGCCTGCCAGAGCTTCGGGATCGATCCCGATCTGCGCGCCGAGCCGTCCGGCGCTGCAGAAAAAGGCGTCCGTCAAAAGCGCCGTTTCGTCGATCCACGTGGGAAACGGTTTTTTCATCCCCACCGGGGAGCAGCCGCCGTGGACATAGCCGGTGAGCGGCAGCAGCTTTTTCTGCGGCAGCATGGCGATGCTCTTCACGCCCGCCGCCTTCGCCGCCTTTTTGAGCGAAAGCGTTTCCGGCGCGGGGATGACGAACACGAAGTGTTCGCCGGTATTTGCCTCCGCCACAAGCGTTTTGAAAACGCACTCCGCGCTTTGGCCGAGCGCGGTGGCCACCTCCGTGCCGGAGGCGAGCGAGGCGTCGTAATAACGCGGCGTATACGCAATGCCCGCCTGATCGAGCTGGCGCATCACGTTCGTTTTTTCGTTTGCCTTATCCGATTTTGCCATGAAAGTATTCCTCGATTTGTTCACGGGAAGCAAAAAGGCTCCCCTGGATCATGCCCGACGCGCCGCCGCCCCGTCCGGAGAGCGCGGCGTTGATGCTTCGCGCCGCGGCGTGAAGGTCGGCCGTTTCCGACGCCATCACGTACCGGTATCCCCCGTCCTCGGCGCAGAGCGCGGCGCAGACGCCCGTGCAGCGCGTCTTTCCGCCCTCGGCAAGGGCGCGCAGCGCGGCGGGCGAAAGGCTCTCTTCAAAAAAGATAAGATTTCCCTCGCACGGTTCCATTGCGGCGAGCCGCGCCTCGACATACCGCCGCTCCGCGGCGGCACGGGCGTACTTCTCCGATTCCAGCTCGCCGAGCACGCGCTCGGCGGCGGCGCAAAGGGCGTTCTGCGGCGCGGAAAAGAGACGGGAGAGCGCTTCGGTCTCGGCGGCGCAGAGCGCGGCGTCCTCATAGGCCGCGCGCCCGGCGAGCATCGTAAAGCGCACGCCGCCGCGGTGACGCATCCGGTCCTTCAAGCGGACGAGACCGATCTCGCCGGTGAAGCTCACATGCGGTGCGCAGCACGCGCAAAGATCCACCCCCGGCACCTCCACGATGCGCACCGGCATCGCGAGCGCCTTTTTCTGCCGGAACGGCATCGCCGCAAGCTCTTCCTCCGTTGGCCAGAGAATGTTTATCGGAAGGTTTTTCCACACGTCCTCGTTTGCAAGACGCTCGAGCCGCAAAAGCTGCTCCGCGTCAATCTCGCGGTCAAAATCGATCGTCGCGCCGTGCTCGTCCATGTGGAAGCCGATGTTCTCGCAGCCCCAGAGCGTGTGCGCATGGCCGGACACCAGATGCTCGGCCGAGTGGATCTGCATGCGCGCAAAGCGCGTTTCCCCGTCAAGCTCGCCCGTCACTTCCGCGCCGGGGACGAGCGGAGCGTCGCAGAAATGGACGATCTCGCCCTTTTCCTCGCGCGTATCCGTTACGCGCACGCCGCCGAGAGCACCGGTATCGCCGCCCTGTCCGCCGCCCTCAGGGAAGAAGGCGGTGCGGTCGAGCGTTACGGCGTAAAGAGCGCCGCGCCCTTCGCACGAGAGGACGCGCGCGGTGAATTTTCGCATATGCGCGTCGGCGTAAAACAGCTTTTCGGTCATGGGATCAGAACTTAAAGAGATTCAGCCCGGTCACATCGTCCTTGAAGCGCTCCACCGCGCCGTCGATCACGCGGATGATCATCTCGCACGTCGCGCTCACGCGCGCGGCGTTGAGATGCCCGCCGACGACCGCGCCGGACTCGTTCGCGGCGCTCATGTGCAGATGGCTGTAGTATTCGCCGTTCATCGTGTTCACCGTGCCGGTCAGCGACACGATCTCGTGCGCGCCGGTGAACGTGAGCGCGTGGTACTGATGCTCGTCCACATTGTATACGCCGACGGTGAACTCGTCCGTCGCGCCGAGCGCCTCAACGCTCGCCAGACGGATATTTTCCTTTTCGCACAGCGCGCGAAGCTGCGCCGTGATCTCCTCGCCGCGGTCGAAGCGCGCAACGATCGTATTTCCAAAACGCCGGTAGTCCATAGTTTGTATCTCCTTTGCATGGGATGTATCTGTATTATAGCCGCTCGGCGAGCGTAAATCAAGGTTGTCAAGGCCCGGTCCATCGCGTATAATATCCGGAGAAACGAAAGGATCGGCCTATGGAAAACTTTTCCCGTCCGCTGGTGGACTGGTACAAAAAAGAGGCGCGCCCTCTCCCCTGGCGGGAGGAGCCGACGCCGTACCGCGTGTGGGTCTCGGAGATCATGCTGCAGCAGACGCGCATCGAGGCCGCGCGCGAATACTTCAACCGCTTCACGCGCGCGTTTCCGACCGTGGAAGCGCTTGCCGCGGCGGAGCTTGACGATGTGCTCAAGCTCTGGGAAGGGCTGGGGTACTATTCCCGCGCGCGAAATCTCCACAAATGCGCCAAAACCGTGTGCGACACTTACGGCGGCGTATTTCCCCCGGACGCCGCGGCGCTGCGCGCGCTGCCCGGCATCGGGGACTATACCGCTGGGGCAATCGCCTCGATCGCCTACGGACTGCCGGAACCGGCGGTGGACGGAAACGTGCTGCGTGTGCTCGCGCGCATGGAGTGCTTCGGCGAGAGCATCGGCAGCGACAAGGTGAAAAAGCGCTTCCGCGAAGCGCTCCGGGATATCTATCCAACGGGCGAATGCGGCGCTTTTACGAGCGCGCTCATGGAGCTGGGCGAGACGGTCTGCACCGTCGGAACGCCAAGCTGCGCGCGCTGCCCGGTCGCAGCGTACTGCGCGGCGCACCGCTGCGGCGAGGAAGCGCTCTACCCCGTGCTGCCGGAGAAAAAGCCGCGCCGGATCGAAAACCGGCGAGTGCTGCTTTTGCTCTGCGGCGATACGTGCGCCGTGCAGCGGCGTGCGGATACGGGGCTTCTCGCCTCGATGTGGGAGCTGCCGAACGACCTTTTGCCGGACGCGCCGGAAACCGGCGAGCCCTGCGGCGAGGCGGTGCACATTTTCAGCCATGTAGAATGGCATATGCGCGGGTACATCGTCCGCTGCAGGGAGAAGCTTCCGGGCTATGTCTGGGTGACGAGAGCCGAACGCGAAGCGCTCGCCATGCCCACGGCGTTCCGGTATTACCGAAAAAAACTGGAGGAGATGGGATATTGAATATCTGTGTATTCGGCGCGGCGCGCGATGAGATCGGCGAGGACTTTATGGCTCTCGGCACGGCGCTCGGCCGCGAGCTCGCGGCGCGCGGGCATACGCTCGTGTTCGGCGCAGGCGGCCACGGCATGATGGGTGCCGCGGCGCGCGGGGCCTACGAAATGGGCGGGAAGATCATCGGCGTCGTGCCGTATTTTTTCAACACTCCCGGCATTCTCTTTGAGCACTGCACGGAGCTTATCCGCATGGAAACGATGGCGGAGCGCAAAACGATCATGGAAGAGCGCTCGGACGCTTTCATCGCCCTGCCCGGCGGCATCGGCACGATGGAGGAGATCTTCGAGGTCATCACGCTCTCATCCCTTGGGCGGATGCAGAAAAAGAGCGCGTTTCTCGATGCGGAAAGCTATTGGGAACCCGCGGTCGAGCTGCTGCGCGGCGCGGTGGAAAAGGGCTTTGCGGGCAGAGAGCTGAATGAGCACTATGCGCGCTTCACGGATGTGGAAGCGTGCCTCGATTATCTGGAAAAATAATACAGCGGGCGGAGCAGAGCCCCGCCCTCGCAGAAATTTTCAAAGAACGCCCGTAGGGTTGGGGCTCTGCCCCAACCGCATACAGTTCTCCCTCTTTCACGGTGCTGCCGCGGATGGAGGGAGATTTTTTATGCCAGCCTCTGCTGCATATACGCAAGCAGCGTCTGCGCCACGACGGAATTTGTCGTGCGCGCGAACGCCAGCCCGATCGTCCGGCAGCTCGGCGGCGAGAGCGGCAGCGCGGCGTTCCGCCGCAAGCGGCTGTACGCGGTCATGGTGCGCTTCGTCGTGCCGGTAATGATGCTCATTCTCTTCCTCCAGTCCACCGGCATCATGGCATAAGAAGCTCTGATGTATACAAGCATCCCCCATTTGCCAAGCAAATGGGGGATACTAATCTTTATCTGTGAACTGCCGTGCGGCGGGATTTGGCGAAAAGCGTCGTCAGCACTGCGAGCCAGAGGAATGCCAGCGCCGCTGCTGCGGCGGTGATATAGGAAACGGTTCTCACCGTTTTCCCCTCCTGCGCGCTGAACACCGCGCCCGCCTCCACGCTCTCCCCGTTCGAGAGCGTCACGGTGAGCATGCCGTTTTCCCCCACCTGCACGGAGGAAATGCCGACGCCGGGTGCGCCGTCCTCTCCCGTGATTTTGCCAAGATTCGTTTCCGTTCCGTCCGTGAGGGCGACGATCAGCTCCCCGGAGTCGTTCAGCGATACCTCCCGGATGCCGACGCCGTCTTGTCCGTCTCTCCCGTCTTTGCCGTCCGTGCCGTTTCGTCCGGCGGCGCCGGTCGCGCCTGTGGCTCCGGTCGCACCCGCAGCGCCCGTGGCTCCGGTCGTTCCGGCAGCCCGCACACCGGTGTCCGTATTGCCCAGCCACCAGTTGCCGTTGCCGCCAATGGAGGGCGTCAGGCCGGGCGCGCCCTGCGCGCCGTCCGTGCCGTCTTTTCCGTCAACGCCATCCTTGCCGTCGATGCCGTCTTTTCCGTTTGCTCCGTCCTTCCCATCGACACCGTCTTTACCGTCAGCGCCGTCTCTGCCGTCCGCAGCGGCAGCTTTTACGCCGGTATCCGTATCGCCGATCCACCAGTTCCCGTTTTCGCCGATGGTCGGCGTCAAGCCGTCCGTGCCATCCTTGCCGTCCGCACCTCCGGCCTTTACGCCGGTGTCGGTATCGCCGATCCACCAATTTCCATTCTCGCCGATGGCAGGCGTCAGACCGTCCGCGCCATTCTTACCGTCGACGCCGTCCCGGCCGTCTGTACCGACCGCTTTCACGCCGGTGTCCATGCTGCCGATCCACCAGTTGCCGTTCGGACCGACGGAGGGCGTCCGGCCGTCCCGCCCGTCCTTTCCGTCCTCTCCGGTAGCTTTCACACCGAGAGATTTCCACGTAGTCCCGCTGTCGTAGGATACCTCCCACTCGTTCGTAGCGGGATTGACGCGCAGCTTTGAACGGAACGGATCGTCCATCTGAACAAGGCTCAGATATGTTCCGTTGGGATCCGGGCAGGTCTCAAAGATGGACGGCATATAATCCTTGCCGGAATCCGTTTTCCATCGGTAAAATTCTGCACTGATGTACAATCCGTAGTACGGGCCGTAGCTGCCGTCGCCACCGCCGCCGAATGCTGCGGCAGTAAAATTGCCGCCTTTATAATAAAGTCCCTTGCCCGACGCACCAAAAGACTGCGGCTGAATCCTATCGGCAATAACCGTTCCGCTTTCCATCGTCAGTCTGGTAATCGCCGCTGTTCCTCCCGTTAAGGCGAGAGAGCCGCTGCCTCGGATGGTAATATTCGTGCCGTTGATCGGATAGTATGAGGTGTTCACGCTGAAGCGGTTTTCTCCCGTCAGATCTATAACAAGCGGGATAAAGACCGAGAGTAAAGCGGAGCCCATCGGCTGATTTCCCGTTCCCTTAAGATCGGCGTTCCGCAAAAACAGCGTCGTGCCGTCAAAATAGAAATTGTAATCATCCGCCGTTGCTTCGGAAAAGCCGCGGTTATCCGACGGATCGTTTTTATAGTAGGTACCAGCTTCGAGAAACGTGCCGTTGATCTTCGGATCGTTCCAGTTTGCCCGAACACTCGGAACGTTTGCCGCTCCCAGCGGCTGGGCCTCCGCCTCCGCGCTCATCTCTTCGACCGACGCTCCAACCGTCTCTTCCACAGGCTCCCCGACCGGCGCGGGCGTTGTTTCCGCCGGCGCGGGCGTTGTTTCCGCCGGCGCGGGCGTTGCTTCCACGGGTACGGGTGTTTCCGCTTCCGTATCGTCGGCCAGCGCCGGAATACAGAGGCTCGTCAGCGCAACGCAGACGCAGATCATGGCGGCAAGAATACGATGCTTCATAGTTTTGTTCCTCCCTGTTCTGTCTCTCGGGCGGGTCTCCCTGTATGTATTATGCAGGAACAGCGCACGCTTTGCAAGATATTTTGGCTCGTATGCCGAAACGGGTAAAAAATCGGCTGTTTTTCTTCGAAACAGCCGATTTTCGCGCTTATTCGATTTCCGCCGGAGGCAGCAGGCGCGTCATGCTCCGGAGACTCACGGTAAGCGTATACGCATTGTGCAGCAGCGCCGAGGTCGCCGGGGGCAGGATGCCTGCCACGCCGAGACAGATCAGCATAAAGTTAAAGCCGATGATGTTTCGGTAATTCGTGTGGATCCGGTCCATGAGCGCGCAGCTGAGCCGCCGCAGTGTCAAAAGCGAATAGAGGTCGTTCGCGCCGATGGTGATGTCCGCCACCTCGCGGGCGATGGCCGCGCCGTCGCGGATGGCGATGCCGGCGTCCGCCTCGGAGAGCGCCGGGGAGTCGTTCACGCCGTCGCCGAGCATGATTACGCGCCGTCCGGCCTCGTGCTCGCGGCGGATGAAGTTGGCCTTATCCTCTGGAAGGACCTCGGAGTAGTACTCGTCCACGCCGACCGCCGCCGCTACGGACTTCGCCGTGCGGTCGCTGTCGCCGGTCATCATAACAAGCTTCGTAAAGCCGAGAGAGCGCAGTCCCCGGACGACGTCGGCAGCCTCCGCGCGCAGCGGGTCCTCAATGCAGATGACCGCCGCGAGCACACCGCCCGCGGCGAGATAGAGATGCGAATACTCCGCCGGGAGCGATTCAAACTTTTCCTCTTCCCCCGCGGGGATGACGCACTTCTCGTCCTCAAACACGAAGTGGTGGCTGCCGATGATGACCTTTTCGCCGTCCACGCTGCTTGCGATGCCGTGCGCGACGATATAGCTCACGCTCGAATGGCGTTCCTCATGGGAGATATGGCGGTTTTCCGCCTCGGCCACGACGGCCTTGGCCATGGAGTGCGGGTAGTGCTCTTCAAGACACGCAGCGAGCGCGAGCATGTCGTTTTCTTCCTTGCCGCCGAACGGCACGACTGCCGCCACGCGCGGAGCGGCATGGGTCAGCGTGCCGGTCTTATCAAAGACGATGGTGTCCGCCTGCGCCACCGCCTCCATGAAGCGGCCTCCTTTGACGGAGATGTGATGGATGCCGGCTTCCTTCATGCCGGAGAGCACCGCGATCGGCATGGAGAGCTTGAGCGCGCACGAGAAATCGACCATCAGCACGGCGAGCGCGCGGTTGACGTTGCGCGTCAGCAGCCAGATAAGCCCCGTCGCGCCGAGACTGTACGGCACGAGCCTGTCCGCCAGATGCGAGGCCTGCGCCTCGGTGTCGGACTTGAGCTTTTCGGATTCCTCGATCATATGGACGATGCGGTCGTAGCGTCCCGAGCCCATGCTCTTATCGACGCGGATCGTGCATTCGCCCTCTTCCACGACCGTCCCGGCATAGACGTAGCTGCCCGCCGTGCGGCGCACGGCCAGCCCCTCGCCGGTGATGGACGCCTGATTCACCATCGCTTCCCCCGCGACGACATGGCCGTCGAGCGGGATCATGCCGCCGGTGCGGACGATGATCCGGTCGCCGGGGCGCACGTCGCCGACCGGCACGGCCACGCTGCCGTCCGTCGTTTCGAGCCAGACCTTGTCCACCTGCAGCGCCATCGTCCCGGCAAGGTCGGCGACGGACTTTTTGTGCGTCCACTCGTCGAGCAGCTCGCCGATGCCGAGCAGGAAGATGACCGAACCCGCCGTTTCAAAGTCTCCGCGCAGGATCGATACGGCAATGGCTGTCGCGTCGAGCACCGGCACTTCGATCTTCCCGTGCAGTAGACAGCGGATGCCGTCGCGCAGGAAACGGAGCGAGCGGATCACGGTACGGATCGCGCGCAATGGTGCGGGCAGGATGAGCTTCAATGTATACCGGCGGACGATGCGGAAAATGAGCTTTCCCTCGTACTCGCGGTTGAGCACGCGGACGCTGTGCTCCGGCGCGAGCGCCGCCGACTTCTCATAGGAAAACGCGGCGAGCGCCGCGACGATGGGCGCGCGCTGACCGGTATAAAGAATCGTAGCGTTGCCGGTGCGGTCGTGGACCGTCACATCGGCAACGCCGGGAGTATTTCGCAGATACGCCTCCAGAATGTCCGCTTGGAGCAGCGACATGCGCGGCTGCTCCAGATGGACACGGATGCGTCCCGCCGTATCGTGCAGGATCGTGCATTTCATGGCGAATTACTCCGCGGCGTCCTCAATCGTCTCGGGCGCGTCCTCCGCGGCATACTTCTCGTTGAGCGCCTTCGCGTCGGCGAGAATGTCGTCCGCGCTCTCGCGGATATTCGTCGCAGTTGTCATGACGGCTTCCTTGGCGCGCAGCGCCGCCGCGGTCGTGAAAGCGTAGACCTTCTTCGCGTCGCGGCTGGTGAGGATCTTGATGCCTGCCGTGCCGAACAGCACGCCGCCCGCGAAAAGACCAACTTTACCCCAATTCATGAAAGTATCCTCCTTATCTTTTTGGGATTTCGCCCGCATTTTATCTTTATGTTCCGGCATTGTCAATAGATTTTCTGTTAATATTTGCATTTTTCAGAAAAATATTAGCGCAGGCTTCCTTGAGTTAGCCATAATTAACTCATTGACTTCGGAATGACGGACTGCTATCATGCATCGCGGAGGCGATACTATGAAAACGTTACTCAAGGAATTCAAGGAATTTGCCGTAAAGGGGAACGTGGTCGATATGGCGGTCGGCGTCATTGTCGGCGGCGCGTTCGGGAAGATCGTCACATCACTCGTCAACGACGTCATCATGCCGCTCGTCGGCGTGCTGACCGGCGGGATCGACTTCAGCAATCTTTTTCTCCCGCTCGACGGGAATACCTACGCCACGCTCGCCGAAGCGGAGGCCGCGGGCGCAGCGGTGCTCAAATACGGCTCGTTCCTCTCGCAGGTGCTCGATTTTCTGATCGTTTCGTTTGTGATCTTTATTTTTGTAAAGAAGATCATGACGCTTGGCCGGAAAAAGGAAGCGCCCGCTCCGGAAGCGCCGAAAACGAAGGTCTGCCCCTACTGCAAGAGTGAGATCGCCATCGATGCCACGCGCTGCCCGCACTGCACCTCGGAGCTCCCTTAAACCGTTTAAATTACGTCCTGGAGGTATGCCATGCAGACATTTGAAACGGAACACTACACTTTTCACTATGGCGCAAACACCGCGGCGGAGCGCGATATTGAGAAGATCGCCGCGCTGCAGGAGAGCTGCTTCTCCCACATCTGCGCGGTGCTGGGTCTTACGCCGGATTTCAGGATCGAGTACTTCCTCTGCGATTCGCCGGAGGAGGTAGGACGCATCTGCGGCGACGACGAGCCCTGCAACGGCTTTGCCGACCTGCCGAACCGCATCTATGCCGTGTATAACGACGCTGTCCAGTGCGTCGGCTTCCACGAGGACGCCCACATCATCAGCTATACGCTCAACCGGCCGGACTGCCCCGCCGTCCGGGAAGGGCTCGCCATGTACTTTGACCGCAAATGGTGGGGTATCCAGAATCTGGACTGGACGGGCTATTATCTCAAGACCGGGCGGTATCTGCCGATGGACAGGCTGCTGGACCGGGAGGTTTTCTTCGCGCACGGCTGCGCCTTCACCTACCCCATCGCGGGCGCTTTCACCGACTGGCTGCTCACGGTCTACCCCAGAGAGCGGTACAGGGAAATGTACTCCCAGCCAAACCCCGCCGCCGTCATGGAGCAGGTATACGGGAAATCCCCGGCGGAGCTGAACGCGGATTTTGAAGCATACGTCCGCCTGTTCCGCACCGACGATGCGCTGGAAGCGCGGATGGAAGAGCTGCTGCGGCAGGAGGGCGTTGAAGCCTGACCAAGCAAAATTCTTTGGCTTACAAAAATGGCCGGATGCGTTTGCATCCGGCCATTTTATTACCCTTTATTTCTTTTTCGCCGCCCTGCCGAAGCGGCGTTTGACAGCGCCGGAAAGCGTGTAGACGCCCGCCGCAGCGGCCGCACCGCCGGCGGAATAAAGCAAGCCGCTGCCCGCCGCTAAACCGGATACAGAAAATCGCAGCCTGACGGCGCACTTTTTTCATTTAAATTGACAATTGACTGGTTCGTGAAGTGCGGCTATAATGACGCCAACAAGAAAATACCAGCGAAACCTTTGAGAAAGAAGAGTACCCTTGCAAAACCGGGCCTTCAGAGAGCTGCCGATGGTGTGAGTGCAGCGGAACGGCGTAAGGGGAATGGCCTTTTGAGGGCGGTCTGAACGCATTCGTATGGATGCAAGTAGGAACCGACGGGTGCCCACCCGTTATCCACCGGGATGCGTATGATGGTGCGCATGAGCGAGCGGACGCGAAAGCGTCAATTTGGGTGGTATCGCAGGAGTACAGCTCTTGTCCCATAGTGGGATAAGGGGCTGTTTTTTTTATACTCCAAATTCAGCCGTTGGCAGCGGCTCCTCCATCCGCCACCCGAAAAAACATGGCAAAATGCCAAAAATGGAGGAAATCACCATGAAAAAGCTGAACCTGAAAAACCTTGCCGTCCTCGTCCTGGTCTTCGCCCTGCTGCTGATGGCAACGGCTTGCGGCGCCGGACAAACCGTATCGGACGCCTCGTCCGATACACAGCCCTCGCAGACGGCAAACGGAACCTCCGGACCGGCGGCGGAGCCGCAGTCCTTCCGCATCGGCATCTGCAACTATGTAGACGATGCCTCCCTGAACCAGATCGTGGAAAACATTCAGGCGCGGCTGGAGGAGATCAGCGCGGAGAAGGGCGTGCAGTTTGTGATCGACTATGATAACTGCAACGCGGACGCCACCGTGATGGAGCAGATCATCGCAAACTTCCAGAGCAGCGGCGCCGATCTTCTCGTCGGCGTTGCCACGCCTGTCGCCATGCGCATGCAGACGGCCACGGAGGATAGCCAAACGCCCGTTGTTTTCGCCGCTGTTTCCGACCCGATCGGCGCGGGTCTTGTGGAGTCGCTGGAAGCGCCGGGCAGCAACGTGACCGGGACATCGGACTATCTGGATACTGCCGCCGTCATGAAACTGATCTTCGCGGCTGACCCGGATGCATCGAAAATCGGCCTTTTGTATGACGCGGGACAGGATTCCTCGACGGCTGCCATTGCCAGCGCCAAGGCCTATCTGGACGAGAACGGGATCGAATACGTTGAACACACCGGCAGCACGGCGGACGAAGTCATGCTGGCTGCGCAGGCCATGGTTGCCGACGGCGTTGACGCCGTATTTACCCCGACCGACAACTCCATCATGAAAGCCGAGCTTGCCATTTACGAGACGTTCATCGATGCAGGCATCCCGCAGTATACCGGCGCCGACTCCTTCGCGCTCAACGGCGCGTTCCTCGGTTATGGTGTGGACTACGCAAACCTCGGCCGCGAGACGGCGGACATGATCGCGGACATTCTTTTGAACGGTGCAGATCCGTCCTCCACGCCGGTACGGACCTTTGATAACGGCACCGCCACCATCAACACGGAAACCTGCGCCGGGCTGGGTCTTGACTTTGACGCGCTCTCCCAGGCGTTTGCGCCGTACTGCACCAAGATCGCCACACTGACGACGGCGGAGAGCTTCTCGTGATCCTGATCTGAAGCCGGATCCGGCAAAACAAACCGATCGCCCGGAGCCGGTCGTATATCCGGCTCCGGGCAAATTTCAAAAAAGCAGAAAGAGGAAAACCACCATGGATCTATCGAGTGTTTTCGGTCTGATACAGACAGCGTTGGAGCTGGGGCTGATCTGCTCCGTGACCGTATTGGCGCTGTATCTGAGCTATTCGATGCTGAACGTCTGTGATCTTTCCACGGACGGCTGCTTCACGCTGGGAGCGGTGACCGGCGCAGTCACCGCGATGGCCGGGCATCCGATACTGGCGATTTTCGCGGCAATGGCCGCGGGGCTGCTGTCCGGGCTGATCGTTTCCGTTTTGCAGACGCGCATGGGTATCAACAGCCTGTTGGCCGGCATCATCGTGAATACGGCGCTGTATTCCATCAACATTGCCATTATGGGCGGCGCGTCGCTGCTGAGTCTCAACAAAACGCAGACGGTGTTCTCTCTGATGAAAACCGCGCTGGCCGGCACTCCGCTGGCCGGGCAGTATAAGCTTCTGACCGCTCTCGCTGCGGCGGCGCTGATCGTCCTGTTTCTGACGCTGTTCCTCCGCACCCGAATGGGGCTTGCGATCCGCGCGACCGGCAACAACCCGGACATGGTGCGCTCATCGTCCATCAACCCGGCGATAACCACAACGATCGGCCTGTGCATTGCGGGCAGTTTCACGGCTTTGTCCGGCTGTCTGCTCGCGCAGTATCAAAAGGCGGCGGATATCAGCATCGGGCAGGGTATGGTGACCATCGCGCTGGCCTCGCTCCTGATCGGCAGCACCGTCCTCGGCCGCGGCGGGATCTTCCTGCGCGCGGTGGGTGCGGTTTTGGGCGCGATAATTTTCCGGCTGGTCTATACCCTTGCGCTGCGGCTGGATATGCCGGCATTCATGCTGAAGCTCGTTTCGGCTGTCATCGTCGTGCTCGCCATTTCCGTTCCCTACCTTAAAACGCAGCTGCCGGTCATCCGGCGCCGGATGCAGAGAAAGGCGGACTGAAACGCATGCTGGAGCTGAAGAGTATTTCCAAAACTTTCAATCCCGGAACGGTCAATGAGAAATGCGCTCTGCACGATCTGTCGCTCAGCGTGCCGGACGGAGATTTTATCACCATCATCGGCGCGAACGGCGCCGGAAAATCCACGCTGTTCGGAGCGATCGGCGGAAACTTTCTGACGGACAGCGGAGAGATCCTGCTCGACGGCCAAAACGTGACGTTCTGGCCGGAGCACCGGCGCTCCAAAGTCATCGGCCGTCTGTTTCAGGATCCGATGCGCGGCAGCGCGCCGGGCATGACGATCGAAGAAAATCTGGCGCTTGCCGCCGGGCGCGGCGGTTGGCTGGGGCAGATCCGCCGCCGTGACCGCGAATATTTCCGCGAACAGCTGCGCGAGCTGGATATGGGGCTGGAAGACCGCCTGCGGCAGCCGGTGGGGCTTCTGTCCGGCGGTCAGCGCCAGGCGCTGACGCTCCTGATGGCGACGATAGCAAAGCCCAAGCTCCTTCTGCTCGACGAGCACACGGCAGCGCTCGATCCGGGTGCGGCAGAGAAAATTCTGGCCATGACTACGCGCATCGCGGCCGAGCAGAAGCTGACATGCCTGATGGTAACGCATAATATGCGCGCCGCGCTCGCTCTCGGCAATCGGACGCTGATGATGAATAACGGCCAAATCGTTCTGGATGTCAGCGGGGCGGAGCGCGCTCATATGGAGGTAAACGATCTGCTCGAGCGCTTCAAATCCGGCACGGGCGCCGCGCTCGATAACGACCGCATTCTTCTTTCCTGATGACGACATTCTCTTTGCCGCGAAAAAACCATAGCAAGAAATGAACCCGCATCTTACGATGCGGGTTCATTTCTTGGTGGGGGCGGGTGGATTCGCCCGCACGGCGGTGTGGGCCGCCTCGCGGCTCTGGAGCGCGCCCCCGGCGCTCCATTCACTCCCGCTCGGATCGAATCCCCCGCCGGGACAATACTAGAAAAAGCCCGCATCTTGCGATGCGGGCTTTTGGTGGGGGCGGGTGGATTCGAACCACCGTAGGCATTGCCAGCAGATTTACAGTCTGTCCCCTTTGGCCACTCGGGAACACCCCCATATGCACTTGACCCACCGAGAAAAAGTGGAGCTGGTAGACGGATTCGAACCCCCGACCTGCTGATTACAAATCAGCTGCT